>OMKS01004239.1_pt1 | contig 10905 bp, 11 predicted proteins | sample 1674721 | NCBI WGS metagenome assembly OMKS01 (sample SAMN06264996, study PRJEB25208) | sediment metagenome | isolation source: hot spring sediment | place: USA: California | collected 2014-09-02 | reverse complement strand
TATTTAAAAGTTCTATTATTGAGATTCCGGCATTCCGCTTCGCTCCAGCCGGAATGACAGGTGAACTATTACAAAAATTGCAAGCCGTTGTCATCAGTTGGAATCTGAATTTATATGAACAGGTCAACAAGTTTGAACTGCTTCACATCGACCAGTCCCAGATCAGTGAGTTTGAGCTCCGGGATGACGGGCAGCGCCAGAAACGAGATCGCCATAAAAGGATCATCCAATTCGCAACCCAAGTTTTGGGTGAGTTGATTCAGGCGTTGCATTTTTTTGTTGACAACCTCAATCGGTTGGCCGGACATGAGACCGGCAATGGGAAGCTCCAGCGAATCGATTATTTCACCATTCGCCGCCACAGTGAGTCCGCCGCCCATTTTATTTATTTGGGTGACGGCTTTGAAAATGTCATCATCATCCACACCGACGACAACGATGTTGTGAGAATCGTGGCTGATGGAACCGGCGATCGCGCCCTTTTTTAATCCGAAACCTTTGACCAGTCCTCTGCCGATATTCCCTGATGCCTGGTGCCGTTCAACGACGTAGCAGCGAAGAATATCTCGCACCGGGTCGGATTTTACCAGCCCGTTTACAATTTTCGGTTCATCGACCAGAGACTCGGTGACAATTTGATCCCTGATCAATCCGATGATACGGCAATTTTTCCCTCGGACGGGAATCTGAAACTCATCCCCCTCCAACCATTTAATGTTTACCGAACTGCGGAGTTTGATTTCAGGCCGAGCCACCAATTCGTAGTTGACCTTTCCGTTTTTTGCCACAACTTTTCCATTCTTGATCACAGTGTCAATTTTGAAGCTTTGAAAATCATCGATGATCACGATGTCGGCAAAATAGCCGGGAGCGATGGCGCCCAGCTTACGCAGATTAAAATATTCGGCGGTATTCAGCGTTGCCATGCGGATCGCATTGACTGGATCGACGCCATATTCAATGGCGGTTTTGATCATGAAGTTAATGTGCCCTTCATTTAGGATGTCGTGTGGATGACGATCGTCGGTGCAGAAAATGCAGCGCCGGGCATTCTCCGGCGTGACAATTTCTAACAGATCGCGCAGGTTTTTGGTTCCGGTGCCTTCTCGAATCATTACGTACATCCCCAGCCTTAATTTTTCCAGTGCTTCATCAGCGGTGGTGGATTCATGATCCGATGTTATCCCGGCGGCGATATAAGCGATCAGCTCCTTCCCGGTCAAGCCGGGCGCGTGCCCGTCAATGCGTTTATCCGCGGATATGATTAATTTATCAAGCACCTCAGGGTCGCTGTTGATTACACCGGGAAAATTCATCATCTCGCCGAGACCCAACACCCATTTTTCCTGCAAAAACGGAAAGATGTCAAACGCGCGCAACCGTGAGCCAGCGGTCTCCATGTTGGTGGAAGGTACGCACGATGGCAGCATAAAAAAGACATTGAGCGGGTTGTATTTGGCGTATTCCATCATGAACCGAATACCCTCGTAACCCATCACATTGGCGATTTCATGGGGGTCGGCAACAACAGATGTGGTACCCAACGGAACCAGTGCGCGCGCAAATTGGGGAACTACAACCATGGAGCTTTCAATGTGAACGTGTCCGTCAATAAAACCTGGCGCGGCATATTTCCCGTTTAAATTTAATGTCTCATTTGCCTGATAGCTATCGCCGACGCCTACAATGAGGCCATTATTAATGGCAATTTCTGTCTGATAAATCTCTCCGGAATGGACATTGATCAAATTGACATTGGTGAGCAGTAGCTCTACCGGGAAATCACCGCGAGCTGCGTGAATGATTTTATTTAATGGGTTCATTTTAATGGGCTCCGAGTGAATATTTTTAAAAAATTAACTTAAAAAAATTGACGAGATAATCAAATTACCAATTGGGAATGCTGGTTAGAATCTTTTTCATCAATGCAATGAATCTGGTTTTAATGCTGTCTGCTGTTTGTTGAACTTCAGCGTGACTCAATTTTTGTCCGCTGATTCCTGTCGCCATATTAGTAATGCAGGAGATGCCCAGTACGCGCATTTTCAGTTGACGGGCTATGATGACCTCGGGAACGGTAGACATAGTGACCGCGTCTGCGCCTAAAAATCGCGTCATGTTCACCTCGGCAGCAGTTTCATAAGCCGGACCGCGCGCTGTTAACAACACGCCCTCTTTTAATTGTGTGTTGAGCGTTTTTGCGGTGCGCTTCGTTTGTTCAATATATTTCGGGTCATAAGCGCCATGAAGATCGACAAACCGCTGATCCGCCGGGGCGGTTTCGCCAATCAACGGATTGTCAAACATGAAATTGATATGGTCGGTGATAAGCATCAAGTCTCCGGGCTGAAAAGTTTTATTCACCCCGCCGGCAGCGTTAGTAACGATCAATCGGGAAATGCCCAGCCCTGCCATCAGCCGAACCGGAAAGGCGACCTGACTTGCTGAATATCCTTCGTAGGTATGAACTCTGCCTCTCATTGCCAGCACACTCACCCCTTCCAGTTTTCCACTAACCCAGACGCCAGCGTGTCCCGGAACCGTTGACACCGGATAGTTGGGAATGTCGTTACAGGATATAATGGTTGGCTGCTGCAATTCATCCGCCAACGCCCCCAAACCCGAGCCAAGTATAATGGCGACAGCAGGCTTAGGCGGTATTTTTTGTTTTAAATAGTCAAGTGATTCTGCCAGCAGTTGATGATCTGACATGCGTCACCTCCGAATCATTTTTTTTCTGTAATAAGGGGCGGCTCTTTTGCTGTTAATTTCTGGTTGCTTTTTCGCTCTGGCGGAAACTCGACCGATAACGGTTTAAATGAGAATGCCCGCGATGGTCGCTGTAAGCCATGAAGCCAGCGCGCCGCCGAACATTGCTTTCAATCCGATTTTTGCCAGATCGCCGCGTCGTTCAGGCGCAATCCCTCCGATTCCACCAATTTGAATGGCAATCGAGCTGAAGTTAGCAAAGCCGCATAAAGCATAAGTACCGATTATATAAGAACGTTCCGAAATCGTTCCCTTTAGGCTGGTGAGCTCGACGTAAGCCACCAATTCATTAATGGAAATTTTTGTTCCCAATAAATTTCCAAATTCAACCGCATCCTTCCATTCAACGCCCATTAAAAAAGCAAGTGGTGAAAAAACAACCCCGAAAATTTTTTTTAAGCTTAAATCCCATTCAAAGCTGGTCTTATGGAAAGTGATGAAATTGATCACATCGTCGATCTTGCCGAGAAAGAAATTGAGCATTTCGATCAGGGCGATGAAAGCCAGTAACATAGCCCCGACGTTCAGCGCCAATCTCAATCCGTCGGCTGCCCCACCGGCAGCTGCATCGATAACGTTCGATGTTTTCTTTTCCACTTGGAGTTTCACAGTACCTTTTGTCTGTGATTGTTCAGTTTCGGGAAACATGATTTTGGCGATTACCAGGGCGGCGGGAGCAGACATCACGCTGGCAGCCATCAAGTGTCCCGCATCCACACCAAATCTGACATAAGCCGCCATGACGCCGCCGGCAATGGTGGCGAACCCTCCGGTCATAATCGCCATTAATTCGGATTTGGTCATTTTGCTTACGTAGGGTTTGATCAGCAACGGGGATTCGGTTTGCCCCACAAAAATATTGCCGGCCGCGCACAGCGATTCCGCGCCGCTGGTGCCCATGGTTTTGGTCATGATCCATGCCATGAACTGAACAATACGCTGCATTACCCCCAGGTGGTAAAGGATGCCCATAAATGAAGCAAAGAAAATAATGGTGGGTAGAATATGAAAGGCGAAAATGATACCGATGTTCACGAATTGACTGGTGTTTGGGTCCCATAATTGCAATGGTTCGCCTCTGCCCAATGCTTCCATGATACCAGGATCTCCCAGGTATAAATTCCCAAACAGAAATGAAGCGCCGGCGTCAGTGAAGCTTAACAATTGAGTAATAAACGCCCGCGCATAAAAGAACAATGCCTGCCCGGGTCCTGTTTTTAGGATTAAAATTGCAAAAACGAGCTGTAAACCTATGCCCCAAAGGATGATGCGAAAGTCGATTTTCTTTTTGTTGTTTGATAACAACCAGGCGATTCCCAGCAAGGCGAATATCCCGAATAGTCCAAAAATTTTTGGTAACACGCTGATTCCCCTTCTGCTTGTTGATAAGTTTTAATTTTAAAGTAAATTAAATTCCTCTTTTTTATTTGGGGAAAAAATCCGAAATAAATGAAATTTTAATTGAATTTTGTGGCAAATATAATAACAAATCCCTTTCCCATTAAGTTGTGTCGCCATTCGAAATTAAATCGGTGGGCGAAAGCAGTCCCAGCAAACGGGCGCGTAAAATTCTTTGCGCAATTCGATTTTGGGGTCGTCTTTGGTGATGGGAATCGTATGCTCCCGGTCGCGATAGCGTTGTGATACCAACGCCTTTTGCTGTTTACAATGTTCGCATACACCCAGCAGAACCGTAACGTTTTCGGCTCTGCCCATTAACTCAACCATTGCCCCGAAATTTTCGCCAAAACAGTTGAGCTGTAGTCCGGCAATCAGGATGTCGAATTTGCAGCGATAGCGGTTGCAAAAGTTGCTCAGATCGTTTTTATCGAAAAGCTGCGCATCATCAATTGCCGCTAAATCAACATCAGGCGCGAGCTGTGATTCGATTTCCGCTACTGTGGGAACTGTGATGGCTTTGCTTTTAAAACCAACCCGGGATACCACATGCCCGTCATGAACCGGATAGGCAAAAACCTGAACCTTTTTTCCCATTAATTTGGCGTCACTAATGCGTTTGTACAGCAGCCATGTTTTTCCCCCTTCCATGGCGCCGGTGATGACTTCAAGCATTGATTTTTCCTTGTTTTTGGAGAAGGATTAATGTAACAACTTTGAATTACACATCAAAATTTTAAAAAGAAAAATACTAATGTCCGTGTTCTTTCAATAAAGCTTTAATTTTTGTCTTTAACAGATCAATTGCTACCAAATTGAAACCGCCTTCCGGGATGATAATGTCGGCGTAGCGCTTTGTCGGCTCGACGAATTGCAAATGCATGGGACGTACACTGGTCTCGTATTGTTCCAGAATGGATTTGAGACTTCTGCCCCGCTCCTCGACGTCGCGCCGAATCCTGCGGATCAGACGAATGTCGTCGTCTGTATCGACATAAACTTTTATATCCAGTATATTCCTGATTTCCGGATAATGCAGGATAAGGATGCCTTCGAGGACGATAACGACATTGTCGCTGATGCGCATGGTTTCTTTTTTGCGGGTGTGAGTTTTAAAATCGTAGAGCGGCATCTCGATGTCGCGCCCGGAAAGAAGATCGATCAGGTGGTCAAACAGCAACTTACTGTCAAAGGCGTCTGGATGGTCAAAATTTTGTCGCTTGCGTTCTTCAAAAGAAAGATGTGAGAGCTCTTTGTAATAGGAATCTTGTTGGATAATGGTTACTTTCTCGGAACCGATCTCTTGATTGATTCTGTTAGAAACCATTGTCTTTCCTGATCCGGATCCACCAGTGATCCCGAGTAGAATAATTGATTTCATATATTTTCTTTGTTTTTGATTAAAAAGGAACGATCAAAACTGTGTGGCAACAAGTCGCTCATTTTTGCTTTTTGATATGAGGCGTGGCAATTGATCATAATAACCTCAATGTCGCCTGCCAATTCCCACAGAACCTGACGGCATGCGCCACACGGCGGCGTTATTTTTGTTGAGTCCGATGCGATAAAGATCGTTTTGAAATCGCGCAGCCCTTCGGAAATAGCTTTGAATACAGCGACTCGTTCCGCGCAGATCGTGAGCCCAAACGAGCTGATTTCAATATTGCAGCCGGTAAACAAACGATCTTCAATGGTTAGCAAAACTGCGCCAACCCTGAAATTAGAAAAATCAGCGCGGGCAGATTCCCGCTGCTTCAGAGCGGTTTGAATAAGTTCATCAAAGGTCATGACGTTCCGAAAAAACTAAGTTCGATGCATTGTCATAATATATGAAAAAAAAAATTAAAGGCAACAATTTTCATAAAAAAAATCCGAGAATTGGCTTCTCGGATTGGTTAATAAAAAATATTGTCTGCGACGCGGTTCAGAACGGCAAATCGTCTTCCGGTGGTTCCTGGTCGGATACGATGCTGCTATTCTGGTCTTCTTCCGGCGGCGCCTCCTCCTCGGGGCCGCTGTCCCGACGGTCAGCTTTAGTGATGCCCCCCATTAATTGCATGGCTTCAGCAACAATCTCGGTAGAGTAACGGGTAATGTTGTCTTTGTCGTTCCAGGATCGGGTTTGCAATCTGCCTTCAATGTAAACCGGCTGTCCTTTTTTTAGATAATCGTTCGCCACCTCAGCCAACCTCCGCCACAGCACCACCCGGTGCCATTCGGTCTGTTCGCGTTTGTTGCCTTCCTGGTCTTTCCAGGTAAAATCGGTTGCAATGTTCAGCGTTGTCACTGCAGCGCCACTGGGCGTGTGTCTCATTTCAGGATCCCTTCCCAGACGTCCCAAGAGAATAACTTTGTTAACTGTTCCTTTTCCCAAAGCCATTTTTTGGTCCTCCTAACTCAATTATTTATGTTAAAATTGGTTAAGACATTTTAACAAAAAAACATGGAAAAGTCAAGTTTTTTCTCAAATATTTTAAAAATAAAAAATTAATCAATCTTGAGCACTTTGGCGCCACGAATTTTTCTCTGCTTGAGTTCTAACAGGGCGCGGTTCGCCTCTTCCAGTGGATAGAGTTGTGTTTCGGGAACGATCGGAATCTGGGCAGCGATCTGCAAGAATTCGCTCACATCGCGCCGCGCCACATTGGCCACGCTTTTGATCTCCTTTTCCAGCCACAGGTGATCGGCATAATTAAGTTTCTGTAGTTCGTGTTTGTCAATTTCCTCTTTGCGAATTGCGTTGATCACCAGTCTGCCACCTGGTTTTAAGTTTTTGAGCGCTTCGACAACAGGTTTCCATGCCGGTGTGGTATCAATAATCGCGTTTAATTTTTCGGGTGATCGCTCCCCGGTATCTCCAGCCCAGACTGCACCCAGCTCACGCGCGAAGTGCTGCTCACTTTGGCTGCGCGCAAATACGAAAATGCGGCTGTCAGGAAATTGAAAGCGAACCAGCTTCAACACCAGATGCGCAGACGCGCCAAACCCGGTCAGTCCCAATGTTTGACCGTGGATGAGGTTGGTCAGTCGCAGTGAACGGTAACCGATGGCGCCGGCGCACAATAGCGGCGCTGCTTGGTTGTCTGAAAAACGCTGGGGAATTTTGAAAGCAGAGGTCTGAGGAACGGTCATCAGCTCTGCATAGCCGCCATTGGCGTCTCTGCCGGTGGCGCGAAATTCAGGACAAAGATTTTCCTGGTGGTTGCGACAAAATTCGCACGCTCCACAGGATGAGAAAATCCACGCCACGCCGACCCGGTCACCCGGTTGGAAATCGGCGACCGATTTACCAGCTTTTATGACTTGCCCGACAACCTGATGTCCGGGAACGACCGGCAGCGCCGGCGGCGGAGTTCTGCCTTCAATTTCATCAAGCTCAGTGTGGCAGACGCCACAGGCGGTAACCTTAATCAAAATTTCGTTATAGTCTGGCTCAGGCGATTGGATATCCATCAGAGTTAATGGCGCTGTGTTGTTTGACAAATCAACGATGTGCTTCAAAACCATTGCTTTCATAATATCGAATCTCTGCAATTTTGTCTGCTGGGTTGTGATGTTGGATAATAATAATAATTTTTTTCGACAATGTCAATTGTTATTAATGGCTATTTGTCGGTGAATTTGCTGATAGCAAAATTTTTATAAACGATTTCAGAATCAACAAGGAAAATTTAACTGATGCTCATTTGCAGGTAGAATTGTAAGCTGATGCCATCGCTTTGTTTGAGACAAACAATGATATAACTTGTTTAATTTAAGAAAGTTGACAATTGGTTAAATAATTTGAATATCAAGCGATGACATCAGTAATCACCCAAAGCGGAGGTTTTAAAAATTTAACCGAAAAAAGCTTGAAATTTAGCAAAAAAAATATTAAGTTAACCAGAGTTCAAATCACAAATTATTAAGCAAATGATGTCAATGGGTATAATTTCGGATTGACATCAGTGTTTATATCCGGAAAATATTAGGTAAAAAAACCAGGAGATTCAAATGGAATGTGAAAACTATCAACAGAATTTATCACGCTGTAATTGTTCGTATGAGCCGTGCAGCCGGAAAGGGTATTGTTGTAAATGCATCGCTTATCATCAAAAGAGCGGGGAGCTGCCTGCTTGTTATTTTCCTAATAATGTGGAACGGACCTACGATCGTTCCATTTCGCGTTTTATTGCTTTGAAAAGATAAAATGTTAAACCGAGAGGTTTGATTCAAGGACGAAATGACTAAAGGGATTTTTCAAATGAACAAAAATATTATTATCAGATTTGGTTTGCTTGTTTGTATGCTGACGGTTTTGCTGTTGTTGCAATGTCAGTTCAGAGCGATGCTTCCCTCAGAAGTTACTGAGATTGTTGAAGAGTTGAAAGCAAAGCACCAGCCGGACCGAAGAATCTCAATTTTCGATGTCGAGGCACAGCGTCATAAAAATGAAATTGTTCTCACTGGGGAAACGCTTTCTCCGGCGGCAAAGTTAGAGTTGATGCACCGGTTGAGTGGATTGACAGCGTATAGTTTTGTCGATAGCGTATTGTTGTTACCGGCGCCGGGTGTAGGTAAGGATAGCTGCGGCATTGTTCGGGTTAGCGTCGGGCAAATTCGTCGCGGTCCTAACGTGGACTATGAAATTGTGACCCAAACGCTGCTTGGTGAACGTCTGCGTTTGCTCAAGAGAAAAGGTTGGTGGTATTATGTCCAGTTGGAAGATCAGTATCTTGGCTGGATCATGCGCAGCTCTCTGGCAATCGGAGACAGAGCGTTTCTCAAAACGTGGGATGACAGGCAAAAGCTGGTGGTCACCGCCAACTGGGGTCAGGTGTTGGAAAAACCCGATGCTGATTACTGGTTGCCGGTTGCCGATTTGGTTCTGGGCAATCGGCTTGCTAAGATTAAGAAAACAGCAGGATGGTATCAGGTGGGGTTGCCCGATGGCCGGGAGGGATTTGTGGCTGCTAACCTGGTCGCTGAAGCTGACTGGCTGGCAAAACAAACAGCGCCAACCGAACAGGCGCTCGTTAAGTTGTCTTATCGGTTCAAGGGAATTCCCTATTTTTGGGGCGGACGCTCGACCAAAGGTTTTGATTGTTCGGGTTTCACCCAGACTGTTTTCGGTTGGCACGGGATTCAATTGCCCCGCGATGCAAACATGCAGCTACACCAGGGAGTTGAGGTTGAAATCGATGAAGAGTTAACAAATCTTAAAACCGGTGATTTGTTGTTTTTCGGCAGAAGCCTGGAACGGATCACCCATGTGGGCATGTTTATTGGAAACGACAAATTTATCCACGCCGATGGAATCGTTCATATCAATAGCTTTAATCCTCAAGATGAAACCTACAGTGAACATCGCAAAAGAGGATTAAAAGCGGTCAGGCGTATTTTAAAATAAAAATTATTTCTTGATAATTCGGAGGATTCAAAAATGGACATCACCCGAAAGCAATTCTTAAAAATTAGCGGAGAGGCAATGGCGGGATTGGGGTTGCTGAGCTCCGGCGTTTTTTCTTTAACTCAATTAGCTGGTTGTCAGAAAAATTATGGAGGTACAATGTTAGAATATAAGATAAAACAATTAAACCTGGTTCACACCTGGACCATTGCGCGCAATTCATCGGATTTTAAAAACAATGTGTTTGTGCGGTTCACCAAAGACGGGATTTCCGGAATCGGCGAAGCTGCCCCTAACATTCGTTACAATGAAACGCCGGAGAGCACGGTCGCGGTTGTTGAAAAAGCCGTACCGCTATTTGAAAAGAAAAACCCCTGGCATTTTGTGGATCTGGGCTATGCCATTAAAAATTTGGCTGATGAACAAACCGCTGCTAAATGCGCCCTCGATATCGCGCTGATGGATTGGGTCACAAAAAACCTCAATGTGCCGCTTTATAAGTATCTCGGGCTGGATAAATCGAAAACCCCGGTCACTTCGTTCAGCATCGGAATTGATACTCCGGAAGTTATGCAGCAGAAAATCAGGGAAGCAGAAAAGTATCCGGTTCTCAAAATTAAAGTCGGCAAAGAAAACGATGAGGAAATTATTAATGCGGTACGCGCCGTTACCGACAAAATATTGCGCGTTGACGCCAACGAGGGGTGGACAAATAAAGAGGAAGCATTGGAAAAAATAAACTGGATGGTAAAGATGGATGTAGAGTTTATCGAACAGCCGATGCCTTCGGAAATGCTGGAAGAAACGCGCTGGCTCCGGGATCGGGTAGATGTCCCGATTATCGCTGATGAGGCGGTTAAAAGCGCTGCCGATATACCCAAATTGGCGAAAGCATACGATGGAATCAACATCAAACTGATGAAAAGCGGGGGCATTCAGGAGGCGTTGCGCATGGTCTGGATGGCGAAATCGCTTGGAATGAAAGTGATGCTCGGTTGCATGATCGAAAGCAGTTGTGCGATTGCGGCGGCGGCTCATCTCAGCCCGCTGGTCGATTACGCCGACTTGGACGGAAATCTGCTCATCGCCAATGATCCGTTCAGCGGCGTCGCAGTGGAAAGCGGCCGCGTCATCCTCAATGATAAACGCGGTCTCGGAATTGAGGGAGAGTTTTAATTTAACGCAGCAACTAAGAACATTATTTTACGTTATAGCTGAAACGACAATGCCGTTGCTCCTCGAAAAAAGCAATGGCATTTTTATTTGCAGACTGCCAGAAAACGGGGATTCCAAGTTAGTTGGTGATAAATTTTTTTGAGGGTAAAAATCATTTTTTCAGGTTATCAATA
>OMKS01004237.1_pt1 | contig 10906 bp, 9 predicted proteins | sample 1674721 | NCBI WGS metagenome assembly OMKS01 (sample SAMN06264996, study PRJEB25208) | sediment metagenome | isolation source: hot spring sediment | place: USA: California | collected 2014-09-02 | reverse complement strand
AGGTATATAATTACCTTTAATACTTATCCCATAGGATACTATGCTTCTTGCCTAATGTCAAACCTTTGTTTAAAATGCAAATATGCAAGTTCCTGCCCATGTAAAATATCTTTTTTTAGCATTCCTTTTGGTAGGGGCATCTGTAAATATGTTAGCAACTACTCGCCAAATAATAAAAAGCAGTAAACGGCTTGAGGAAAGCAAAAAAGAAGTCCTTTCCCTAAAGGATGAGAGGAACAATCTGGAAGCACAAATAGATTACAAGAAGACTCAGAGTTTTATAGAAAAATTTGCAAGAGATAAGTTAAATATGGTTCTACCTGGAGAGGAAGTTTACATATATCCAGAGGAAAGTGTACATAGTATTGAGGCTACTGAGGTGGGAGGGAGGGAAAAGTCTGTACTAGGGGAAATAACCAAAGAGAAGAAAAAAGGGGTCAAGGAGAATCATTTTCAAGAATGGTTGGATTTGTTATTTTGACAGCCTCCAATACTTATAGTATGATTAGCAAAGTTTAACGCGGGATGGAGGAGTGGTACCTCGTCAGGCTCATAATCTGAAGACCTCGGTTCGAATCCGAGTCCCGCAACCAAAACTTTTGCAATTACACCTTAAAACGAGCCAATGTAGCTCAGTTGGTTAGAGCGGGCGTTTCATAAGCGCCAGGTCCTTGGTTCGATTCCAAGCATTGGCACCAAAAAAGATTTACATCTTTTTTGGATCGCAAAGGTTGGAACGACCTTTCCGCACCATTTAAAATGCATAGCATTTTAAATGACTCAACACAAATGCGAGTGGAACACGAGCATTTTGTTGTGCCCGAAAGAAGTGTACTCACTTCTTGAGAATATCCATAAGGGATAAAATACTTAAACTATGAAAAAAGCACTTCAAGATCTAAAAGAATCCGTATGTAAAATTAATAACCCCAAAGAAACTTCCCCAGAGAAAATACAAAAATTCATGGAAAATGTACAAGTAGCATTAATGGCGGGTGGGGAAAGTAGCAGGTTTAGAGAAGTCCTTGAATCTCAAGATGTAAACAAAAACGCCTACAAACTTCCGAATGGGGAAACCATGATAGAAAGAGTCATCCAAATGTATGCAAAAGCTGGTATAAAAAACTTTACAGCTCTTGTTTATCACAAGGCAGAATCCATTGTGGAAACACTGGGAGATGGGGAAAACTATGGAGTCACTATTAAATACAGCTATGATCCAGAAAGACCAGTTGGGAAAGGAGGGGCTGTTAGAAATGCTTTAGAAAATGGTTCTCTAAACCCCAATAAGCACTTAATAGTGCATAATCCAGACGATGTAATTGTAAATTTTGAAGATAATTTTGTTGAACATGTAGTAAGAGGTCACTTGGAAGGAATTGAAAAAGGAATGGAAGCAACAATAGTAGTTGTAGAGGAGACTCCTTATGCTTTTACAGGAATGGGTATTAGAAATAATATAGTGGAAAATATTGAGATGTATCCTATGATTCCTATTCCTACACACATAGGAGTAACTGTATTTTCCCCAGAAATTTACGAATATTTCCCAAATCTTTTCGACTATGCTAAAAAAACGGATTTTGAGAAAGTCTTATTCCCAATTTTAGCCGAAAAGAAGAAGCTCTTTGCAGTTAATATCCCAAACGATGCTTGGATTCCCGTAAATAACTTAAAATCATACAAAAGCTTTGTGGAGTATTTGGAAAAAAGGTAGCAGTATTTTTCAAAGATTAAGGTAGAAAATTGAAGGTATAAATACTCTCATGTGGCATGTGGTAAAATCCTCTTGTTTAGTAAAAACTGATTTGGAGGGATCGCATAGTTGGTCTAGTGCGCAGTCCTGGAAAGACTGTATGGGGGAAACCTCATCGCGGGTTCGAATCCCGCTCCCTCCGCCATTCAGGTTTTACTAAACCTGAATGGCTCAACGCAAGTACGAACGCACTAACGGTACTGTTCATTAAGTGGCAACTTCTAATCATTCCCCAAACAAAAGCCTCTGCACATAAGCATGAATCTGAGAATAATTCCCAGCCCTAGGTAACAAAACATACTTACCACTATACAAAGAAGTATCCACTGGAGAATACAATAAGCCTCCTTGATTTGCGACGCTTCTATCATCCAATACAACAGAGCGAACCTCTGAAAAGTCTACATTCTGTGAAAGCAGGTAAAATTCTTGCAAAGTGGCAAAATCTATATTTGTTATTACGGTATCCTTATATAAGGAGTACAATTCCTGGATTTTCTTTGGATTTAAAAGCGTATTTAGTGACATGGCCTTAGATTTTATTGCCATTATTACCTTTTGCTGTCTTGCGGATCTTGCAAAATCGGTTCCTTCTTGGTTTGTACCATGACGAGAGCGTACATACTTAAGAGCAGTCTCCCCATCCATTTCTTGAGGGCCTCTTAAAAATTGAATGTGCTCGTATCTACAAGGGAAAATCTCAGGAAGAGACATTTTTGGAGTCTCTCCCACTTCTTCGGAGTCTGTGTCTTTCTCTAAATCCTCTTCACCTTCCGGAACTATCCCCATAAGTACGTCCGCCTCCTCCGATGTGTGCCCACATAAGGCAGCTTCCATCCCCTCAATTGGGTATTCGTAATCATCAAAAGCTGTGGCAACATCTATTGTGACACCGCCCAAAGTATCTATTACTTCCTTAAACAAGGCAAAGTTTATAACTCCATAATAATGAATTGGAATACCTAAAACTTCTTCTACCACTTTTTGCAACTCTTCCTCTGGAGAAGGAGTGTTTGCTGCATAGGCATAGACTTCCGTAATTTTGCATCGTCCACAAACGGAAGATTCTACCCATAAATCACGAGGAACAGAAATTAAAACTACATTGCTATCTAGTCTTCCAAAAGAGGCAACTAAAATGGTATCGGCTCTTTCTGGGATTCCTAAAGGGTCGTCTGCACGGCGATCTGAACCTAAGATTAAAACATTGGTCCTACCATCGGTTTCTTTTAAATCGCTTCGATTAATGGAAGCAACTAGTGTTATTGGATCAAACAAAGCACGGGCTTTATCACTAAAAAGAAGGACAAGAACTGTGCTTAGAGATATAAATAACAGCCCTACAAAAATATATCTATAAATAGATGTTTTGCCTTTTTCCAGACTTTTTAAGGAGCCTTCTTTTTTACCTGTTTTAAAGGCTCCAGAAGCCCCATTAATTGGCTTTTTTGTTGATTTTAGGTCTCTATATTTCATAAGCTTTTATAAGTTCTAAAAAGTGAAGGGGATCTAAACTGGCCTGCCCCACTAAAACACCATCCAAAAGGGAAAAAGCTGCCAACTTACCAATATTATCCTTATTCACTGAACCACCATACACTAAACTAGCACTTTTGGGTAGATTTTCTTTCATGTTGGAAACAACTTTTTCAATTTCCTCAAAGGGTTTTTCCTTGTAGGAGCCACCTCCAGAGATATTTGCAGGATCTTCCCAAGCTAAAATACAACCTTCTGAATAGTAATCAGAGGCACTTTCAGGAGAAATAAAGCACACAATGGGAGTTAATCCTTCATTTAAAGCGATATCCCTCTTTTGCAAAACCAATTCTTTAGGCTCTTTTCTTTCAGAATGGCCTACAACACAGTATTTACAAAACTCCTTAATCTGAAAAGCCCCACTTTCTCCTGTATGTGAACCTTCCTCATAATGAGAAATATCTTGTGAAGCTATTTTTATTTCTGGGGAATCTTCAACTGAGAAAAATGCAAAGGGAATGTGTACAAAAGAAGGTACAACAATTGGAACTGATTTTGCCAAAGTGCCTAATTTTCCTACTTCCTTTTTATATGTCTCAAACCAATTTTTTACATCAATCAGACCTTGATTCATTTTCCAATTTGCAATTACATATTTCATATTAATGCCTCCAAAGAATTTTTTAATTCCCGCACTAAATTGGGGATTCTTTCCAAATCTTCGTGCCTATAATCATATCCCAAAACATCCAAGCAGGAAAATACTATTCCTAGGTCTGAGTACAACTCGGTTAAATATTCGCAAGCTACAAGAGTGTGCACTAAGGCATTGCCGGGAAGCTCCCCTACTTTGGAATTTTTGCAACCTAAAGGGCACCCAACACAGGAGGGGCACCTGGGAGGAGATTCCAAAGGGAAAGGAGTGGAAACCAATTCCTTTCCCTTTTCTAAAAGCTCAAAGTATAAATTCTCATAATGGGAAAACTTGCTAGTATCCAGAGAATTTGTAGCATTAATCAAGAGGCCTTCAATAAACTTCTTCTTAAAAGCTTTTTCCAACAATCCATTAGGGGATTCAAAATAATTATCCAACAAAGCTTTTTCCTTTTTAGAATCAAAAACCAATTTGCAACTTCTTCCAGGGAGTAAGGCATTTTCAAAATCCTCTTTGGATGAAAAGAAAGTAACTCCTTGAGGATCTATTTCTAAAAACACAGGTTCAATAGACTGACCCACTAAAACCAAAGCATCAAATCCACAAAACTGCAAACGAGAGGACAAAGAGCCTCCTATGTAAAATTCTTCAATAGAACTGCCAATATTTAATACACAGGTCTTAGAAACATAAGGAAAAATCCCATTTAAAGGCCCAATTGAAAAAATTAAAGGCTTTTCTGAAACATATAATTCTCCAAGCCTTAAAGCCAAAGGCAAACCTCCAATATATTCTTGCAAATCTGTAAAGCTTTTTACATCAAACTGCTGCTTTTTTAGATCTATGTATAAGACTTTTTTACTCAAGTAATTCATAAGATTCTGACTCCAATGTTTCAAAAACAAATGCTGGACAAATTGACTTTATTTTCTCTACATCAAGTGTATTAACTTGCGGATCTAAAACAATAGAAAAGCTTGTACCATCGCGGAAAATACGAATAAAAGCACCTTCTAAACCAAGTTTATTTAACTGCCTTTGAGATTCAGCAACACATAATTCACAACCAACACATTTTTGGGGAAGCATAACTTTTAAAATTTTACTCATAATATGAAAGGGCAACAAGACCAGGAAGCTTTTTACCAGCTAAAAAGTCTAGCATTGCACCGCCTCCAGTGGAAACAAAATCAAAATCTTCAAGCATTTTAAGTTGATTTAAACAAAAAATTGTATCGCCACCTCCAATTATGGAAAAAGCCTTTGAAGAAAGTATTGCTTTTGCAATTTGGCGACTTCCCTCAAAATAGCCCTGATCATATGCTCCAGCAGGGCCTGCCCAAACAACAGTTCTTGCTGTAAACAATGTCTTAGCGTATATTTCGGCCGTTTTAGCACCAATGTCTAAGCCTTCCCCAGAATAATCAACGGGATATAAAACTTTGGGATTTTCGGGATCTTGAGGAGTTTTTGCAAGTTTTCCAACAACTAAAACTGTGTCAAATTTCTCGGCCAAAGCATAAACGGCTTCCTTTTTGGATGATTTTACACCCCCTACAATAGCTATCTTAGGGTTTTCTGAATTGGTTAAGGCAGAAGATAAGGTTTCTACTTCTTGAGCCAATCTTAAACCTGCAAAAGAAGGAAGCATCTTGGGAAACTGCGTTATGGATGTAGCACTTCTATGACAAGTGGCAAAAGATTCGTTAATGAAAACTTCAGCTTGAGTGGTGGATATAAGTTCCTTTGCAAATTCTTCGGCCAGGTCTGGGGAGTCAGTATCTTCTCTGGCGTCAAATCTTAAGTTTTCTAAAAGACTGTAATTGTTGGCTCCAATTTGAGAATCAAAAAAAGGTTTAAGATTATTTGTTGAAAGTTTAGGATCTTCCTTTCCTTGGGGACGTCCTATATGACCACAAATCACTGGATGAATCTTTTTTTCTAAAAGGAATTGAAGTGTAGGAAGAAGTGCTGCTAATCTGTAAGGCTCTAAAATTTCTCCATTGGAGGGAAAGGGCACATCAAGGTCTGCACGGATTAAGGCTTTTTTAGATTTGGTTAGTTGAGAAGTGTTGAGATTTTTAAGTGTTTGCACTGTGTAATTTTAACATGAAATAAAGTAAGAGAAATAAAAAAAGTGAAAATATCTTATCTTAATTGAGAAGAAGCAAAACTAGCGTTTCTTGTCACCCATAATAATCTTTTGGACTTTACCAGGCATTTTTAGAGCAGTCATAAGACAAAAAAGCATAATCATAGGGGTAAAAAGTGCACTAAACAGACGACTTAAATCCTCTCCAAAAGAGCCTCCAGCAGTATTCCAATCTACAACTGTTCCTGTGAAACTAACATAACCAAACAGCCACGCAATACTTATCATTAAAAACATTGCAGGAGCTGATAGTACATCTGCAATTATAGACTTAAACCAATCAAGGGTGAAATTTTCCTTTCCAGGTAAAACTCCCAAAGTAAATTGTATTGGGGCTACTATTATGCTAACAAGTATTTTCATATAAATAAGCAATGAACGAATTAAAACAACAATAAGCACCACCAAACACACCAAAAGCATAAGAATTCCAGAGACTATAGCAAAAAGTCCAACACCCACACGGGGGTCTGCTATTGAGGAATAAAATGTTGTGTACAAAAGAATATTAAGATTTCCTGCAGTTCCAGTACTTCCAATTAGGGAAAATACTAACCACAAAGCATTCCAACAAAGGGGTGTAAATAAGGTAGCAAAGAAGGCACCAATAGGGTAGCTAAAAAATACTAGGGTGATACCCATGGCAATTCTGGGCAAAGCATTTTGTACAGTCACTACAGCTTGAGGATTAATCTTCTTACGAGTCATAATCATGACGCCTATGACTAATAAAACTAAAGACATAAGAGCTAAGGAAACATTACGGGATAAAACCCAAATATCATATACAGTCTCTCCACCAATTATATTGTACTGCGTTTGGGCATATGCGGAATTTTGGATAATGGGTATACGACGAGCGTAATCTTTAAAGAAGAAGGCCATGTTAACAGGCAGGGGCTCATTAACTACAGAATTTCGCAAGGAGGAAGCGACGGAAAGCATACTACCGCTACCCCTATAAATACCTACACCTGTGGGAAGGGCACTTTCCGCAGGGGAATTAGAGGGATTGCCGATTCCTCCAAACATATGTGTATTATCAAAATCACAGACAGAGGGATCATATGCCTGAACTGCTTCCCAAGCAGCGAGTATAAGAGCCTCTTTGTCAGCATCTCCAGCTACATTTGGTAAGGTCAAGGAATTAGTTGGGGTACCTCCACTAGGATGAGTATATATTCCTTCGGGGGAGTATATGTCATGAGCAACTAAAAAACAGTTGGAAATTTCATCCAAATTTCTATCCGTTATTGCGGAAGCTGTAAAGCCAGTTAAAGATTCAATTAAAATACTTTGCACTGTCTTTGTAATATCAAGTTCGGGAATAATATCTTCCGCTTTCTCATAGAGCCATTCTTTTAAACCAGCATGTACAGGCCTTACTGCGAGAGAAAAACTGGAAAAAACCAAAAAGAGGGCAATAAAAGATTTTTGAAAAAACTTATTTCTTAACATCCGCCCAAATTGTATCCACTAAGTAACCATTGTGTCAAGACATGTTTAAAGATAAAATAAAAACATCATGGCAAAACCAATTGGATATACAGGTTATTATCCTGGGGAAAAAATTCCAAGAGCTCCAACAGGGAGACCTGCTCCCTATATTCCTAATGAATACGATTTGAATGCTCTTTCAGAAGCCATTGGGGATATGTATTTTAATTTTGGGGATGTACCTAGTTATGTAAGGGATCAACTGAATAAAGGATTAAGTCTTTCCCTTAGCGCTAATATTTATGCAGGACATTTGGAGGCAGAAAATCTTCAAGCCTATTCCGAAGCAGAATTAAAGGAGGAGAGAGGAGAATTGTCTGGTGTAGCAGGATTTTCCATAAGTTTGGATCCAAGAGAAATATTAAAAGATCCAGGTAAATGGGCAAAAGCAATGCCTGAACAAATTAAGAAGCAATTGACAAGTTTGAGTGATTTGGAGCTTAAAAAGAGAGGAAATTTATGGGCAAACATTGTAGGAGTGGAAACGGACAATGGAATAGGATGGCAATATAAGGCAATGGAATCCCTTCAATTAGGGGAAACTTTCTTAAAGGTAAAAGAAAAAGGGGTAGCACCTTCTACAGGAAATGTACATCCTTTAGCTATTGGACACTTAAAGATTGTTGATTCCAAAGGCAAGGAAAGAAAAATAGGGCTAGCGGCTGCACAATCTATTGTGGATTTCCAATCAGATGTAGCTTCCGTTTTTTTTAGGGATACAAACTTTGATAAAGTCTTAAAGGCAACTTTTGCAGGAGCTTCTACTGCTTTAGCAGAAGGGGTAAAAAGCGGACAAATAGTAGCAGGGTCTTCAGACCAGGCACAACAAGCTCTTGCCTTTGTGGCTCAAACGGATCTAGCAAACCAAATGGCTAATTTTGGTTCAAATAACAAATCCAGCACAAATACATTGGCAACGGTTGTTGCAAGATTAAATCAAGAAGAAAGCCCTATTGATAAGGATGGAAATCCCTTAACACTAAAAGGAACCATTAAGGGGATTCAGACAGAGATAGACACAGCAAGAGCACATTTGGCAATGATACGAGAAGGCACAGGAAAATTAAGTACTGCCCAAAGGGGTCTTATAGGGGAGGACACTGTTAAATTATATGAATCAATAACAACCGCAAGTGTTTTATCAAAGCCCGAGATACTAGCACTTGAGCCTCAATTTAGAGCATTTGAGAAAATGCTAGACAACTTGCAAAAGACCATTGATGGGCCTTTACCAACAACTGCCATGGGGAGAAACATGCTCCTAAGGTCAGTAAGTGCAATTACAATGAATGTGGGAAAAGGTAACGCCCTACAACATGGAATAGAAAGAGCTTTCTTAAGAAAAATGGCAGAGGACTTTGTTGCTGGAAAAAGACTTGGTTCAGGGGATCTTCAAAGATTAGAGGATTTCTTCCCACCAGGATCCGATGGACACACTCTCCTAAGAAACATGCGTATTATGCTCCCAACACTGGAACGAGATCGCATGTACTTTGGGATGGACGACTTCTTAGATGTCTTTTATTCCGACAAAGTTATTACACAATTCCTTTGGGTGGCAAAAATTAGCCCCAGATTACAAGCCCTAACACCAGACTACTATGTAAAGCAATTCATGACCCGTATGAACTACTTTGGTCTAATTATAGAGGACAAAACACTTCTCATGGCAGGACAAGAAGTAAATCCAAAGTTCTTTTTGTACAAATGGATGAATAAGGTAATTAGAAACAACAAAATGTTTGCAAATACCTTTTCCATTTCTGTAACGGGACTTGGGAAATTTAAAGTAGCGGGTGGAGCCCACTTTGCAGCAATAAAATCACTAGAAGAACTTAAGGGACTTTGGGAAAAAGACCCTCAATTCATGATTAAAATCATTACCAACCCTCAATACGCAGTGGACTTCCTAAAATTTGAATTTGGGAACAATTCCGAAGTAGGTAACTTTCTACGAGACAAATTTCATAGTATGGAAGATCTTGAAGAATGGGCAAAAGGCTTAACTGAAAAATTACAGAAATTCCACGACTGGGTAGTTACCAAAGGAAAGGAGTTTGGAATAGACATTTTGGATCCCAAGCATATGGAAAATCTAATTCATGCCCTACATTTATATGACATAGATAAAATCAAAAACCTAGGCAGAGGTATTACCAAGACCTACTTAGGACTCATGGAGAAATTCACCCAAAAACTAAGTATCCTGCAAAACAAAATCTTTAAAGGTGTTCTCGGAAGAGTAGCTGGGTATGTGGTGGGATGGAAAATGGTAGTTTCCCATGCTATTGCCACAACTTTAACTGGGGTTATAACTGCATTAACCGGAGGATTGGGTGGCTTTGCAGCAGGAGCAATTGAAAAAGTAATTCAGTTTGTCTCCAGAATATTTCTAGACACATTTGAAAAAATTGTTTTAAGCATCTTTAAAGGAGATTTTAAAGAATTTTACAAGTTCTTTGAAGAATCTCTATACAATTTGATGAAATGGTTTGCTTGGGCAGCGGGAATAATTGGATTTGGAACTGCAATTGTAGTAATGATTCCCATGATGGTGATTTTGGGGGCATTTAGCTCACAGGATAATTCTAAGATTGGGGCTATTGGGAGTGGGGGGAGTGGAGGTGGCATCCCTGGGGAACCCCCCATAATAGTGGACCCTATATTTGGGGAGGAATGCGAAGCAACCTTAGCATGTGTGTCCATGCAAGCGCTCATTCAGAATGGTTTCAAAAGGGTTGTGGATACCAACTTAACCGATGCCGCAAATGTCTTGAGGACTTTAATCCCACAATATCCCCACTTTGAAGTAGCACGATTCATTAGGGTAATGGAGTTCAATGCGGGACCTCCAGTTCCAAATCCAGATAATAAAGCTGGGTTGGGAATAGGAGCATTTCAATGTATAGGGTATTCCATAGCCTCAGACCCAGACTTTCCTACTAGCCCGGACTGGAGAATGTTATATGAAGGCACACAATCTGAATGTAGAAAAATCACACCAGAAAGCGCGGGATTGGATGATCACATTGTATTCCCATTAAAAAACGGGCATTATCATATCGGGGTTTTGGTCACAGTTAGAGAGGACGGTTCCGCCGTGATGTATGATGTAAACACTGATGGAAATGGATCCCTGCATCAGTGGTCAATTATAAATTTGGTAGAATTCGTAGCAGGAAATAATCCTAGGAATCCAGGAAAGGAACTTACAGTTTTAAGATGCCCTTAAGAAAATACAAACCTATCTTTATAATAATGATCGCAACTATATTTACAGCTATTATTGGGCTAGTTTTTGCTGTTGTAATAAAAAATAAAACCCCAAAAACCACAGAAAAAGTGTCAGTAAATATAGAAGATATAAAGA
>OMKS01004235.1_pt1 | contig 10911 bp, 10 predicted proteins | sample 1674721 | NCBI WGS metagenome assembly OMKS01 (sample SAMN06264996, study PRJEB25208) | sediment metagenome | isolation source: hot spring sediment | place: USA: California | collected 2014-09-02 | reverse complement strand
CCCCGGCGGATGAACCGGAGCGGGAGTAACAATCCGCATTATACGACAACCACGGATAGGCGGCAAGGAAGAACAAAGGTGTCAGGAGGCGGGAGGCAGGTGGCAGGAAACAGGTGGCAGGTGTAGGGGCGACCGGCGGGTCGCCCATGAACCGGAAATTCAATAAAACCACGGAACACACGGAAATGGGAAATCAGGCCAATGGCGAGGGGCAAAAGGCATGGTGTACGAGCGAAAAATTTTTCGCCCCTACTTTTCGAACTTCCTGCCTCTACAACTCTCCAACTTTTCAACTTTCCAACTTTATTTACTTCTTCCCTTTTCAACTTTTCAACTCTTCAACTTTTCAACTTTATTAAAGCCAGATAGAACAGGTCGTTCTGTAGTTCTTCCGTGGGCAGGAGGGTGATGCCCGTGCCTTCGGAAAACAGCTTGAATCCCAACGCCCGCGCCCAGGGCGCCAGGTCGATGGTCTCGATCTCGTGCCGGGAGCGAATGTGTTCCATGACCCCTTCGCCTTCGGCGCGGCAGAACGAACACACTGCGTAGAGAATCCGCGCCCCGGGGAAACGATCCAGGGCGGCCTCGAGCAGTTCCCTCTGAATCTCCGCCTGGGCGGTGATGCGTTCCCGCCCCACCCGCAGTTTCAAGTCGGGGTTTTTGCGAGCCGTTCCCACCGAGGTGCAGGGCGCGTCCAGCAACACCAGGTCGAACGCGTCCTTGAACGGCGGCCGGCGCATATCGGAGCAGGTGCGGTACCAGGGTCGCCGGTCGGCCGCGAGAGTTTTCGAAAGCCGCGTCAGGCGTCGGTACCGCAGGTCGTTGGATACCAGCACAAGCTCCGGGCGCAGGCTTTTTACAGACAGGCTCTTGGTACCCGGGGCGGCGCAGGCGTCCAATACGGAATGGCGGGCATGTCGGGCCGCGGCCAGGCTGACCAGGCGCGAGGCGGTATTCTGGAAAAAGGCGTGACCCGGGTTCACCAGCGCGCGCAGCACGGGCCCCGCGGTGTCCACCTGGAAGAGCGACAATCCGGGCACGCGGCGATGCGGCAGTGCCAGCGCCTCCAGGCGCGTGCCCAGTTCGCGCGGGGATTGCTCCGCGGCCGCGGCCAGGTGGAAAACCGGCTCGCGGTTGAGCCAGCTCAAGATTGTCTGCTCTGGTACGGGGAAGCGCCGGATTTCCGTCACCAGGTCCGAATGAATGGAATAACGGATCGCCGGGTCGGTAATTGATTCCACCAGGCCGGCGGCGGCCGCGGCGCCCTCACGCGCCGCGCGGCGCAGCAGGGCGTTGACAAACCCGCGCGCCCGCGCCGGGGCCAGGGTTACGGTTTCGTTGACCGCGGCGTGGTCCGGAATCGAATCCGCCGCCAGCAGGCGGTGCAGGCCCAGTCGTAACAGCACGCGTGTTTCCGGATCGATGCGGGCGGCGGGCAAATTGGACCAGTGGTCCAGCAGGAAATCCAGCCGCCGGCTGTGGCGGATGGTGTCCGCGATCATGCGGTAGGGGGCCGCGCCGGCCGCGCCGCCGTGGGGCTCCAGTTCCGTGCGCAGCAGGCGGCGCAGGTTGGTTTGGGAATCGGATTCAAAACGCAATAGAATCCGGTAGGCCAGGGCGACGGCATTCACGGCAGTCGTTTTGGCAACGCATTGCCGAGGGCAAAGCAATACGGCGTCATGGGACGCTTGCAGGGCGGCTGGATGCGGGTGACTTCCAGGACCGACCCCGAACCGCAAACCACCTGCATGCGTTCCCGGTCGGTTTCCAGCACGGTTCCCGGCGGGTGAGGGCTTTCGGAAAGGTCCATGGGGCGGCAGGTGATCACTTTAACGGGCCGGCCGTCCAGCTCGAAAAACACTCCGGGCCAGGGCTGGAAAGCCCGCCAGCGGTTAAATATCTCCCGCGCGCGCGCGTCCCAGTTGATGCGTCCCTCCTCTTTGCGCAGTTGCGGCGCGAAGGTGGCGTGGTCATGTTCCTGGGGACGGAGAGAGTCCGTTCCCTCCAGGATTCGTGGCATGGTTTCCGCCAGCAGGTCGGATCCGGCCGGGGCCAGGCGGCCGAACAGTTCGGGAGCGGTTTCGCCGGGGTCCACATCCAGGGCGCGGGACGCCCAGATGGGGCCGGCGTCCATGCGCGGCCGGATCTCGAACAACGTGACACCGGTGCGGGATTCTCCCGCTTCCAGGCAACGCTGCACCGGCGCGGCACCCCGCCAGCGCGGCAGCAATGAGAAGTGGGCGTTTATCGTGTTGCGGCGGGGAATCGTCGCCACCCGCCGGGGAATATAGCGGCCATAGGCCACCACCACTCCCAGGTCGGGGTCGGCTTCGTGGATCTGGTCTTCCGTTTCCGGGCAACGCAGCACCTCGGGCTGGATGCAGGTGATATCGTGTTCGCGGGCGAATGCCTTGACCGGGGGCTCCAGGTTGCGGCGGTTGCGCCCGCCCCGGGCGTCGGGCTGGGTAATGATCAGGCGCAGGCGGGTGTGGCGCAGCAGGCATTCCAGGAAAGGAAGGCCCACTTCCGCGGTACCGAAAAATACGGAGTTACCATGCGCCATTCTGTTGCAGGCGGCGGATCTCGCGCCGGGCCAATCTCCGTTTCAGCGGTGACACGCGGTCCAGGATCACGTGGCCGTCCAGGTGGTCGATTTCGTGCTGCATCACCCGCGCTTCAAAGTCGCGGTATTCGCGCTCGAACTCCCGGCCATCCAGGTCCACGGCGTGAAGCAGCAGGCGGGTGTGGCGCTCGACCCCCAGGTTGATTCCCGGTACGGAAAGGCAACCCTCTTCGTCCGATTCGGAGCCTTCCGCCTCCAGGATCACGGGATTCAGGAACGCGTGGAAAGCATCGGGATCCTCGCCCATGGTCAGGTCAAAAACAAACAGGCGGATGCTTTCACCCACCTGGGGCGCGGCCAGGCCGACGCCGTTGGCCTGGTACATGGTCAGGCGCATGCGTTCCACCATGCGGCGCAAATCGTCGTCGACGGTGTCCAACTCGCGGGCGCGTGCGGCCAGCACCGGTTCACCGTACTTGGTGATTTTCAACACTTCTGTTGCCATTTTCCGGATCTGATTATATATCCGCGCGCGTAATGCTGTCAAATCCGCGCTGTTGGCCCTTGTGCAGGTATCTGTGGTACAATGCGGCATGGCCCGGATCCGTGAATTGCCGCCTGACGTGTATCGCAAAATCGCCGCCGGAGAGGTGGTGGAACGCCCCTTGTCCGTGGTCAAGGAGTTGGTGGAAAACGCCCTGGATGCCGGCGCCGACCACATCCACGTGGAACTCGAAGACGGCGGCCGCCACTGGGTGCGGGTCAGCGACAACGGGTGTGGTATCAACGCCGGCGACATCCCCCTGGCTTTCCAGCGCCATTCCACCTCCAAGCTGTCGGGAATCGAAGACCTGGATCAATTGACCACCCTGGGTTTTCGCGGGGAAGCCCTGGCCTCTCTGCGCGAAGTGGCCCGAATCCAACTGGTCTCCGCCGAAACCGAAGGCGCGGGGGTTGAGATGGACCTGGAGCCCGGGGGACAGCCGCGGTTGCGTACGGTATCGAGTTCGCGGGGAACCCGCATTACGGTCAGCGATCTGTTCCACAACTTCCCGGTGCGACGCAAGTTCCTCAAGAGCGCGCGCACGGAAACCAACCGCGTGGTCTCCTGGCTGGAGGGCATTGCCCTGGCCTGGTGGAAAGTCGGCTTTGACCTGGATCACAACGGGCGTTCGGTGTTCAGCTATCCCGGGGTGGACAGCCTGCTGGAACGAGCCTACCAGGTGCTGGGGCGGGAAACCGCGGCGGAGCTGGTTCCCGTGATGGGGGATGGCGAAACCGCAACCTGTACCGGTCTGGTCAGCCGTTCCCGCGGCGGCGGTCCGGACCGCCGCCGCCAGTATTTTTTCGTCAATCGCCGCCCGGTGCGGGAAAAAACCCTGATGGCCGCCCTGCACAATGCGGCCGCGCCTTTTCTGGAAAAGGGCAGGCATCCCGTGGCCGTGCTGCTGCTTGAAGTCTCTGCCGAGGACGTGGACGTCAACATTCACCCCATGAAGCTGGAGATCCGGTTCCGGGACGACCAGGCCGCGTTTCGCCTGGTGTACCATGCCGTGGCCGCGGCCATGGGGAATCAAACGGCGTTTCCGTCGCATCCGGGTACGGCCGACGCCCCGGGACGTTACTCGGCGTTTGTACGGAATGCGGCCTGGAGCGGAGGAGCGGATGTGTCGCAGGCAGCGGAAGCGGGAAGCGCGGGAAACGTACGCGAAAACCTGTTGCTTTTTCCCGGGGGCGGTCCGCATGCCGGTGGAGTCCGCGTGCTGGGCCAGTATCGCAGCGCCTATATCGTGGCGGAACGCAACGGCGAGCTGCTGCTCATCGACCAGCACAACGCCCACGAACGGGTGATATACGATCGCCTGCGCCGCCAGGCGGCGGATCAAGGGGTCGAATCGGCCGCACCCCTGTTTCCCATGCTGATCGAGTTGTCGGCCACGGAACGCGGCCTGTTGGCGCAGAAAGGCGAAATCCTGGCCGGACTGGGCTTTGAGTTGGAGCCCATGGGGGGCGCCAGTGTGGCGGTGCGCCGCTACCCGCGCCTGTTGGCCGAAGCCGAAGTCGCCGGCGCGTTGCGCGAGGCGTTGCAACCGGCTGAAGAACAAGTGGAAACCGGGGGAGACCTCTCGCTTGCCGGTGTGGCATGCAAAGCCGCGATCAAGGTCAACCAGCCCTTGAGCCTGTTGGAGATGCAGCGCCTGGCGGACGAGCTGTTCGCCTGTGAGAATCCCGAGTTCTGTCCCCACCGGCGGCCCATCTTGGTTCACATTTCCCTGGAGGAAATCGAAAAACGCGTGAGGCGGCGTTGAATCGGCGGCGATTCATTGACGCGGTCGATTCTCTCTGATAGAAGATATAAAGTACCCAGGTTTCAGGAGCGAAAATGGAACATGTAATCGGCATTCGCCGGGAAGATAAGAACGAGTGGGAGCGCAGGGCTCCCCTGACTCCGGATCACGTGCGCCGGTTGAAAGAGGCCCACGGCGTGCACACCATTGTGCAACCGTCTCCCATCCGCGTGTTCACTGACGATGAATACCGCGCCGCCGGCGCACAGATCAGCGAAGACCTGAGTCGCGCCCGGGTGGTGTTCGCGGTCAAAGAGATTCCCGCCGAACTTTTCCAACCGGACACCGCTTACGTGTTCTTTTCCCATACCATCAAGGGTCAGCCCTACAACATGGACATGCTGCGGCGCATGATGGAGGTGGGGGCGCATCTCATCGACTACGAGCGTTTCCTGGACGACAACGGCCGCCGACTGATCTTTTTCGGCCGGTACGCCGGGTTGGCGGGAATGGTCGAGACCCTGCACGCCTACGGGCAAAAACTGAAGCTCCAGGGTTACGACACCCCCCTGGCGCGCATCCTGCCGGCCTGGAAGTACGTTTCCCTGGATGAAGCCCGGGCCGCGGTAAAAGCCGTGGGGGATGAGATCGACGCCAACGGCATGCCCATGGAGATCGTGCCCCAGGTAATGGGTTTTTCCGGTTACGGCAATGTGAGCCGGGGCGCGCAGGAGATCTTTGACCTGCTGCCGCACAAAGTCATCTCGGCCGACATCATGGACGTGATGTACGAAAACTTCACCGACGACAACTTCAACTTCTACAAGGTGGTGTTTCACGAAGACGACATGGTGCGTCGAAAAAGTGACGGCGGTTTTGAACTCCAGGAGTACTACAACCACCCCGACCGCTACGAATCGATCTTCAACCGCTACCTGCCGCGCCTGAACGTATTGGTGAATTGCATCTACTGGACGGAGGCGTATCCGCGCCTGGTGACCCGGGAATTCCTGCGCAACGCCGCCGCGCTGCGCTCCAACCCCACTTTGCAGGTGATCGGCGACATCTCCTGTGATATTGAAGGTTCCATCGAGATCTGCCGCGAAGCCACCATGCCGGACGCCCCCTGCTACACCTATATGCCGGCCCAAGACCGGTTCGAGGACGGCGTACAGCGCCTGGGCGTGACGGTCATGGCCGTGGACAACCTGCCCTGCGAGTTTCCCGGCGAGGCTTCGCAGGACTTCTCCGATGTGTTGAAAGAGTACGTCATGCCCATATTGGAGAGCGATTTTTCCCGTCCCATCGAAAAGATGGACCTGGACCCGGTGGTACGCCGCGCCTTGATCCTTCACGGCGGCCGCCTGACCGAACCCTATGTTTACATGCAGGATTTCCTGTCATAAATTCAACTTGATAAGAGGAGAGCGCGACATGAAAAAAAACATATTGGTGTTGGGAGCCGGACTGGTGAGCCGACCCGGAGTCCGTTACCTGCTGGATCAGCAGGAGTTGAACGTTACCGTGGCGTCGCGTACCGTATCCAAGGCCGAAGCCCTGGTGGCCGGCTATGCCAACGGCCGCGCGCTGCAACTGGACGTGGAAAACGAAACCGCCCTGGCCAACCTGATCGCGCAATACGACATCGTGATCAGCCTGTTGCCCTGGATCCACCACGTCAAAGTGGCCAACCTGTGCCTGGAGTACGGCCGCGATATGGCCACCACCTCTTACGTGAGCGAAGGCATGCAGGCCATGGACCAGGCGGTGCGGGACCGGGGGTTGTTGTTTCTCAACGAGATCGGCGTGGATCCCGGAATCGATCACATGTCGGCTATGCAGATCATCGATGATGTCCATGCCGGGGGCGGACGCGTCGTGGATTTCTACTCCGTGACCGGCGGCCTGCCCGCCCCGGAAGACAACGACAATCCCTTCGGCTACAAATTCTCCTGGAGCCCGCGCGGGGTCATCCTGGCTTCACGCAACTCCGCCCGTTACCTGGAACACGGCAAACTGGTGGACGTGGAGGGCAAAAACCTCTTTTTAGACCGCCGCGCGGACGAGGTGGAAGGAATCGGCGAACTGGTAATCTATCCCAACCGCGATTCGATGCCCTACCGGGACATCTACGGCATCCCAGAGGCGCAGACCGTGATGCGCGGCACCTATCGTTATCCCGGCTGGTGCGAAACCATGAAGGCCATGGTGGACCTGGGGCTGATCGACGACACGCCGCGGGAAAGCTTGAAAAACGCCACGCTCCGGGACCTGATGGCGGAACTGACCAACGCCGCCCCCGGGCAAGACCCCAGGCCGGCGGCCGCTCAGAAGCTGGGCATATCCCGGGATGACGCGGTATTGGACAACATGGAATGGCTGGGGCTGTTCTCATCCGAGCCGGTGGGTGACATTCCCAATCCGCTGGACATCCTGTCCCAACGCATGCAGCAGAAGATGCCCTACGCCCCGGGCGAGCGTGACATGATCGTCATGCGCCACACCTTCGTGGTGGAAAACGCCGCCGGGGAACGTGAAAAAATAACCTCCACTCTGGTTGATTACGGCGAACCGAACGGTGATACTTCCATGGCGCGTACCGTGAGCCTGCCTCTGGCTGTCGGGGTTTCGCTCATGGCCCGCGGCAAGATCGACCAGGTCGGCGTGGTGCGCCCCGTATCCGCCGCGGTGTACGAGCCGGTGATGAACGAACTCGGCCGCCTGGGAATCCGCATGCAGGAGTCCAGGCGGAAAATCTGAACCCGTGACCGGCCTGGGACGCCGCGGTGAAGAGGCCGCGGCCCGCTACCTGGAGCGCCGGGGGTACCGCCTGCTGGAGCGTAACCTGCGCCTGGCCGGTGTGGAAGTGGACCTGGTGGCGGAAAAAGGTGACTGGATTTGCTTTGTGGAAGTCAAGAGCCGCCGCCGCAGTCATCAGGGTGACCCCATGGAGTTCGTGGACCCGCGCAAGCAGGCGCGCCTGATCCGGGCCGCGCGGGTTTTCTGCTCCGGCCGCAGCCGGTGGAACCGCCCCGTGCGTTTTGACGTGATATCAGTGTTGGAAACCGAATCCGGGCTGAAGATCAACCACCTGCCCGATGCCTTTGTGGAGGAATAGATGCCGGAACTGCGACAGGATCTGTTGAGCGGCGACTGGGTGATTTTCGCGCCGGAACGGGGCGACCGCCCCGATCACCTGGACCGCACCCGCCCCGAAGAAACCGACCCTGCTCATTGTCCGTTCTGTCCGGAACACGAGCACTTGACGCCCCCCGCCATCCTGGCCTGGGACGAACATAAAAAAGGCGTGATCGGCTCAGACTGGGCCGTGCGCGTGTTTGCCAACCTCTACCCCGCCTTGCGGGTGGAGGGGAAGGTGGACGCACGTCCCGACGGTTTTTATGATTGCATGAACGGCGTAGGCGCCCATGAGATCGTGGTGCTTTCTCCCCGGCACGGCGCCAGGCCGTCCGCGTTGCCTCCCGCCCAATGGCGGCTGGTGCTGGACGCCTTCCAGGCCCGCATCCACGATCTGCGCGGAGACATGCGCATGCGTCATATCCAGGTGTTTTTGAATCACGGTGACCGGGGCGGCGCCACCCAGCCCCATGCCCACGCGCAACTCCTGGCCCTGCCGGTCGTGCCCCCGCGTGTACAGCAGCGGGCGCAGCGCATGCATGACCACTTCACCCGCCGCGGTCGCTGCATGTTGTGTGATATCCGCGCCGTGGAACAAAAAGAGAAAGAGCGGATCTTTCTGGACACGGCCCTCATCACGGGATTTGTGCCCTATGCCGCGGTGCAGCCCTTTGCCATGTGGCTGATCCCCGCGACCCACCTGGCCCGGTTCGAGGATGCCGAAAGCGTTGACCTGGACGCCATGGCCGCGGCCCTCCACGAGGCGCTTGTCCGCATGGACCGCCTGCTGGAGCGACCGGATTTTCAGATGGTGATTCACTCAGCTCCTTTCCACGGCGACGGCGCCCCCTGGCGCCACTGGTTCATTGAAATCCTGCCCGTGCTTTCCGGAACCGGCGGATTCGAACACGCCACCGCATGCCGCATCAACACCGTGCTTCCCGAAGAAGCCGCCGCCGCCCTGGCAGACGGCTGAGCATACACAGACGGCTGAGCATATTGCATCCAACCCCGTTCCGGAGTATAATATCGCACTCCATGCCGGTGTAGCTCAGCTGGTAGAGCATTTGATTCGTAATCAAAAGGTCGACGGTTCGAGTCCGTCCACCGGCTTTCCCAATATCCCAATTATCATTACAATATCCCCGACGGGAGGGGTTTATCTCTGGCCGAGATCAAAGTGTCGCGTGCCCAAAGTGTGCCCAGAGCGGGGTCCGGAAAAGAATGGAGAGCGGCACAAGAAGCAGGATTTGAGTGTGCCCAAAACGTGCCCAGGGGCCACTCAGGCCTTGAAGCGATCCATTACCGCCATAACCCGGCGCAAGTCATCCATATCGGAATTGACATAGATTTGAGTGGTGGACCAGTCGGCGTGACGGAGTAAGGCCTGAACCAGGTGGAGGGGGACGCCGGCGTCTGCCAGGTATGAGGCCACTGAGTGGCGGATCTGGTACAGGGTGGATCCTTCCGGAAGTTTAAGATCGGTCCGGAGGCGGATCCAGATTTTCCGGAACGTATTGGTGGACCTTTGCCCCAGGTGCAGAACGTAGAAGGATTCCCGGGGGAGTTTCTGCAGGAAGTCCCACACCCACGGAAGCATGGGGATCACTTCCAGGTCCTGGCCGGACTTGGGCCGGTGAATCTCGATTTGCTGAGGGGTTATGTGATCCCAGCGGAGATTGAGGATTTCCCCTGGTCTCATGCCCGTGTTGACTGCAAGGTAGATATAAGGATGAAAAGCGCGGCGGGAAAGGGAGCCTCCAGAGGCGGATATATTGCGGGCATATTCAAGAATTTGAGAGAGTTGAGCAGGGGAATAGGATTTTCTCCGGGTGCGAACCTGTTTGATCAGGCCGCGGCCCGCGAACGGGTTGTCGCCAGAATAAATCTTGTCAGCCAAAGCCAGGTTGATCGCCGCCTTTGCTACGGCGATATGGTGATTGACTGTTCTCTGAGAGTAGTTTCGGTCCTTTTTCATCCAGGATGTAAATTCAAGGACGGAGGATCGGTCTATGTTCCGGATCTCCACGTTATCCGGGAACCATTCCAGGATGCGGCGGAAGCAGGTCCGGTCCGGGCCCAGGGATGAAGCGGTTCGAGTCTTTTCTCCATGAAACAGGTAACGGTCGATGGCCTCCCGAAGTTGAAGGTCCGGGCGGGATCCGCCGGCAACCATGCGACTGATCCGCTTGTAGATCGCGGCCGCCCGACTGTGGGCCTCTTCAGCGTTGCCGGTCTTTAAGGATCTCCGGAATCTCTGGATCCCCGGCAGTCTGAAATCTACGAAATAGGTATCTCCCCGTTTGCGGACGCGATATCCCGTTTTTGATGCCATGGTCTACTCCATATATGAACTTAGGGGCTGGCTATGTCAAATAGTGGCCCAGTGAGGAATGAAACAGGTTTATCGCCAGGATGGGGGACAGTGGATCGCTCGGTTATCAGTTGTATGGATGGGATCAGGAAATCTGAATCTTAAGCAGTGATCCAGTCGAAGTTTGAAAGATGTATTACATGCCTTCTGAAGGGCTTTTGCTCTTTGCCCAACAGGAACTACTACGCCAAATTCTTTCTGAGGGAAGCATTGCTGGACGGCCCTTATAGCAGGAAGCAGATCGCTGTCTCCAGATATTATATATGCCTTGTCATATTGATTTTCATAAGCCAGTTGGAAAATCCGAATTGCGATGTTTACATCGGTTTTCTTTTCTTCATGGGTTTTATAAAATTGATGGCATTCATGGCATTTTTTACTTACTTCTTGGAACCGTCCGAGTACTACTAAAATTCCTGTTGAACGCAAGGCTCTGAGATAGACTTCAAGACGCTGTACATTCCCAGGGTTCCTGCCGTCACCCCATATTTTCAGTAATGATCGTTGAAGAGTGTTGATATAATTGGATTTTTGGGGATTTATTTATG
>OMKS01004234.1_pt1 | contig 10913 bp, 11 predicted proteins | sample 1674721 | NCBI WGS metagenome assembly OMKS01 (sample SAMN06264996, study PRJEB25208) | sediment metagenome | isolation source: hot spring sediment | place: USA: California | collected 2014-09-02 | reverse complement strand
TAATGATACGGCGACCACCGAGATCTACACTATCCTCTTCGTCGGCAGCGTCAGATGTGTATAAGAGACAGAACCCAGGCTGGACGCGAATCCGGTTGCGCCGATTGAGCTCCAGCTTCTTCCTGCGTACCAGCTCGGAGAGTAGCTTTCAGCTTGTCCCGATCTGGCGAGCACGTCGTTAAATTTTTTTGCCCAGTTGTTTTCCACATCCAGCGCCAGCGCGTACGGGAGGAATTTTTCGAATAGCTCTGGTGTTTTATTGGGAGCGGTCATCATATTAAGTCGCTGCTCTTCTGCGGTTTCCAGGTACATTTTGAACCCTTCGATGTGATCCATCATGCGACGTCCCAGAATCGTGGGCGCTTTGAGCAAGCGGTAAAAAACAATATTTGTGGCGATGACCGTTAACACCAACAATACCGCTAAAGGCGAGGTCATTGACATAAATGCAAATAAGCCAACCAATTCGGCGCCGATAAAAGGCAGGGAAAACAGCGTCAACATGATGGCGCCTGCTTTTTCAGAGGACGAGGTCTGAGTCGCTGCGAGGACAGCGCGCCAGGAATTCACCACCATGTAAACCAAAAAACCGGTTCCGATGGTCCAACCAGAGAGCCAAGCTGTCATAAAGGCGGCTCCTTCACGTTCTGAGGAATAGTAAATGACCGCTACAAATGTCAGAATTGAGAGAATGATGCCGGGAATCATTTTTTCGGAATTGCGCTGGAAATGGATTTTTTCAAAATCACGTTTCAGGGTCTTTTTCAGCTCAGCGATGGCGCCGCTGACGGATGTATGATTCTTTTGCTTCAGCTCGATGGTATCCCGATTTGCAAAAAGCTTGAGCGCGATCTTTTTTTCACCTGCGGATAAAGGTGAATAGTCGCTGTCGGTTTTCGTGAGCGTGAAATTTCCCCTTTTTTCCGTGATCTTTAGAAAACCCTTGACAGCCATATTCACAATGGCGGCGGAAAAAACCCGGTTGCTGTATCCCATTTGCATCACATAGCGGGTTGCGGCAGGCGAGAATCCCTGTGGGGGCGCAAACTGTGGGTAAATCAAGCCTTTCATCGGATCTTTACCGACCCGTAACCAAATTTGAAAATAATAAAATACCAGAATGATGAGTCCCAACAGTCCCATTAAAGAATTTTGGTTATCAGAAAACAGATAGCCGAGTTTCTGTTTCGGAGTGGGCTCGGCAATGACGCCCTTTTGCCACGATACCGCAATGGTCAATCCCTGCCCGGGTCGCAGCGGTCTGGTGGTGGTAAATTTGACGCTGTGAGTTGCGTCGTAATCGATGGTATAATTTTTCCCCTGTTCGCCCTGGATTCCGGTGTAGGCAATTTTATTGATAATGCTCGCGCCAGGGGGAAGCTCGATGACTGCCTCTGCCTGTCCGATGGTGAAATCCCAGTCGTTTCCGGTCACGTTCCAGTAAAGCTCATCAAAATCCTCAAACAAACCGATCTGTCGGGAGGTCTGGTAAACAATGGTGTATGTGTATTCACCAGGGGAGAGAAAAATATCCTTGCTGCCGATGTAAATTTTAACGCCGTTGCTGACATTTTCCGTATGGAATGGCTCCTTATACCCGTTTTTGGTGATTTTGAGAATTTCAAACGTGACGCGAACCGTATTGCCATATTGGTCTTTATACCTGGTGGGAAATGTTCGAAAGATGCCTCGCTGAATTTTTTCGCCGGCGCTGAGGACTTTGATCGTTTCGGTGATGATCACATTGCCATCCTGATGCACGACAATGTGACTGTGGTAATTGATGATTCTTTCGAATTCAACTGCGCGGAGCAGGGAGGAGGTTGTCATCAAAATTATGAGAACTGTATTTGATAAAATTAGTAGTTTTTTAATTAGGGTCATTTTTTTTCTCCAAAGACATGCCGGGTACTTTTCAATTGCCTGGCATGTTAGTTAGAATCGATCTCGATTTTTTGCAATTGTTTCACAATGCGGTTGGGAAACTTATCTTTCAACGGATAAAGCGTGAATTGCCTTTCAACCGGGTTTACCCCAATGACCAACAAATTATCCTTGAAATCCTCTTGCGAGAAAACTACCTGTTGACCATCAAAAGAATGTGCAATGATCTGGCGGATACCGCTGATGTTGAACTGATCGAAAAGGCTCTGCAATTCAATGCCCTGGAATTTTCCGCTGAATTCAGCTCCCTTTTTGGAGTATTTGAATTGAAATTCTTTGCCAAACAACTGATCCTCCGCAGGTCTGAAAGAAATGCTTTTGCCCCGAAAGACGATTTCCAACTCACATGATTTTAAGGATTTCGGATCTGATGTTTGAGGCCTCTCTGTTCCAAGGAGTTGCCAGATCGTCCTGGCCTGATCAGAACTGAGCCTGAAATCTATTGGCGCTTTTGCCTGTCCTGCAGCGAGAAGAACGGGCACGGCCATGTCCTCAAAGATGAAACGTCCATGAGTACCCTGGTCATGCTGCGTTTTAATATAATTATCATAAGGCATAATCTCGTGAGCGCCATGATCGGAAATGATCAACAGGTTTCCGGTCCAACGCTGGCGCAGTTCCAGATGCCACTGCCACAGCTTTCTGATGTGATCGATGCTTCTGGCGCCATAAAGACCAAAGGTATGGGACAAATCGTCAATCCCATGATAGTGTAAAAACAGCAGAGCCGGAGGGGACTGATCGATGATCGACAGCGCGGATTGAAAGACATTTTCATCCTTTGCTTCTGGTGTCCCACCGGTGTACAGTTGCACCTTTCCATGAATGGGAAAAATTAGTTTCTCGCCTTCAAAAACATGGTAGGAAATGCCCAGCGAATCCAGGCAATCGAATAGATGCATTTTACCGTTAATGTCGACCAATCCGCCAGAGATCATCGCCCTGTAATTGGTCTCTGTTAGCGGGGGATAAACTGAATAGCCGATCTTCGCCCGGTCAATCCGCCCTTTGATGTTATCGCTCAAAAAACATTTTTCAAAAATATACCAGCCCAAACCATCCCAATATTCAACAAGCAGCGGACCTTGCTGAAGCAGTTTTAAAATCTCGTCGGTAATTTCGTTATTACCGATTTCCGGGGGATATATCCACACGCCGGCAATATCGTCAATTATATCTTTCATGCGTTGAGCGTCAAATCGTTCAAAATTTTTGGTGATGGCTCCGCTGGAATTGCGCTCACCATTGCCGATGATCTGCCCGTTTTTCATAAAGATCAAAAAGGGAATCTGCTGCGGCTTTGTTTGCCAGACATGGATACCAATGCCGCCCTTTTCGGACTGTCCTTTGAATTCATTCAATCCCAACAGATAATCTCGAAGCAGCCTGTCGATGGACATTTTGCGATTTTGCCGGCCCAGGATGACCGGTATTTCTGTGAAAGTGGATTCTGTCGAATACATGATCGCTCCCGTCGGAGAATTTATTCCCAATGTCGGTGGAATCGAGTCCCCCATTATGCTGGCATTACAATAATGGAGACGGCTTAAGTCTTTTCCCATAGCAGTTACTCCCAGACTCTGGTCAAAAACAAATACGGAATCGGTGCGATCGGAGACCACAAAGCGCGATGAATCTGCCGGAAACATGATAACCTGTGAATGGAGCTGCATCGTGTTGACGCCAAGAAATAGCATTATCACCAGTGGAAGCCTTCGTTTCAAAATTTCTCCTCACTTAATTTGCGCTAATTGTCAAAACGATGTGATCGACATTAGCATAATTACTGCGCTGCTGGTCGATGACGCGATACAAATTTTGATGGAATTCGATTGATGGTTTTATTTTTTGAGCTGGAACTCTTCTGCCATCGCGAAGCACAATTTCAAGCGTCATTTCAGCGTGGTCGGGAAAATTTTTCATTATATTTTGAAAATAGCTGGTGTTAAAAACAGCTTGCTCGGCTGTTGAGAGCGGTTTTAAAAACAGCACTTTATTTTGTGCGGTGATGAGAAAAATATTTCTGGTCTTCAAACCGAGGGGAACCGCGATGCCCGTCATTTTCCAGGCGCCAGACGGTTCCTGTTGAAGCACCAGCCGGCGATTGATGTAATGAACGCCATATTCCCGGAACAGGCCATCCTCTGTCAAAATCCGAAACGGCTGCCGGGTCGCATCCAGGTTGACGAGAATATCCGCCATGGCGATATACGGCTTCCCATTCAAATCCTTTTTGATGATGCGGTTGAAATTTTCATTTTCCAAAAAATAGAAGGCGTGATGTTCCGAAGTATGTTGGGCTTTTCCTAATTCAATGATAATTTTATCGGGCGCATTGACCCAGTACATGGCGCGCAGTTGAGGAAACAGCAGGCGCATGTAACCATATTTTGGAGGCAATTTTGTTTCACCTTTGATCGCATAAGCGCACATTCCGGTTTCAAGGGCGTAAAGCAACTCACCGGAGATCACTGAAATATAGCCATCCGGTGCGGAAATGGAAATCTTTTTGATCAGACCGCAGGACAACCCCAGTTTTTTCTCCAATAGCAAGCACAAGTTGGCGCCGATCCAGACTCGATCCGGTTTACCCTCGCTGTCTTTGATGGAAACCGATTCACCGGGGAGATCGTGTATCGATGTGATGTCGATAAATGCGTCCATTGTCATCTCTGGCTCTGAATCAGTCCTGATTTCCACATAAAATCCAGCAGCTTGCTCCGCATGGCTTTTATCCTGAGATGAAGCTCCTTTCAGAATGATCATCAGGCACATCAATAAAATATTCATCGCTCTTCTTCTGTTATCAAATGAACTAAAAATTAACCCGAGGAACAGCCCGATCCGAATCATTATCAAGTTCAAAAAAGCTCGCCTGTTTGAACTGAAATTTTTGGGCAATAAGATTACTGGGGAACGATTCGATCAGAATATTGTAGTTCCTGACCGTTCCATTATAATAGCGCCGCGCCATTTGAATCTGATCTTCGATTTCTCCCAATTGCCTTTGCAGATCAAGAAAATTCTGATTGGCTTTCAGATCCGGATAATTTTCAGCCACAGCAAACAGGTTTGCCAGCGAACGTGATAGCGCATTTTCCAGCTGGCTTTTGGTTGTGACATCCTTGACCTGCATACTCTCGGAGCGCAGCCTGGTGACCTCGGACAGCAGCCCACGCTCATGGCTCATGTAGCCTTTGACCGATTCGAGGAGATTGGGTATCAGGTCGGTGCGGCGTTTGAGCTGCACATCGATGCCGCTCCAGCCTTCGGCTACAAGGTTTCTGCCGCGCACCAACTTGTTATAGATAGCAATTATCCCGAAAACCAGCAAAGCGATAATCGCGAGAAACAGGTAGATTCCAAACATGCTTGAGTCCCTTTCAGGGTTGTAAAAAATGATAGAACAATATTCCAATTTAGGTGGCTTAATATAAAGACTTCGTGATAAAAGTGCAAGAAAATTTTTTCACGACATGTAATAAATGAGAGGCAGACTGACCAGTCAGCGCGGCGAAAAGCAACAACCAAGCGTCCAAAAGCACAACGACCAAATGCTTGCGGCAAGCGATGCATCGTTTGTTCTGCAACCACATGTCCGACCACATTTTTTTTGATTTTGGAATGGGGGCTACAATGCACAAATTGCTTATCAGGAAATTTGAAATGTGTTACATCAATTTTTATATTTTAAATTTACGCGAGGTAATTTAAGCAATAGACTCTTACTATTATTACTCCTCAATTTCAAAGGATTTCAATTTTTGTAATAGTTCACCTGTCATTCCGGTTGGAGCGAAGCGGAATGCCGGAATCTCAATAATAGAACTTGTAAATATTAATTTGCAAATATATTCAGGAGATTCCGGCTAAAAACATGCCGGAATGACATTATTAGTTAAAAGTGCTGAACTATTACCATTTATTGAAAGCGTTAAGTTATTCCTGTGATGTATAATGCAAAGTAAATAATCAGGTTTGATATTTTATCGCCAAAATTTATTTTACCGTGAGTTCAAGCAATAAGTGCCACCTAGAAGTAGCTGGTGAATTCTTGATTTCAAATATTCATTTTCTCCAAAAGTCCTCTAACACAAAGCTGGGGAGATTTTGGGAAAAATGAATTTGATTGATACTTATTAATTTAAATGGTTGCAGTTGGAACTTGAATCCACCTATGAAAAAAAAGTCTTGATTGTTTGTAATAGTTCTTATATAATAAACAGTAGCAAAATAATAAAAACAAAACTGCAATTAGTTCAGTTATTGGGGCTGTTGTCAACACAATTTAATAGTGATGCCGCAGCGAATTGTTGTCCTCAGCGCGATATTTATTTGGACATGATAAATCAAACCCGGAATGACCGGATTTCAAATTTTGCTAAACCCTTCATTAACTAACAATAGGAGAATCGGAATGGAAGAAGAAGAAAAAATCGGATGCGCCAGACCGACAGGAGGCCCGGTCGGTGAAACAGCAACAGAAAAAACAGAGGAAAAAGACAATTTAATTACGGAGGTACCGAAGATGATTAAAGTAGGACAGAAAGCACCGGATTTTACTGCTCCGGCATATTTTAAAGGAAAATTTGTCGGGAAAAAATTATCGGAATATCTGGGAAAATGGGTTGTTCTCTGCTTTTATCCAGGTGATTTTACCTTTGTCTGAGCAACGGAAGTCTCAGCAGTTGCTGAAAAATATCCTGAATTTCAAAAACTTGGTGTTGAAGTATTATCGATGAGCATTGACAGTGTATTTGTTCACAAGATGTGGAATGATCACGAATTATCTAAAATGGTATCGGGCGGAATTCCGTTTCCGATGTTGTCGGACGCTGGAGGCAAGGTCGGTACTGTATACGGCATTTACGATGATGCAGCAGGAGTAGAAACCCGGGGACGATTCATCATTGATCCTGACGGCGTTGTTCAAGGTTTTGAGGTTTTAACACCGCCGGTCGGGCGCAATGTGAGCGAAACTTTGCGACAGATTCAAGCATTTCAGTTGGTCAGAAACAGTAAGGGATCGGAGGCGACTCCATCAGGTTGGAAACCAGGCAAGATGACGCTGAAGCCAGGCCCGGATCTGGTGGGGAAAGTGTGGGAAATCTGGAAAACCGATCAGGCATTTGAATAAATTTTGATGAATATAATTTTTTTTAAAAATAACATAAATTAATTTCCATGAGTATAAATCATAAAAAGAGCCCTTGCTTCAATGCAATGGCTCTTTTATATCTGCATTGTTTCACTGATCTTCACGGAAAATACATTAAACTTTAGACAAGATTTCATTAAAGATTCTGAATGTAATGTTCCTTCATAAAACCAGACCTACTAACGCATATATGCTAATTTCATCTATTTCATTCTAGATTTCCAATAATCTGGTTCTCTTTTTAAATGCATAATCGACAAGATAAATATCCCTTCTGGCTCAATGCTATAAATAATGCCAAAAGGAAATCGATTTATCAGACATCTGCGAATATCATCTTCAAGAATTGGCCAAGCTTTTGGAAGAGCTATAATTCTCTCTATTGTTTTATATACTTCGAATGCAAAATCAAAACCCAATTTATTTTGAACTTCTTCGTAGTAATCTATGGCATTGTTAAATTCTTCTTCAGCTTCCGGATGAAAGTAAAAGGTCATTTTGAAAATCGATCCTTTACTTTTTGAAACACTTCTTCACCTGGAATAGGTTTTACAACACCTGCTCTGAATTCTTGAACTCGTCGCTTCGCAATTTCAAGCCACTTACGGTCTACTATATAATCCATAGGATTTATTGTTTTAAGCAACGAATCAATTATTACTGCTCGCTCCTCAATAGGAAGGGAGGCTGCTTGGTCAATTAATTCTTCAGTAGTTAACATTATTCCCTCAAATTTTTAGTTAAATTGCATAAATAAAATATAATACAATTTTTATTAGATTTCCATATTAATATTTTTGTTTGTTTTTACAGATAAATGGTTGTCGAACAAAACCGCTTTGCTTCGTCGATGGAGGTTTAGTTTGTTTCTTCCACCATAGAAAACTATCTCCCAAAACATAATTACAACAAATCGGTTCGGTGCAGATGGCAAGCCATGACCGGTCTAATAGTATGAGTTCAGAAATCGGAAAGTTTCTCACACTTTAATCAGCCATCGCCGCCTCTGACTAATGATAGAGAGAATTTTATTGCTTGAAATAAATTCTAAATTAATATATATTAAAATATGCGAAAAGTCAAGTAAAAAATTATTTTCTATTGATGACAGAATAATTGATGACAGAATAATTGATGGTCGAATAATTTTTAAAAAACAGAAAATTAAATTCCCCAATGCCGGGACAATGATGTTGCTATTGCTTAAGAGTCTTTGGTTAGTTAGCGGGCAGGTCAGAATGATTCAAAACATAATGTACAAATTATTTTGACTCTAATCATTCTGTCAATTATTAAATTGGTTATTTGGCTATCAGCCCTTTTCACAACCTTCATGCAATCACTAAATAGTTACGAAAAATCAAATAAACAAAATTGAACCATTAGCTCATAAATCAACCCAAGGCGCGCCTAAAGGCAAATTGAATTGTTTGCCGACCATATTTATACAAAATTTGAACCGGTCTCAGCAGATAGTACCCAAAAAGGCGCAGTGAATTTTTGGAAAGATGATACCGTTTTCTCATCAAATGCACCGGTGGGAACAATGCACTCAACAGATAAACCATCCGCTGTCGGTTTTGACGAATCCAGATCATTCTTGAGAGCGGGGCGATATTTTTAGGGATCTGGTTCTGTAGAAAAGCGGCTATTTGAATGCTCTCGAGCCAGGCGATCTGCTTATTGGAGCAGTTTTGCTTCAATGCTGGTAAAAAGCCGACGGGCGCTGAAATCTGGTAAATTTTTTCGATGAGTGTTAATGCTGAGAACATCAGCGGCGATGTTCGATTAGCCTGGCAACGGCTGAGCAACAGTTGCCAATCGATTTGGTGGCGATAGTTGATAATCATTTCAGCAACATCACATAAATTCTTTAACGAAAAATCTCCACCATGCGTCATGAACAGATGGCAACACTGATGGATGAGCATATCCTCGGGAGATAGTATCAATCCATTTGACTCGCCGAACTTTTGATGAACCGCATCCAGCCAGACCTGGATCATATTTATCGGAAAAAAGGACGGATACATTGAAATGTTCCAATGGACTTCGACAGTTGTTTTTCTTTTTCGATGATAAAACGGCACCAGGTGGTGGTTATCAATTCTGGGATGTTGCAGCCAGCCATCTTTCTGATGGTAGCCTGATTTTAGAAGCAAAGTTCGGACATGCTCCAGGTCCTGTTCTCGCACTAACAGGTCGATGTCGCCCATCGCTCTTAATGAAAGATGGTGGTAAAGCGTTTCGATGTATGCAGCGCCTTTGAGCACAATCATCAGGCATTTTTCCGCTTCGAACAATCGTAAAATTTTTTGAAGCTCTTCATACAGCATAATATTTTTACCGGTGATAGCGCGGGACAATCTCTGAAATTCGGCGTGAATTTCGACTGGCATACGATCGGTGATTTCCATTTGATTCAGATTGTGATATAGCAGGGGTAAAATCTTTTCGCTTTTGGCGCAGCGGGTAATGTAGTCCCAGTTAAGATCGTGTTCGATTAATTCAAAAATAATATCCCGCTGTTTTGGCTCCAACGTTTTGCGAGCCCCGGTGATCAATAATTTATATTCATTTATCCATGGCATTTATTTGATTCTGTTTCCATTATCGTTGATGAAAATTTTATGATTAACCAATCGAATTATCATGGATATTGGTGATAATATCATTCTGATGAGAAAAGTGCTGTGACGGTTTTTAAATAATGCACGCTGTATGTGTTTTGCCGAGGAATAAATTGTCCATTGAATATTTGCAAGCTGTCCGATGAAATTGTTCCTCTGTTGAAGCTTTGGTCGGCGCAGGTCGATTCGGCGCTGGTTTCGTTCAATTGCCATAACTTTGCCGATAATTTGGCTTTGATGAAAAGGCGTATCAAATCCAGTTTGCCGATCTCCTTTGGCAATCACCAGATCGCTATCGAGTTTTCTCACAAAGCGGTGGGTGCAAAAGATCGAACCCTTTTGGAACAGAATAATATCACCGGCTTTCAGTTCGGCAACTCGACATCCGGAAACAATGACCCGATCACCAGCCCGGATCTGGGGTTCCATGCTGCCGCTGGTAACGGAAAAACAAAGCGTTTTACCCTCTGATAGTTTGTCCTTTAGCAGGTCGGTCACTGTGTTTTGAAGCGATGTTCTCATAACCATTGGCGCTGAATTCCTTTATAAAAAGCAGTCGTTGTTAATAGGCGAAGTAGCGGGCGTTGATAAAACTTCTGTGGTTGGTTTTTTGAAAACCGTTTTTCGCACCCGCGTTTGACGACAGGCTTCAGCAGATGGCGCAGTTAAATTGCCCTCTTCTGCCAATGCCAGCCCGGGGCAGGGACTGCAAAATTCAATATCGGGACAGGCAGCGCATTTAGAAAATTGCGCCAGCGTCAATTGTCGAACTTTATTCATTTGGTGAGATTTTAACCATATTTTTTCGAGGGGTTGATCGGTAATATTTCCGGCTTTAATCTGAATTTGGACGCACGGATAAACATCGCCGAATGGCGTGATAGCCATGGTCCCTCTGCCGGCGCTGCAGAGCGGCTGCTCAGCTTCCGGTTTGAAAAAGCTCCAGCGCGGATTTATCTCCTTATAATAGCGATAGAGCTGCTGTGCAGTCAGTCTCAAGTCCAGATTGTCTTTACTTCCGTTGGTTCTGGGAACGATCATCGGATTAGAAATAAAATCGGCGCCGACCTGGTTTGAAAATTTTTTCAATGAAACCATTTCTTCAGAATTCGACCGCATCACCGGTGTCTTGATGATGACCTTAAGCCCCGATTGAATCAAAAGGTCAATTGCATTTATTG
>OMKS01004233.1_pt1 | contig 10914 bp, 4 predicted proteins | sample 1674721 | NCBI WGS metagenome assembly OMKS01 (sample SAMN06264996, study PRJEB25208) | sediment metagenome | isolation source: hot spring sediment | place: USA: California | collected 2014-09-02 | reverse complement strand
CCGTAGAGCCTTTCATACCCGATCTCCGTCAGGATATCCAGAGCTATCTCTTCAATTTCCGATTCAGTCATTGCCTTTGGCACTCGAATCACCCCATATCTTTCGCAATTGCCGCTTCTCACATCGGTGAATGGCTTTCCGCCTCTAGAACTGATCGACTTCTTTATCAGAAACAGGAACTCTGATTTCTCCTGACATCAGTTTCGGGAGGAGAGAGTCTCGTATTCGAGAAAGCATCATGTTCTGAATACCATTCAGTTGAATCATGCTATCGATTTGCCTAGAATATCCAGCAAACTGTTGCAACACTTTCCTGTTAGGAATTACGACCTGCTCGGTAGAAAACAGATTCTTGAAATCAAGGTTTTTTATTCCAGTAGTTCCATTCTCATATTGGAACATAATTTCTCTTCTGTATAGATTGTCGAGAAGAAAGTAGGTGAATTCAGAGTCTTCAATGTTCCTGAATCTTAGAAGCTTGCAGAAATTTGAGCAGATAAGGTTCTCGGCGAACTTCTTAGTTATAGGTTCGATTATTCTCATTGCTCTTCCAGTTTGCTGAGTTGGACTCCCGCCGGAGATCTCAACAACGACGTCTGTATCTCTCAGACTTTTTACTTCAGCACTTAAAGGTTTTATATACCTCAAAGGAGGATTCCCGATGCCACCTGAAGATATTTCGCGAATGTCAGCACCTCTTATGCAACGAACTGGAGACGAATAACGTTCACTCAGTTCACCCTTTCCCCAATCACCTGGTACAATTTCGAATTCAATATCGTTAATAAAGCCTACACGCCAACCCACAGGAATAGGGCCGAGGGGGGAGTCGATCATTTCGCCGCCGGAGGATTTGTAAGGCTCGCCGTTTTCATTAGGGAATTCGAAGTCTATAAACCAGTGCTTGAATATCGCCCTCGCTATTTCTTCGAGCATCCTGTTGATTTTGCGATTTGCTTCTATTTTGTTATCTATTGAGGCAAGCGTTTGCACTACCCTTTGTTGTTCAAGGATTGTTGGAACAGGGATCTCAATTGATCGTAAATAAGTTACAGGTTGCGCTATTGAGGGAACTCCTGATGGCGTACTGTTTGCCAAAAGTCTGTGTTGTCCTTGTGGAGACTTGAAATAGTAAACAACAAATTCCGGAAGTATCTTGGAGGTATTGCACCTCAAATAGAATTGTCTTTGAGAAATCACATACCTTTCATATCTGGAATTCTTGGGAATATAGGCTACCTGCCCGATATTTCCTGCGTGAGTGAAAATCACATCACCTCTAAAGACATTTGCGTTTCGAAGTTGCTCTGCGTGAGCGTGAGTTATGAAGTTGTTTTCTCCATCTTGAACCTGAGTTTCATTAAGATGCTGACCACTGATAATCGGAACACCTTCAGTAACGAATGTACTTACCTTTATTGAAGATCCAAAGGGGCCCATAGCTACTTTCTCCGCAACATCATCAATTGGCTTATAGTTCCACTCACCAGCCATACCCTATACCCTCCAGGTTCTTCCTGATCTCCTCTTCCAGTTCTCTCGATTCTTTGAAGAGCTTTGCGAGTTCGGTCGTGAGTCTTTCCATCTTCTCTTCGAAGGGTTCGCCGTCGTCTTCGATCTCTTCCATGCCTACGTAACGGCCAGGGGTAAGGATATAGCCATTCTTTCTTATCTCATCAATCGTTGCCGTTTTGCAGAATCCTGAGATGTCTTCGTAACCTTCAGGCTCTTCTCTCTCGCCCGATTCCTTCAGGTAGTCCTCCATCGTCGATTGTTCGGCGGCAAGAAGCGTCTGGCCGGCTTCCATCGAAGCCGTTTCTCCGCGCCAGGCGTGGAAGGTACCGGCGATTCTCTTTATATCCTCTTCCGTCAACGTTTTATGTTTACGATCGATCATTACGCCGAGCTTTCTTGCATCGATGAAGAGCGTCTCTCCCCTTCTGTCTCTGAACTTGTTGTTCTGTCTGTCCCGGGAGACAAACCAGAGGCACACGGGGATCATCGTGTTGTAGAAAAGTTGGCCGGGGAGGGCAACAATGCAGTCGACGAGATCTGCTTCTATTATGTTTTTTCTTATCTCGCCTTCGCCCGATTGATTTGAAGACAGAGAACCGTTAGCCATTACGAAACCAGCGATTCCATTTGGCGCGAGATGGCTTATGAAATGTTGTATCCAGGCGTAGTTGGCGTTTCTCACAGGGGGGATGCCGAACTTCCATCTGGCGTCGTCCTTAAGAGAGTTGCCGCCCCAGTCGCTGTCGTTGAAGGGAGGATTAGCCAGAAGGTAATCTACGCGCAGATCTTTGAACTTGTCGTTGTGGAAGGAGTCTCCGTATTCTATTTTTGCATCTATCTGTCTGATCGCCATGTTCATCTTTGCAAGCTTAACGGTCGTGCTGTTCGACTCCTGACCGTATATAGAGACGTCGGTTCTTCTCCCTCCATGTGATTGTATGAATTTCTCGCTCTGAACGAACATTCCGCCTGAGCCGCAGCAGGGATCAAGGATTCTGCCCCTGTATGGTTCGATCATTTCAACAAGGAGTTCGACGATGCACTTTGCAGTGTAGAACTGCCCGCCGTTCTTTCCTTCGGCATCGGCGAATTTTCCGAGGAAGTATTCATATACCCGCCCGAGAACGTCTTTGCTCTGGCTCTCTTTGTCTCCAAGACCTATCGTACTTATTAGATCTATTAGTTCGCCGAGCCGCCTCTTGTCGAGCGATTCTCTGGAGTAATCCTTTGTCAGGACTCCGGCCAGCGTGTCGTTCTCCTTTTCGAGGGCCTCCATCGCTTCGTCGATGATTCTTCCTATCTCAGGCTTCTTGGCCGAGGTTTTTATGTTTGACCATCTAGCCTTCGCAGGGACCCAGAAAATGTTGTCGGCAAGGTACTCGTCGGGGTCCTCGGGATCGGTGAAGTCTGTTTCTTCTCTCGCCTTGAGGTCGGCATACTTTTCTTCAAAGGCATCAGAGATGTATTTGAGGAATATAAGGCCGAGTACCACATGCTTGTATTCCGCCGCGTCCATGTTGCCTCTCAGCTTGTCGGCTGCCTGCCAGAGCTTTTCTTCAAAACCGAGATTTGCTCCATTTTCGTTCTTCTTTGCCATGTCTTCATCTCTCCCCGGGCTGTAGGTAATATCTGTGGCCATCTGAGTCTTTTCAGTGTTTATAAAGTATGTCTATTCAGCTGCTTCTTGCGATAATGAATTATGGACGTAACTGCCAGAAGTAGAGCTCAGAGTTGCGAAGTTGATCAGATTGCGTCTGTTCACTATTATATTCATTGTTACAAAGAAAACCAAATGCAATGGTTTGCGAATCAAAAAAACCCCGGTCATTTCCGGGGTTTCTTTCAAGAATTGGAGTTTGACCCTGCAAATCCGACAGTGTTTCCCGGCCTCAGTATACTCCCGTTTCTTGGTATAGCTAGACCTAACAATCGCGAATTCTCAGCCTGATACACTCTTCTATCAAAGACCTTTTCAGACCCTCGTCTTTACATCTTTCTATGACGCTATCGACAGAAGCTCTGCGATTCTGTGCTAAGTAGACTTGGTTTTTTGTCTTTAGCCATTTTGATAGTAGCTCGGCACATAGATCGGTGTTTTCTTCACATAGCTCTTTATCATTCAAGAATTCGGGCATCCACCAGTCGTCTTGATCGCCCTTCGTCCCTACCGCTTCCGCTAAGAGCCCAGCGCCTTCTCTGAACAAACCTTCGTGCTCTGAAAGCATATCAATGGTTATCCTAGCTTCTTCAAAGGAAAAATTCTTGGCATATTTGCCATTTGCCCTATCGCTTATGTATTCTTCTATCCAGTTCTTCCAGGCGTCTTGTGCTTTCTCTTCTTCGAGATCCTTCATTCTGGCCTTTATACTCTTGTGAAGTCCTTCCAGCAGCATTTGGTTACCTGTGGCCACAATGAATCTGAGAAACCTGTCTCTATCCTCTCCATCGAGCAAGAAAAACAATACATCTGATAAGAGGGAATAGAACCTCGGAGTATATCTCTCATTAATTAAGTCGATTTTCTCTATAGTTTGTTTTATGTACTTCTGAATAGCCTTAAGTAAGGGAATATTGTAGTTACTCCAGCCTAAAAAACCACACCACGCTTGCACTGCTCGTTTCGGTTTCTTCCAATCGAATGAAGTCACCACTTTGCTCTTGCACCAATCCTGATCAATATAGTATAGAACATGCAACTGGCTTGCGATAATGATCCTCCCTATTCCATCGCTGAATGTCTTTCCGGAAAGAATGCGCTCCAGAAACTCAATAATCTTTAATCGAAGTTCTTTATCATTATCATTCCTATTCACAGCATTATAGAGAACAATTATCATGAATATTACTAGTCTTCCAGAAGGTTGATTTATTGCCCGCATAAGCCATTCGGGCTTTTTTTCTTCTGTTAGAAATACTGACTTTTCATTATTTCTCAACCTCTCGAAGCAGTAGATGGCAAGCTCCATACCCTTTTGCAGAAGTGAAGAGCTGATAGTCAGGTCTTCTCTAGGAAAGGATTCAAGTATCATAGCAATCTCAGCGATTATTTCATCCTTATGTCGTGTCGACGATAGTTGCTCTATAACAGAATCCCAATGAACAGACTCTTTCTTTGCTTTTGTTAGCCCATACGAAAGCGCGTGCCACAAGGACTTGTTTAGCTCTGATTGATTTAGATACTCCAGCAATGATTCAGCATATTTCCAGTCTGTCGAAACAATTTCTGTTACTTGATTTAGGATTGCGTAGTTACTATATTCGAGTACTCTATCTTCTTCTTGCTTATGAACAGGTGCTGCGAATCTGCTCATAAGCTCTATAAGTTCAGGAAAAGGCATTCTTCTCAGCTCATCTACCGACTTGGGCGATACGAAGGTAACAGGGTAGCTTCTAACACCCGGCTTTAGAACCTCTGTCGAAGGCTTGAAGCCATATTGTTCTTCAATACGCGTTACGGTGTTATTCACATAATCTGTGCTATTCTCAGATTCTTTTGTCCACAGTAGGCGATTGTAGAGTTCATGATAGAAGGCTCTCTTCTTCTCCCCATCATTCAGGGCTCTAATCTCTTTCTCTTTGTAAGCCAAGCATTCTTCCAGGCTCAGTACGGTGTTTTGCGATAACTTGGAACTCTCAGTCAAAATCGCTTGTACTTCTACTTCCAGAGAACTCTTAAATAGCCAATCACTCTGAAGAATGGCGTTTACCTTTTCATCGTTTGAGTAATAATCGTCCTTCTTAACGCAGTATAGGAATAACCTTTCAAGCAAAGACATTTTAGAGTGTTTCCAATTGTTATAGTGTAACAAACGATCGGGATCGGAGTTCATTATCTGAAAGTCAATTGCTTCTCTTAAAATATCTATGAGAAGATCGATTGACTCTTCTCTAGCACTCTCTTGTTTTTCGATACTGCTTCTCATTACGCTGAAGTGATCCCAGTTCTCGTCTACGCTCCCGGTGGCTTTCAGTTTATTGAAAATGCTAACGAATTTATAAGTAAGTAGTTCTAGCAAATCACCAGATAGCTCTGACAGTTTTGGTTTAAGTATGCGTTGCCAGAATTCTTTAATCGTAATCTCGTTTGCCAATGGTTTCACGTTGTGGAAAAGAAGATCTTCGAATACTGACGACTGTCTATTATCAACAAAACGAAACAGGAAGTCCGTGACAGTAAGCACGAGTGATCTGTTCAAAGCACTGAACTTTTTCTCTAGAATATCAATTATCCACTCTAGAGGGTAGATAGTTATCGACCTGCTTTTGTCAAGGATAAGTGTCAGCCATTCCGAAAGTATACAGTCGTTCTTAGCATTCCTCGGCGTTTCTTTGTAGACAAGAGCCCGAACGAGATAGTAAACTACTTCAGGATGAATATCCTTCCTTTGCGAGGCAATAAGCTTAATCGTCTTCAGAGAAGTGTCTTGAGAAGCAATCTCTGCAAGCCAGTCTGAAAGGACTTTCTCAATTTCAGTCAATTCAGTAAGGTTGGGCGAGAATAGGCTGTCAAGAATTCCATTTATACTTGCCCATTCAAGCCAATCATAGCTGAGCGCTTCGCTGCAAAACTGCTTAGCAAGATCCACTCTTTTCAAGATATAGTGAATATAATCGGTTTCCTCATTTCTGATAGGAGGCTTAGCTCTAGCGATAGACTGTATCCTGTAAGTGTGATCTAGAAAGCCCATGCTGAATTGCCTTGCCAGTTCGGAGACTGCTTCTTCCAACCTGAAAAAGAGGCCCTTGTTCTTCTTATTTGACATAGGGAAAGGAATAACTCCAACCCCGAGGCTGCTCCAAAATGCATCTTTACCTTTCCTAATCTCTTTGCCAGACACGAATGAGAATTTGTTGTTTTTACGAATCCTCAGTCCCCGTGCAAGGTACTTTAGCATTGGGTCTGAATGAGAATAGCCTATAAACAAGATAGTGTAATCGGAGCTGTAAAGAGCACGTACAAAATCAGAGGCCCACCCCTCCGAAAGATATGCTCTTCCGAAGTCAGTGTCAGTGACAATAAGTTCTTCCGCATCCTGAGCGATATTTCCGTGCAGGTAGACCACACCCTTAAATTTGTCGCCCCTAGGTAGTGCAGGAGCAGAGAATTCATTGGGCAACATGTCAAAATGTTCTTCTGCTTTCAGTTTTTCAATTGCGGTTGAAAAGTGCCTGTCAAAATTCGTTGTCACTATTCTCAGATTGTCAGCTGTGAATAACTGTGAAATGTCTCTATGAAGGATATTGGGAAACGAATCAGATCGACCGATTATGGCTCTTGCTCTTTCATTCACCATACCGTATTTGATGTCCAGTTCCCCTAGATATTCATCAAAAGCTGGATGTTTTCTCTCGCTGAAATCCTCGGCGCACTGTTCAGCAATTTGCTTAACTAGTTGCGGAAAATTGGGAAGACACGATGGTGGTCCCATAGAGACCCCGGCGCCAGCAAAGACGACCAGCATTCCATCTTCGCGAGCTCGTAGAATTTCATCAGGTACATTGACAAACTTTGTAATGAACATTCCAATACTCCTATCACAATGCACTAATTAAGAGACATCCCAAGATTTCCTCAGTACACAATAGATGATTTTCTATTTTGGAAACTACAAATGCTCCCTATCTTCCCAGGGGATTTTTACTCTGCGCACTCTTTCTTCTGCCGCCATTTCTTTCCAAACACTCAGTTCCTCAGGAATATTCCCGTTCTTTTCTTTAAGTGCATAGTAGAGTTCTGATGAGATGAAAGCACCGGCTTCCCTTATTTGAATAAGATTCTTCATTGCAGCGGTAGCCAAAGCTGAGTTGTATTTCGCTGAATCTGTCATTTCTCTGATATTGCGAAGGATGCTGCAAAGAATAAGTACAAGTGAGTCTTCACCACAAATCCCGGGTATCAGGTTGAAAATACACCTAGAACTCTCGAGAAGGACATCGCCACTTCTGTTTTCCGCAATTTGAAGGATTTTAGTAATGAACTCCTCTGGAATAGACGGGAGGACTTCGGAAAGTGATTGCCAGAAACTGATCCCCCGAATTGAGTTGATAACAGTTTTCTCGTCAGGAGATTGTAGCCCTTCGCGAATTTTAGTAGTGGTTTGATCTCTATATTTTTCAAACTTCATAAGTGCTACGTATGCAAGAATAACAGAGGTTCCACCCTTTTCGATTACGTCAATTGCTGGAAGAAGCTCGCTGATGCAATTATCGTTGTCCTGACCAAGAGAAGGTACAATCACATGTGAAACTAGAGTAATCATATCTTCATGTACTATGAAGCTGAAAGACTTTTCAAATACCTCACCATTCAACTCTTTTAGAGCAGCTTGTTGTTCATTCCACCAAGCAACTATTTTTGAGCAGATTGCTTCGGCTTCTATTTCGGTCCAATCAATTCTGTGCTTCTCTCCCCCAGAAGAAAACAATGATGCATTAACAAAGAGGTTGACGTAGTGTGAAAATGAATTGGTGTGGGAAAGAACACTACCTTCAATTATTTTTGGAACTGGAAGATTGAGCAAATAATCTCTGAGGACATCCCTGTAGTCTTTTCCATTCTTTGGACCCGGGAGATAAAGACCTAGTATCGGTGTTTCAATATCAACAGGTATTCCACATCTGGTAGCTTCCTTCCATACGGCGTCTCTTAGTCGTTCTTCGAATTCTTCAGCGATTAGGCCGTACGAGTTAAGATATGCCAATTTTGTTAGAGATGCTTTTCTCGTTTGTCCGGAAGCATAGCTACTGTCTATGAGAGAGTTAAGCTGTGAAGCTGAGATTTGAATTGTTTTCATTGCTATTTGCCTATTTTCAAAGACAGTTACAGATGGATCATTCAATCCCTCACTATGCACCGATAGAGAAAGGATCCTATCCATAAGCCTATCAATTGATGCCCATCCAAGAATTCTTACTGTTTCGGATAAAGCTTTGTTGAATTCTGTAGATATTATCATTGACTTGATCTTGTTACCATTACTCATCTCAAATATGTCCAATAGTACATCCAAGTAATGCTCAAGAACGTTTTCAGGCATTCTCCAGGAGAGAGTTGACAAGACTTTCAAAGACGATAGGATCTTGTGCTCTGCATTATCGTTTTTGCCTGCAACTCGAGCTTCAAGGTAATCGAATATTCTCTCACTTACCTGAACGATCTCTTCATCACTGAATTCAGCTGAGGCAGGTAAAGTGATTATGCTTTCGGATGTTCCTATGTGTCCGGCAGATACTGTTTTCAGTGATATGTAAGCCGGGAGAAAGGGAAGAACAGCTTTCAGTACTCTTGCGTAGTCAGACAAGTTTGTTGAAATGCCTATTCTGAAAGGAATACCACACTCTTCAAGGAGCAGCAAATTGGCAATTCCATATCTCAGTTTGTCATCATACGGAGAAGAGCTTATTACCATACGAAACGAGTCTGCAGATGCTTCTTTGGAGTCGATTTCCTTCTCAATGGATTTAATGAGAACAGAGAGGGCATCGTAGTATGCCCTTTGAACCTCATCTTTAGCAATATAACCATTCGAGCTCCGATCGTGGCGATTACCACTGAATCTAAACTGAGCTCTGGAAAGATATTCCGAGAAAAATGTAACCCACTGTGATTCGGATTCTGCTTGAGGACCCTCCTTAGAATGGAATTCTCGAAGTTTCTTAACCGCTTTCTCCGCTAGTCGATTTGCCTTTTCAATTTCGGAAATCTGACACATAAGAGAGGCTTTTCTAACTAGCCAAATGGGTGAACCATCTTCTGGCCATTTTTCTAAAGTCTGTATTGCATCTGCGAATCGAAGCTGCAGTATCTCGAACATGGTCTTCTCAAAATACCAGCGTTGTTCCCAATCAATACTTCTGCGGCAAATTTCGGTAATACTATCAAGGAGATTAAGATACTGCTCTGGTCTGTAGTTGATTCTCAGTGACCTAAGCACACTGAACACGATTCTTATCCACATTTCTGAAATCTCAGTCCAGGTGACACTGTCCCATTTGTCCTTTTCTGGGACCAATTCACAAGCAGATGAAGGTACTACCCCAGGAAAAGGATTGTACTTTTCTATCAAATCAATCACTATGTCGATTTGCTCAGCAAAAAAAGGGAGTAGGGAAGTATCCAGGAACCAAGTTAACTCGTGAAGAATCACTATGTCTAGGGGTGCTGGAACCTCTGATATTCTGTGGAGTATCAAATTGACACGCCTGTCAATGAATAACTCGAGTCTTTTTCTTAGTTTATAAGGACATACCATCCACCCAGGATATGTCTCTCGAGCTCTTTTCCATTTTTTCGATATTCGGTCCAAATCCTCAGAATTAAAGTCAGTTTTCAGGTACTTTGGGATTTTGATCTCGTCGACAAAATTGTACAATTTGCCAGATGTATCTTCACCAATGATCCTTTGCCAATCGTAACTTCGCTTGCGTTCTTCGTAAAATGGCCACTTGTAAGGATCTGGTGGCTGGTGGTCTTCAAGATATGAGATGAATAGGCTGGTTGCTTCAGAGTGTCTTGATGTCCCATGAAAACTAGTATTGATTAATGGCGAAAGGTCTATTGGCTGTATTAGTTTTCTTTCCAAGTATTTTCTTCTTGATTGACTAAGATCTAGGTCACCAATCAAGTAGATAGGATTCTGGTTATGACCCAAGTTATCTCTCACCCATCCACTCCATGCAAGGAAATTAGGATCATCACCAGAGAAACCCAGTAGACAAAACGAATTCTCCATAATCGATTGTTGAATCGTGTTAACGAAAGGAGCATAATCATACGGATACCTTCTGTAGTCCTCTTCAGTGATAACAAATGGGGGAGTAGGAAGAGAACCATGGAGCTTGACTATCCTTGGGTTGTTTTGTTGAGACGAAATTTGACTAATGGACTTGACAATTCTATAATTACGCATTGAAAGTGTTCTCTCGAGAAGATCATCATAATTTGTTGTGAAGATATCAATCCAGGGAAGATCAAGTAGCCTTTCATGGAGTTCACCAGGCTCAAAATCGTCTGTTTTTATCTCATTAATTAACAACTCATCGAGTTTGTGGCGTCCAAAATAATCTTCATACTCTTGCGCAAGCTTAAGTGCCGATTCTTTAGTGTTTTTAGATCGATCCCCATTATAGAGAGCAGACGACAAAGATAGCTTCAGATCATTCCATAAAGGGAACTGCTGAGAATTAGCTCTACAAGCTTTAGAATTTCTAGAAAATCCAGATCCGATCATTAAGGCTGCGCGATTCCTCCAAAGGTTTGTGGCAAGTTCTTGAAGATGAATACCATCAACAAATTCGCTCATTTTTTTGCTCCTCTAGTTCATGTCATTGGGAATCTGACGCTTTCCTTCGGGTGAGTTAACAATTTGATGATATAATACTATATATTACAGTAATAAC
>OMKS01004232.1_pt1 | contig 10915 bp, 9 predicted proteins | sample 1674721 | NCBI WGS metagenome assembly OMKS01 (sample SAMN06264996, study PRJEB25208) | sediment metagenome | isolation source: hot spring sediment | place: USA: California | collected 2014-09-02 | reverse complement strand
GGTGGCCGGTGAGGTAGAGCCCCAGGGTCTCCTTCTCCAGCGAGAGGCGGTATTCCTCCTACCACTCGTCCAGCACGGGGATCGAGGCCGCGAGCGTGGGCTCGGCGGCACCGCCGAAGAGGTCGTCCTGGCCGGCGTTGGCGTCACGCTGGTGCTGTTCGGCCAGGCGCACGGCCTCGGGCAGGCGGGCCATGAGGCTCGCGCGGTTGGCGCCGATGCTGTCCAGCGCCCCGGCCTTGATCAGGGCCTCCATCACGCGCCGGTTCACCTTCTGCGAGCCCACGCGGCGGCAGAACTCGTCGATATCCTGGTAGGGGCCGCCCGCCTGGCGCTCCTCGATGATGCCGGCCAGCGCCGCCTCCCCCACGCCCTTGATGGCGCCCAGGCCGTAGATGACGGTGGCGTCGTCCTTGGCGCGGAACATGATGTCGGAGACGTTGACGTCCGGCGGCACCACGGCCAGGCCCATGTTGCGGCACTCGTCGATGAGATTGACCACCTTGTCGGTGTTGTCCATGTCCGCCGACAGCACCGAGGCCATGAACGGCGCGGGGTAATGCGCCTTGAGCCAGGCCGTCTGGTAGGACACCAGGGCATAGGCGGCCGAATGCGACTTGTTGAAGCCGTAGCCCGCGAACTTCTCCATCAGGTCGAAGATGTAGGTGGCGACGTCCTCGTCCACCTGGTTGTTCTTCGCCCCCTCGAGGAAGATCTGGCGCTGCTTGGCCATCTCCTCGGGCTTCTTCTTGCCCATGGCGCGGCGCAGCATGTCGGCACCGCCGAGCGTGTAGCCGGCCAGCACCTGGGCGATCTGCATGACCTGTTCCTGGTACAGGATGATGCCGTAGGTGGGTTTGAGGATGGGCTCCAGCGCCGGGTGCGGGTACTCGACGCGGGCGATGCCGTGCTTGCGGTTGATGAAGTCGTCCACCATGCCCGACTGCAGCGGGCCCGGGCGGAACAGGGCCACCAGGGCAATGATGTCCTCGAATACGTCCGGCTGCAGGCGCTTGATCAGCTCCTTCATGCCGCGCGATTCGAGCTGGAAGACGGCGGTGGTCTCCTGCGCCTTGAGCAGGCGGAAGGTGTCCGGGTCGTCCAGCGGGATGCGGTCGATGTCCAGCGGCGCCTCGCCGGCCTTCGCCCGCACCTCGTTCACGGCCTTGAGCGCCCAGTCGATGATGGTGAGCGTGCGCAGGCCGAGGAAGTCGAACTTCACCAGGCCCACGGCCTCGACGTCGTCCTTGTCGAACTGGGTGACCAGCCCCTGCCCGCCCTGTTCGCAATACAGCGGCGCGAAGTCGGTGAGCGCGGTGGGCGCGATGACCACGCCGCCGGCGTGCTTGCCGGCGTTGCGCGACAGGCCCTCGAGCTTGCGCGCCATGTCCAGCAGCGCGCGGATCTCCTCTTCCTCCTCGTAGGCGCGGCGCAGGTCCTCCTCCTGCTCCAGCGCCTTGTCCAGCGTCATGCCGATCTCGAAGGGGATCATCTTGGCGATGCGGTCGACAAAGCCGTAGGCATGGCCCAGCACGCGGCCCACGTCGCGCACCACCGCCTTGGCGGCCATGGAGCCGTAGGTGATGATCTGCGAGACCTGGTCGCGGCCGTAGCGGCGCGCCACGTAGTCGATCACGCGGTCGCGCTTCTCCATGCAGAAGTCGACGTCGAAGTCGGGCATGGAGACGCGTTCGGGGTTGAGGAAGCGCTCGAACAGCAGGTCGTACTTGAGCGGGTCGAGGTCCGTGATCTTCAGCGCGTAGGCGACCAGCGAGCCGGCCCCGGAGCCGCGCCCCGGCCCCACCGGGATGCCGTTGTTCTTGGCCCACTGGATGAAGTCGGCCACGATCAGGAAGTAGCCGGGAAAGCCCATCTGGTTGATGACGTCGAGCTCGATCTGCAGGCGCTCGTCGTAGGGCTTGCGCCTTTCGGCGAAGTCCGGCGCCTGCGGATCGAGAATCACCTGCAGGCGCTCTTCCAGGCCCTTCTGCGACTCGGCACAGAAGAATTCCTCCATCGTCATCCCCTCGGGGACGGGATAGTTGGGCAGGAAGTACTCGTCCATACGCACGTCGAGGTTGCAGCGCCGGGCGATCTCGACGGTGTTCTCCAGGGCCTCGGGGATGTCGGCGAAGAGCTCGGCCATCTCCTCGGGCGTGCGCAGGTACTGCTGCTCGGAGTAGCGCTTCGGCCGGCGCGGATCGGCCAGGGTGCGCCCGTCGTGGATGCACACCCGCACCTCGTGCGCCTCGAAGTCCTCGCGGCGGATGAAGCGCACGTCGTTGGTGGCCACCACCGGCGTGTCGCTGGCCGCGGCCAGGTCCACCGCCGCGTGCAGGTAGTCCTCCTCCTGCTCGCGGCCGGTGCGGATCAGCTCGAGATAGAAGCGGTCCGGGAACAGGCGCTTCCAGAAGGCCAGGGCCTCCTCGGCGGTCTGCGGGTTGCTGCCGAGCAGGGCCCGGCCGATATCCCCCTCGCGACCGCCGGACAGGGCGATCAGCCCGTCGGTGGCGCCCTCCAGCCAGTCCCGCTCCATCAGCGGCACGCCGCCGTGCTGCCCCTCCTGGTAGGACTTCGAGATCAGTCGCGTGAGGTTGTGGTAGCCCTCGAGGTCCTGTGCGAGCAGCGCCAGCCGGTCGTGTTGATCGGGCTCACGGGCGCTGCGTATCAGCGCGTCCACACCCATGATGGGCTTGATGCCGGCGGCCATGGCGGCCTTGTAGAACTTCACCATGGCAAACATGTTGCTCTGGTCCGTGAGCGCGATGGCGGGCATGCCGGCCTCGCCGGCCGCGGCCATCAGGGGCTTGATGCGCACCAGGCCGTCGACGAGCGAATACTCGGTGTGGACGTGCAGATGAACGAAGCCAGGGGTCATGGGGACTCATTTTTCGAGTTTCGGCGGGCGCATGCAAGATTGACATTCTCGCCGCCCATAAAAAACCGGCCGGAGGCCAGGCCACCGGCCGGTTTACGGATTACTACACCGGCCCGTTTCAGCGCCCGCCGACGACGATCGCCTCGCCACTGCGCTCGGCGGCCGACTCTATCGCCTTGACGAAGCCTTCCAGCATCGCCTGGTGGTAGCCGCGCCCCGCCTTCGATTCGGCGAAGGTCACGTACTTGCCGAGCTCGGCATCGGACAGGTCGCGGTAGATCACGCCGAAGGCCACGCGGTTCTGCTCGGTCACCGCCGCCTGGAGCTGCCCCCGCGAGGCCTCCGCCTGGGCCATGGCCATGTCGAGCTGCTCGTCCGGGACACCTGCGGCGCGCAGGGCGGCTGACACCATGCCGCGCTGGATGCCCAGGATCATCTCCACGGACATCTCGCTGGCACCGGTGGCGGCATCGAAACGATCCAGCAGCGCCTGACGGCGTTCCGGCACACCGCTTTCGCCCCCCTGAAGGATGCGCATCATCTCCGCCTGCACCTCGGGCGAATCCGCGGCGCCCTCCAGTTCGGTCACGCGTCGGCCGAGCGAGGAGTTGAGCCAGTCGAGCGCGGTGCGGGCATCGCCCACGGCCAGGCGGGCCTGGATGTACTCGCGCATCTCGCGCTTCATGCGTTCGGGCTCGAATCCGGCCTGCAAGGCCGTGGACAGCGCCTGCAGCTGTGCGTCCGACATGCCGCCTTCCGCCGCCTGCTGGTCAAGCACCCGGTCCATCAGGCCGGGCATCGCCTCGACCTGTTCGTTCATGCCCGAGAGCGCCATGAGCTGACGGGCCTGCTCGGACGAGGTGCCCGCCTGCGCCTGGCCCAGCGTCAGTGCGGCCAGCAGGCAGAAGGTCAGGGCTGCGAGGATGCGTTTGTTCATTTTTGATCACTCCTGTGGTTCCGGGACCAGGCACTCACGCCTGTCCCGTGGCTCGGGCCCGAAGGCTGGATGACCTGCCACGCTATCCGCGCGGCCTTGAGACATCCGGGTTAAAACGGCAATTCCGACTGGGCCTGCTCCAGCAGGCGGCGTACCGGTGCGAAGCTCTGGCGGTGGTGCGCACAGGGGCCGACGCGCTCGAGCGCGGCCAGGTGATCGGCCGTGGGATAGCCCTTGTGCCCAGCGAAGCCATAGTCGGGAAAGTCCCGGTCCAGCGCCACCATCTCCTGATCACGCACGACCTTGGCGAGTATCGAGGCGGCGCTGATCGCCGGCTCGGTGGCGTCGCCCTTGACGATGGCCTCTGCCGTGCAAGGCAGGGCCGGACAGCGGTTGCCGTCGATAAGGGCATGGACGGGGGGCGGATCCAGTGCCAGGACGGCACGCTGCATGGCGAGCAGGCTGGCCTGGAGGATATTCAGGCGGTCGATCTCGGCCGGCTCACAACGCCCCAGGGCCCAGGCCAGGGCCTTGTCACGGATCTCCGCGGCCAGCGCCTCGCGACGCGCCTCGCTGAGCTTCTTGGAATCGGCCAGCCCCGCGATCGGGCGGTCCGGATGGAGGATCACGGCCGCCGCCACCACGGGGCCCGCCAGCGGCCCCCGGCCGACTTCATCGACACCGGCGACCAGCACAGTAGTCGGTGAGGTCAACGAACGATGCTCCGCTTGGAGTGCTTGAGGAAGTCGATCAGCCGGCGGATTTCCGCATGTGCGCCCTGCGTCTCGAGCTCGGCTATCGCCTCCTCCAGCCGCAGCCCATCACGATAGAGGGTGCGATAGGCCCACCGCAACCGGGCGATGCGGTCCTTGTCGAAACCCCGCCGGTGCAGGCCCTCGGTATTGAGGCCGTGCGGCTGGGCCGGATTGCCGGAGACCATCACGTAGGGCGGGAGGTCATGCAACAGCCCGGAGCCCATGCCGGAGAAGGAATAGGCGCCCACGCGCACGAACTGGTGCACCAGGGTGAAACCGCCGAGTATGGCGCAGTCCTCGACGTGGACGTGGCCGGCAAGGCTGGCACCGTTGGCAAAGACGGTGTCGTCGCCGACCGTACACTCATGGGCGATGTGCACGTAGGCCATGATCCAGTTGTCGCTGCCGACCGAGGTACTGCCCGTGCCCTGGACGCTACCACGGTTGAAGGTACAGTACTCGCGGATCACGTTGCGATCGCCGATGACCAGTTCGGTCGGCTCGCCGCGGTACTTCTTGTCCTGCGGCTCTTCGCCGAGGGAACAGAACTGGAAGATTCGATTGTCACGGCCGATGCGTGTCGGCCCCTGAATCACAACGTGGGGACCGATGGTGGTCCCCTCGTAGATGATCACGTCGGCGCCAATCACGCTATAGGGGCCGACACTGACCGTTGCGGCCAGTTCGGCACCGGGGTCGATGATGGCGGTCGGATGTATCAAATGTCGATTTCGCGACCCGCGCACATGAGCTCGGCGGAGGCCGCCACCTCGTCGCCGACTAGGGCAACCGCGTCGAACTTCCACATGCCGCGCAGGCGTCGGGTCACCTCGACCTCGAGGGTCAGCGCATCACCCGGGATCACCTGGCGCTTGAAGCGCGCCTTGTCCACCGAGACCAGCATGTAGATGAAGTTGTCGGAAGGCTCCTGTTCCTGGGTACAGAACGCCAGCAAGCCGGTCGCCTGGGCCAGGGCCTCGATGACAAGAACGCCCGGCATGACCGGCTTGTTCGAAAAATGTCCCTGAAAAAACGGTTCGTTCATGGTCACGTTCTTGAGGGCGGTAAGTGACTTTCCGACCTCGTATTCGAGAACGCGATCAACGAGCAGAAAAGGATAGCGATGCGGCAAATACCGCATGACCTCGTTGATATTCAGCGTGCCCAACGTCGAATCCTCTCAGTACGTCAATGCTCTAGAGAGCCTTGTTGTTGTGCGAGCCACCTCCCCACCCTTTCGCGAAACAACGCGTCAAGCCGGGAAAAAGCTCGGTGTTCCCCTGCCACTGCCCGGGGCAGCGGGGGGAGAGTCGGGGGGGAGTATACACCGGAACCACGTATCTATTTTGTGATCAGGCACCGGGCCGTCAACGCCGGCCTACAAAGCCGATCGCCCCGATCCAGCAGGCCGGATGGGGCGATCATGCACTCGGTCGGCCAGCCCCGTGCAGGCGGCCACCGAAGCCGTCAGTGCGCCGAGCAACATCACCACTCGACGGGGCCGGGCCTAGCGGCCCTGGCTCGGCATGCTGCGCAGCTGCTGCAGCACCTTGTCGGTGATATCGACGCGCTGACTGGCATACACGACATTTTCCGTCAGCACGAGGTCGTACTTGCCGTCTTCCGAGACCTTGACGATCGCCTGCAGCACGTCACGCTGGACCTTGCCGTATTCCTCGTTGCGGGCAAAGTTGAGGTCGTCACGGAAGTTGTCCTGGGCGCGCTTGAGCTCACGACCACGCTCCCGCAACTCCCGCTCCAGCTCCGCCTTTTGCGCGGCCGACATGGTCGGGCCGTCGGTCTCGTACCGCTCTTCCAGCTTCTTCAGGACCTCGCCTTCGGCGCGCAGGTCATTGGCGCGCGAACCGAAACGATCCTCCAGCGCCTTGTCGGCGGCCGCTTTCTGCGGCGACTGCTCGAGCAGCTTGGGCACGTTGACCACGCCGATCATGAGATCCGCGGCCAGCGTCGTCTGGATGCCAGCAAGGAAAATGGCCGTCGAGACCACGATTGCAGTGATAAAACGTTTCAAAACTTCCCCTCTCTCAGGTCTAGAATGCCGCTCCCAGCGTAAACTGGAAGGTTTCCAGGTCATCTTCCGGCTGATCATTAAACGCTTTGGCCAGGCTAAATGTCAACGGACCCACCGGCGACAGCCAGGTGAAGCCGACACCGTAGGAGGCGCGCAGTTCGTCAGCGGTGAAGGTGTCGTAATCCTCGTATACCTGCCCCGCATCCACGAACAGGCTCATGCGCGTCGAGCGCGATTCGGGCGCCATCGGCGGCGGGAACAGCAGCTCCATACTACCCACAGTACGGAAGGTGCCGCCCAGCGGATCACCGAGCGAGTCGCGCGGCCCGAGGCTCAGGTCCTTGTAGCCGCGCACCGAGCGCGAGCCACCCGCAAAGTAGTGCTCGAAGAACGGCATCGCATCGGTGGAGCCGTACTCGGACGCGTAATCGACCTTGGCGTCGACCGAGAACGTCAGGCGGTCCTTCCACACGGGGACGAACTGCCGGAAGTTGTAGCCCAACTTGTAGTACTCCACGTCACTGCCCGGCACGGCCGTCTCTGCCGAGATGCGCTGCAGGTTGCCGCTGTCGGCGAACACCGTGCGGTTGCGGGTGTCATGCGTGTAACTCGCCTCCACCTTGTAGGCCGCGTACTCCTCGCCATAGGCGGCGATAAAGTCCTGCAGCTCCTGCGCCGCCGTGTCCGCCAGCACGATCTCCGTGTCTTCGTAACCGAAGCTGAAACGGAAATAGTCGTACTCGGTGAGCGGAATGCCGTAGTTGATGTTGCCACCCCAACGGTTGGCGAAATAGCGGGTGACATTCGCCTCTTCCGCGTCCGTCTCGCGGAAGAACACGTTGAAGCCACGGCTCACACCGTCGATGGTGTGATACGGGTTGGTGTAAGACAGGTTGTAAATCGTGTTCACCGAGCTGGTGTTCGCGTTGATCGCCACCCGCTTGCCCGAACCCATGAAATTGTCTTCGGATACCGCGATGTTGAACAGCAGGCCCTCGCTCTGCGAATAGCCGGCCCCGATGCTAAAGCTGCCGGCAAGGCGCTCAACCACGGAGATATCCAGGTCCACCTGGTCGTCCGTACCCGGCACTCGCCGGGTACGGACGTTCACATCCGCGATATAGGGCAGGCGCTGCAGGCGGATCTTCGAGCGGTTGATCTGCGAGGCGGCGTACCAGCCTGCCTCCATCTGCCGCAGTTCGCGACGCAGCACTTCGTCACGCGTCTTGTAGTTGCCCTGGAAGTTGATGCGACGCACGTACACGCGCTTGCCGGGATCGATAAACAGGGTCAGGTCCACCTCGCGGCTTTCCTCATCCAGCTCCGGAATGGCGTTGACATTGGCGAAGGCATAACCCGCGTCGCCCAGGCGATCGGTGATACGCGTGATCGAGTTGGTCACCCGTGCGCGTGCAAAGACGTCGCCAGGCTCGAGGTCGACCAGCGCCATCAGATCGTCTTCCGGCAACAGCGCATTACCCGCGAGCTTGATGCTGCGAATCCGGTACTGGTTGCCTTCATCGACATTCACCGTGACATAGATGTCGCGCTTGTCCGGCGTGATGGCCACCTGGGTGGAATCGATGTTGAACTCGGCGTACCCCCGGTCGAGATAGGTGGAGCGCAGGCGTTCGAGATCGCCACCGAGTTTCTGCTTGGAGTACTCGTCGCGGCTGCTGAAGATTGCCCACCAGGACGGAATGCCGGAGTCGAAATCGTCCAGCAGGTCGTCCTCGTCGAAGTCCTCGTTACCGACGATGGTCACCTTGCGGATCTTCGCCACCTTCCCTTCCGAGATGGTGATATCGATATCGACGCGGTTACGTGGCAACTCCTCGACCTCGACGTCGATCTTCACGTTGTACTTGCCGCGTGCGAAGTACTGCTGGCGCAGCTCGCGCTCGAGACGCTCAAGAACGGAGCGGTTGAAGACGCGTCCCTTGGTGATGCCGACCTCCTTGAGGGCCTCTTCCAGCTGGTCCTTGGGGATGTCCTTGTTGCCGCTGAAGCGGATATCCGCGATCGCCGGGCGCTCGGTGACGAACACCACCAGCACGTCACCCCGACGACGCAGCTCCACGTCGTCGAAGAAGCCGGTTCGGAACAGTGCGCGGACGACGTCCGCGCTCTGGCGCTCGTCGAAGGCATCGCCCACCTTGAGCGGCAGGTAGGTGAACACCGTGCCGGGCGCGATGCGCTCCAGCCCCTCGACCTCGATGTCCCTCACCACGAAGGACTCGGCCTGGGCCTGCGGCACAGCGGCAAACATGGCGCCACCCAGCAGCAGCGCCCGTATGGAATGCTTCAGGTTCAACTGAAAAGTCTCGTCAAATCGTTGTAAATGGCGAGCATCATCAGGCCGGCCAGCATGGCCAGGCCGATGCGCTGTCCCAGGGCCTGCGCCGCCTCGGAGAGGGGGCTGCCCTTGATGAGCTCGATCACGTAATACAGCAGGTGGCCGCCGTCGAGTATCGGCACCGGCAGCAGGTTAATAATGCCGAGGCTGATGCTGACCATGGCCAGAAAATAGAGAAACGCGGCCAGCCCCACCAGGGCCGACAGACCCGCGTAATCGGCAATAGTGATCGGGCCGCTGACATTCTTGAGCGACGCGTCGCCCGTGACGAGCTTGCCCATCAGGCGCAGCGTCAGCAGGGTGACGTCGCCGGTCTTGGCGATCGACTCACCAATGGACGCGATCGGACCGTGCGTGATGGTGGCGGCCAGCTTCTCGCGATCAGCCTCGCGCAGGGTGCCGCCGATGGCCGCGTTGATGAAGCCCTGCACCTGCCCGTCGACCTCGCGCGCGTCGGGCCTGAGCGTCAGGGTCTGGCGCCGACCGTCGCGCTCGACCACGAGGTCGAGCTCGCGCTCCGGACTCGCCTGGAGGATCTTGACGAACTCCTGCGCGGTAAGGCCTTCCCGTCCATCGACGGCCATCACCCAGTCGCCGTCCTGGATGCCCGCGCGCTCGGCGGCGCCGCCGGGGGTTACCTTGGCCACGACCGGAATGTAGGGCCGCCAGGAGATCAGCCCCAGTCGCTCGATGAAGTCGCCCTCCTCCTTGAGCAGCGGCTGGGCGCCGAAATCCAGCGTCAGCGTCCTGCCACGGCCGCCATCGTCTGCCACACTCAGCTGCACCGCGTTGTGGTCCAGCGAATGTTCCAGCAGGCGCATGCGCACCGCCTCCCAGTCCGGCGTCTCCCGGCCCGCCACGGCCACGATGCGGTCACCGGCCTGGAGCCCGGCCTCGTAGGCCGGCGAAGCCGGCGGCGGGTCATCGACATAGGGCTTGATGCCGTTCACCCCGACCATGAACATCAGCCAGTAGGCCACCAGGGCAAACAGGAAATTGAAGGCGGGGCCGGCGGCCACGATGGCGATGCGGCTCCACACCCCCTTGCGGTTGAACGCCAGGTGTTGCTCGGCGGGATCGACCTCGCCTTCGCGTTCGTCGAGCATGCGCACGTAACCACCCAGCGGCAGGGCGGCAATCACGTACTCGGTGGGGTCGTTCTTGCGTCGCCAGCGCAGGATCGGTCGGCCGAAGCCGATGGAGAAACGCAGCACCTTCACACCCAGGCGGCGCGCCACCCAGAAGTGCCCGAACTCGTGCACCGCCACCAGCAGACCGATGGCGACGATGAAGGCGAGGATGCTGACAAGGAACTGGGTCATGCTGCACAGCCTCCGGACAGCCGCTGCACCGAGGCCTCCGCGTCACGCCGTGCCGCGGCATCGGCCACCAGCACGGTGTCGAGGTCCGCGGCCGGGACGGCGGTCACCCCCGACAGGGCCTGCTCGATCACGCGCGGGATGTCGGTAAAGCGGATGCGTCCGTCGAGAAACGCCTGCACGGCGACCTCGTTGGAGGCATTGAGGATGGCGGTGGCCGTACCGCCAGCCTCGTGCGCCTCGTAGGCCAGGCGCAGACAGGGGAAGCGCGCCATGTCGGGACGCTGGAAGTCCAGGCGAGCCACGGCGAACATGTCCAGTGGCTCCACGCCCGATGCCATGCGCTCCGGCCAGGCCAGGGCGTGGGCGATCGGCGTGCGCATGTCCGGGTTGCCGAGCTCCGCCAGCACGGAGCCGTCGCTGTAGGCCACCATGGAGTGGATGACGCTTTGCGGATGCAGCACCACCTCCACCCGTGAGGTATCGGTGCTGAACAGCCAGCAGGCCTCGATCACCTCCAGTCCCTTGTTCATCATGGTGGCGGAATCGACCGAGATCTTGCGCCCCATCCTGTCTCTTATACACATCTCCGAGCCCACGAGACCGTACTAGATCTCGTATGCCGTCTTCTGCTTGAAAAA
>OMKS01004231.1_pt1 | contig 10917 bp, 6 predicted proteins | sample 1674721 | NCBI WGS metagenome assembly OMKS01 (sample SAMN06264996, study PRJEB25208) | sediment metagenome | isolation source: hot spring sediment | place: USA: California | collected 2014-09-02 | reverse complement strand
TTATTGGGTTTCTTTAAATATGCCACTTTTTTAATAACGAATCTGAATGTTATCTTGGAACGCATCAATCTGTGCGCGCCCCTGCCTGAGCCAACCATACTGCTTCCCATCGGCATTTCTTTTTTTGTATTTCAATCCATGAGTTACACCATTGATTTCTATCGCGGCAATATGGAAGCAGAACCAAGTTTTCTGCGCTATGCCGCGTTCGTCGCCCTGTTCCCCCAACTGGTGGCGGGGCCTATCGAGCGGGCGCGCAATCTTTTGCCGCAGCTCCGCCATTCCTCATCCGTCACAAGTTCGGATATCTTTACAGGCATGTCATTTTTTCTCACAGGTCTGTTCAAAAAAGTTGCGCTGGCCGACTATTTGGCCGTTTATGTGGACGAAATATATGCTGTGCCCGAATTGTATGATGCGCCTGCCCTCTTGCTGGCGACTTTTGCCTTTGCGTGGCAGATTTATTTTGATTTCAGCGGGTACACCGACATGGCGCGAGGTGTGGCGCGGATGATGGGCATACGCCTCATGGTTAATTTCAGAAACCCATATCTGGCGGACAGCCTCGGGGATTTCTGGCAACGCTGGCACATCAGTTTGTCCACATGGTTCAGGGATTACGTTTATATTCCTTTGGGAGGGAATCGCGGCCGCAAGGTGCGTACCTATGTAAACATGACCCTAACAATGGTTATAGCAGGGATATGGCACGGCGCCGCATGGACCTATATCGCTTGGGGGCTCTTTCACGCGATTGGACGCATAATAACACGGGAACTCGAGCAATCCGTCGTTTATCGAGATCATATCCCCAGATTCATGAAACAGATGGCCGTTTTTTCATTCTTTTGCTTTTCGTTAATCTTTTTCCGCGCAAATTCCATAAACGACGCGTTTATTATCATGGCCAGGCTTGTTGCGACCAACTGGAGTAATCCTAATTTTCCATTGTTAATGCTGGGGTTAATCGGTGCTGTTTGGATATATCAATTCTTGTATGAATCGCGTTTCCATTACGTTGTTTCGGCGCGTCCCGTCCGCGTCGCATGTGCTGCGGGCATGCTGCTATACCTTGCTATCTGGAGCGGCTCAAGCAATCAGCCTTTCTTCTACTTTCAATTTTGACATGGCGTCATACAATGTGCCATGCACAGATTACAGACGCCGCGTTTTCGAGTCACTCCCGAAAAAAGTGTACAATAGTGACGGCAGTTTATTTTGGCTCGTGAAAACCGGTATCCATAAGAAAAGAGTAGTACCGTGTCAGTCATCTTCTATGATCAAGAACAAGAAATTCGCAAGCATCGTCATTGCGAGGCGGGCGCTAGCCCGACGCGGCAATCCGGGAAGACGAGATTGCTTCGCGTTGCTCGCAATGACGCTGCACCGGATTGTGGGCAACGCCCACGTTGGGCTATGTGTGGCAAGAGTATTTTCCCGGCCGTTGTTGCCTTGGTGACAGTTCTCCAACCGCCAACCGTCGGCGACAGCCTGGCGCAAGACGCGGATGTGATTACAACGGCGGGCGGCGTGAAGATGCAGTTTATCTCCGGGGGCGCTTTTATCATGGGCGACAAGAACGACAGCACGGACCGGCCGGCGCATGAAGTGGTCGTTTCATCGTTCTATATGGATATTACCCCTGTAACGCAAATGGAATATGAACGGCTTATGGGAATGAATCCATCCAAATTTCCCGGGGCGCGGCAACCGGCGGAACAGATATTCTGGTATGACGCCGCGCGTTACTGCAATGCGCGCTCCAAGGAGGAAGGGCTCGAACCAGCCTATAGCGAAACAGATTGGTCGTGTAATTTTGAATCCGATGGTTACCGGCTTCCCACCGAGGCGGAATGGGAGTACGCCGCTCGGGCGAACACGACAACAGCCTATTTTTTTGGCAATGACCCGGCACAACTCGGGGTTTATGCGTGGTATAACGACAATGCCGGCGACAAGCCGCGTGACGTAGCGCGAAGACGCCCAAATCCGTGGGGACTGTACGACATACTCGGCAACGTCTGGGAATGGTGCAATGATTTTTACCAAAAGGACTACTATAACCACAGTCCAAAGAAGGACCCGCGCGGTCCCGAAAAGGGCGAACAAAAAGTATTGCGCGGCGGCTGTTGGAATTCGAGCGCAAAATCCTGCCTCGTGGCCTATCGCTACTATGAATCGCCCGGCTACACCGACGCCTGTTTCGGCTATGATGTCTACGGATTCCGCGTCGTGCGCCCGAAACGATGAACGCCAAACGGGAATCTTCGCACCGTATCAGTGGGCACTCATTTCCTGCGTCGCAACAGCCATGACCGTTCCCGCGACATGTTCCTGCGTCCTGCGATTTTCCACTCTTCCGGCTGTGGCAAAATAAATTTTCGGCAGAAGCCTTGACACGGCGCGGCGGGGTGTGTTATTATCACTCACAAGGAGCGAGTGCTAACAGGATACGCTCTGGAGAGATGTAAGCGCCCGGCGCGATGACGCGCGCGGGATTTGGTGTGGTAACGGGCGAAAGCCCAATAAACAAGGTGTTAACAGAAGGAGTATACGCCATGAAAGTGCGTCCCCTTGCAGACCGCATTCTTGTCAAACGTGAAGAGCCCAGCGAAACCGTCCGCGGCGGAATCATTATTCCGGATACGGCAAAAGAGAAGCCCCAGGAGGGCAAAGTGATTGCCGTCGGCCCAGGCCGGGTGGACGACCAAGGCAAGCGCGTAGCGCCCGAGGTAAAGGTCGGCGACCGCATCCTCATGGGCAAATACGCGGGCACGGAAGTCAAGATTGACGGTGAAGAACACATCATTATGCGTGAAGATGATGTATTGGCAGTAATCGAAAAGTAACAGGAAAGCGGAGGAATCAAGTTATGCCGAAGCAATTGGAATTTGGTGAAGGCGCGCGCCGCAGCGTATTGGACGGCGTGACGCAGCTGAGCCGGGCCGTGAAAGTCACCTTGGGCCCCAAGGGCCGCAACGTGGTCCTGGACAAGAAATGGGGCGCTCCCACCGTAACGAAAGACGGCGTGAGCGTCGCCAAAGAAATCGAACTGGAAGACAAATACGAGAACATGGGCGCGCAAATGGTGAAAGAGGTCGCATCGAAGACCTCGGACGTTGCCGGCGACGGCACCACCACGGCGACCGTGCTGGCCGAGGCGGTTTTCCGCGAAGGGCTTCGCAACGTAACCGCCGGCGCAAACCCGATGGCGCTCAAGCGCGGCATTGACAAGGCCGTGGAACAGGTCATCGCGAAGCTTGCCACCATGAGCAAGCAGGTGCGCAATGACAAGGAAGTCATCCGCAACGTGGCGTCCATCAGCGCGAACAGCGACATGGAAATCGGCGACATCATCGCCGAAGCCATGGAAAAGGTCGGCAATGACGGAACCATCACCGTGGAAGAGGCGAAGAGCATTGAAACGACGCTTGAAGTCGTGGAAGGCATGCAGTTCGACAAGGGCTATCTGTCGCCTTATTTCGTGACGGATTCCGAGAACATGACCGCCGTGCTGGAAGACGCCTACATCCTGATTCACGAGAAGAAAATCTCGTCGTTGAAAGACCTGCTTCCCCTGCTTGAGAATATCGCGAAGAGCGGCAAACCGTTGCTTGTCATCGCCGAAGACGTGGAAGGCGAGGCGCTGGCCACGCTGGTGGTCAACAAGATTCGCGGCACGTTCCAGGCGGTGGCGGTAAAGGCCCCCGGTTTCGGCGACCGCCGCAAGGCCATGCTGGAAGACATTGCCATCCTCACCGGCGGCCTGTGTATTACGGAAGACTTGGGCCGCTCCCTCGAGAGCGTGCAACTGTCTGATTTGGGCCGCGCCAAGCGCATTGTCATTGACAAGGACACCACGACCATCGTGGAAGGCGCGGGCGCCAGTTCGGACATTATGGGGCGCATCAATCTGATCCGGAAGCAGATCGAAGAAACCTCTTCTGACTACGACCGCGAGAAGCTGCAGGAACGCCTGGCGAAATTGGCGGGCGGCGTCGCCGTGATCAACGTCGGCGCAGCCACCGAAATTGAAATGAAGGAAAAGAAGGCGCGTGTTGAAGACGCGCTGCACGCCACGCGCGCCGCTGTCGAGGAAGGCATTGTGGCGGGCGGCGGCGTTGCGCTGCTGCGCTGCCAGGAAGCCATTAACGACGCGGCGGAGGAAGGCGATGAAGCCATCGGTATGCGCATTGTGAAGCGCGCCCTTGAAGAGCCGCTGAGGCAACTGGTCATCAATGCCGGCGACGAGGGCGCGACAGTGGTGCAAAACGTGCGCGCCAAAAAAGGCAACGTCGGTTACAATGCTGAAACGGGCGAATATGAAGACCTGTTTAAAGCCGGCGTGCTTGACCCAACCAAGGTGACACGCACCGCGCTGCAGAACGCCGCCAGTATTGCCGGGCTGCTGCTGACTACGGAAGTGCTCATTGCGGACATTCCCGAACCCGAAAAGGCGCCGGCAGGCCCTCCGGGAGGCGGCATGGGCGACATGTATTAAACCGCTGAAAAGTCATATTTTTCCGACCGCGCAATCCTTCCCGAATTGCGCGGTCATTTATTTGTTATCCTGCACGTAACGGAAAATAACAAAGGCGAAATGGGGCTGCGCCGTTATAGGGAACCTCATGCATTCGTATTGCCGCCATATTTTGGGGATAGCGCCATGCCGAACAAAGCGCTCCGCCTGTGGAAAACTTCATTGATAAGAGTGAACCGTTTCTCATATCATTATTTTTTTTCCAATGCGATGCGATGTCTGCGCAACCTTGCGAATCATTAATTTATTCATATAACATGTGATAATATTTCTGGTCGCCGCAAAACTGCTTTTTATAGAATCTCGCTTTTAGCGCGGAAATACGCTGTTGCGCTGTGGATAGGCGGTGGAAAACGTTATGGCTGCGCCAACACAATATGTTGGGGAATGATTTGTCAGGGGGCGCCTGCGCTTATTATCCCGAACGCATGTATGAGAATGCCAAAAACCTGATTGAAGGCCTGTTTTGAAAAAACAATACGCGAGAATAGGGACGGAAGGTTTTTCATACGGCCTTTAACCCGAACATTTCACCGGGGTAACCAAAATTTTGTCAAAGAGTATCCAATGACGTATCATTGCATGGGCTGTCGCAAACCGGTCCGACAACCCAGGCAATTATCCCGTTGACAACAGGAGCGGGAAAACATGCAACGAAATGTGTCCGTTTTAAGTGAAAAGCCCTATGATCTTCTCGTTATCGGAGGAGGCATTGTGGGCATCAGCATCGCACGCGACGCCGCATTGCGCGGTTTGTCTGTTGCGCTGGTGGATAAATCCGACTTTGCAGACGCCACCACGGCGGCTTCCTCGAAATTGATTCACGGCGGTCTGCGGTACCTCCAGAATCTGGAACTCGGTCTGGTTCGTGAATCGTTGCGCGAGCGACGCGTATGGTCCAACACCGCGCCACACATGGTTCATCCGCTCATGTTCCTCATGCCTTTGTACGACAAAGGCATCCGGGGACGCATCAAAATGGCGCTGGGGCTCACAGCCTACGATTGGCTCGCCTATGACAGGAACCGCCTTGACGATCCGGAAAAAGCAATTCCCGCGCATCACACGCTAACCCGCGAAGAGGCGATAGAGCTGGAACCGGGACTCGATGCGCCCGACCTGACAGGCGCGACTATCTTCTATGATTATCAAATGCATTTTCCCGAAAGGCTCGCCTTGGCATGTCTGCGCAGCGCCGTGGAGGCGGGCGCCGACGCCGCCAATTACGTGGAAGCCTGCGAGCTCATCGTCGAAGACGGCAAAGTGGTGGGCGCGCGTATGCGCGACAACCACGCATATCGTCCGGACTTCCAAGTGCGCGCCAATCTAACCATCAATGCCGCCGGCCCGTGGGCAGACCGCCTGCTGGAATCCGTCCACAGTGGAACGAGCCAAAGAAGGCTGATACGCTCGAAAGGCATTCACATACTGACCCGTCCGTTAACCCAAGGCCATGCCGTGGCGGCGCTTACGCCGAAGGGGCATTTTTTTATTCTTCCTTGGCGCGGCTATTCGCTTATCGGCACAACCGACACCGTCTACCGAGGCGACCCGGACGGTTTTCGTGTCACGGAAAAAGACATTACCGAATTTGTCGCTTCCATTAACGAAGCCTACCCGGCCGCCCGACTGGAACGTTCGGATGTATTGTTTTTTTATGGCGGTTTGCGCCCGATTGTGGAACAATCCACAGCCGCAAATTCTGAAGCAGCCGACGAAGAGGACACCTATAACGCCAGCCGTGCCTCCGAAATCGTTGACCATGAGGCGGAAAACGGCCTGACGGGCATACTCACCGCGATAGGCGGCAAATGGACTACTGCGCGCCATCTTGCGGAACAGGTGGTGGATATGGCGCTGGTGAAACTGGGCGCCACGCCCGCGCTGTGCGCAACGGCAACAACGCCTGTATTCGGCGGCAATACGGGGGTCTTTACCGAATTCCTTGAAAAAGCGCGTGAACGTTACCAAGAACTGCCGGAAGACATTGTGCATCATCTGGCGTTTAATTACGGCGCCGCCATGGAAGAGGTGCTTCGTCTGGCGGAGGAAAACCCCGCATTGTACGCGCGATTGGACGAAAACGCGCCTGATATTGGCGCGGAAATCGTGTATGCCGTCCGCAGTGAAATGGCGCTTACCCTTGACGATGTTTTGTTCAGGCGCACCGGAATCGGGTCGCTGGGGCGTCCCAATGATTCCATCCTTGAACATATCCAATCGTTGATGGCGGCGGAACTCGAGTGGTCTCCCGAGGAAATCGGCCGTCAACATGAATGCCTGATGGTTCGGTATGTGCCTTCTTCGCGCATACGCGCTGTGGTGAACCCGCGTTCTTCGGGCAGCCATACCTCGCAACGTTGGCCGGAAATTGCCGAAAAATTAAAACAACGCATCGGCCCGTTTGACACGGTGTTTACCGACGGCCCCATGGCCGCCATGCGTTTGACGGCGGCGGCGCTCCGGGACGGCGTGGACCACATCGTCGCCGTGGGCGGCGACGGCACGGTTAATGAAGTGGTGAACGGGTTCTTTGAACAGGACCGCCCCATCAATCCCAAGGCCGTGTTGAGCATCATTACCAGCGCCACGGGCGGTGATTTCCGGAAAACATTGCGCTCACCGGAGGATATGGACAGTCAGATAGCCCGTGTTGCGGAAGGCGAAGCCCACGCCATTGATCTCGGGCTGCTTACCTACAGGGATGACGCCACCGGTGACGCACGCACCCGATATTTCGATAATGTCGCCAGTTTCGGTTTGAGCGGCGCAACGGACCGCGCGGTAAATCAGCTCACGTTCGCCAAAAGCTTCGGCGGCAAGTTCGCTTTCTTCTGGGGCATGCTAAAGGCATTGCTGAACTATCGCGGCGCGCGGGTGCGCTTGCGCGTGGATGAGCATTTTGACGAGGTCATTGACATTAACACGGTGGCCGTTTGCAACGGCAAATTTTTCGGCGGCGGCATGCAAATCGCTCCTTTGGCTGCGCCGGACGACGGGCTATTTGATATTATCGTGGTGCGCCAGACCTCGCTCATCCGCCTGTTGATCGAATTTTCTTCCGTTTACCGCGGTAGCCATCTGGAGAAAAAGGATCAGGTGTTTATGCTGCGCGGACGCAAGGTAACCGCCGAGCCGGTGTCAAGCGCGGATGAAGTATTGCTTGATGTGGACGGTGAAGCGCCCGGACGGCTCCCCGCCACGTTTGAAATTGTGCCGCACGCCATTTTACTGAAATACTGACGGGACACTCTTATGGACAAACAACACCTGCGTTGGAACGGCTGGGGCTTGCTTGATGCGCCGGACGTTCTTGGCGGCAATGCCGAAGGCATCTGGGCATGGTTGGGCGATCATTTCAACCTGGGCACACTACCAAAAACACCCGCAGTCCCCCTTGCGCAGCTGTCGCTGCCTGAATCCCGTCTCAGCGCGGAGCATCTGAAGGCGCTTGCCGCGGTCATGTCAAAGGAACGCGTCAGCACCGACGCCCGCGAAAGGGCCTATCACGCCCGTGGCCGCAGCTATCATGACCTGCTTTACTTGCGCGCAGGCAGACTGGAAACCGCACCGGACGCGGTGGTTTATCCCGCCAATGCGGGCGAGGCACAAGCGCTGGTTGAATATGCCGTCGCCAATGCCGTCGCGCTTATTCCCTACGGCGGCGGTTCCAGCGTGGTCGGCGGGGTAACGCCCCTGCTCGCCGCCGGGCAATGCGCTGCGGTTACGGTGGATATGGCATTGATGAACCGCGTGCTGGAAATCAACAAGACGGACATGGTCGCCCATATTGAGGCGGGCATCTATGGGCCGGCGCTCGAGAAGCAGCTCCAGGCGGCGGGTGTAACCCTCGGCCATTATCCACAGTCCTTCGAATACTCAACCTTGGGCGGCTGGATCGCCTCGAGAGGGGCCGGACATCAATCCAACAAGTACGGTAAGGCCGAAGATTGGTTCGTGGCGGCGAATCTTGCCACGCCCAAAGGAGCCTGGCGGACGGAAACATTTCCGAAGTCTGCGGCGGGACCTCTGCTGCGCGACCTTGTTCCGGGTTCGGAAGGCGTGTTCGGGATTATCACGGACGCATGGGCGCGTATCCATGAACTGCCGAAAAAAAAGGAGTACCGCGCCTTCTTCTTTCAGGACTTCGAGTCGGGCGTAAACGCGGCGCGGACATTACTGCAGCAAGGCGTATCCACCGCCATGGTGCGTCTGTCGGACGCCAATGAAACATTTTTCTATAGCGTAATGCACGGCGGCGCGGAAGTGGCGGAAAACGGACCCATCGGCTTTTGTTTGATGCTGATCGGATTCGAGGGAAATCCTGAACATGTGACGCGCAACAGCGAACGCGCCTGTGATATTCTGGGTGAACATGGCGGCGCGGACATGGGCGCGGGCCTCGGCGAGACATGGCTGCAAACGCGTTTCGAGACGCCGTATCTGCGCGATCCCATGCTGGATAGAGGATTGGGCGTGGACACACTTGAAACGGCCGTTAACTGGGAACGCCTGCCGCAACTGCACGCGGACGTTTGCGACGTATTGGAAAAAGCGATTGCGACAAATACCCCGCCACCCGCAACACGCAGCATCGTCATGGCGCATCTCAGTCACAGTTATCGCGACGGCGCAAGCCTCTATTTCACTTTCGTATTCCCCCGCGACCTGAACAATGAGGTAACGCAATGGCTTAATATCAAGAAAGCGGCGTCGGACGCCATCATCGCCGGGGGCGGAACTATTTCTCATCATCACGGCGTGGGTACGGATCACCGACCTTGGATGACGCAAGAAAAGGGCGCAACAGCCTGTTCGCTGCTGCGCGCCATAAAAACGCAAGTGGACCCCGCCAATGTGCTCAACCCGAATAAAATGCTTCCCTGATGCTTCTGGCACTTATCCCTGTGCTGTGACGATTGGATTCCGGCCGCAGCTGACACGACCGGAACCACAATCGTCATACTCACCGGAAACGCTGGCGACGCGCATGGCGCCGCCCCCCTGAAACCACTTGGCATCAACAAAGACGCCAAGGCATACACGTTTACCGTGCTCCAGAAGAGATTATACAAGACTATTTTTCCGTTGTGCGGAAACATAAGTTTTTTTTTGAAAAACTTCAAAGCAAAAAATTTGACCTGCGCCCCATCATCGTGCTGGAATGGAAAGAGAGTCAACCATCAGGAAAGAAGGCGGCATGAAAAAAACGTTCATCGCAGTGGCCCACGTAATGCTGCTCATCGCAGTGGGATGCGCCGAACCGCCCGCGCCCAACTGGTTCTCACTTAACGCCGGAGTAAAAACAGCGCATAATCGGGGAGAGTATGCAAGCGCGATTGCGCTGGCAAAACAGGCGCTTGATCTTGCGGAATCACAATACGGCAAAGAACATCGCCTTACGGCCACCAGCCTGAACAATCTCGCAGTGCTTCATAAACTTTTGGAAGAATACAACGAGGCGGAATCCTGCTACATGAAAGCAGTGGTAATTTTGGAAGCAAGCTTGGGAAAGGAAAATGCGGCGATGGCAACGTTGAAGAACAATCTTGCCGCCGTGTATTGCAAACAGAAGCGCTTTGCCGACGCTGAACCGCTCATCATGGAGGCTGTAAGTATTTACGAAAAGGTTTTCGGCGCCGCTGATCCAAGCGTGGCGGTTGCGCTGACAAATTTGTCGGATGTTTACATCAAAACAGCGCGTTATAAGGAGGCGGAACAATGCCTGCGGCGTGCCCAGAACATATTCGATGAAACTTTTTTACCGAACCACCCGTATAACGCAACAGCACTAAATGGCATGGGCGACCTGTACTGCGCGCAGGGATATTATGAGAAGGCAAAGGCAATGTACGAGCAGGCGTTGCACATTCGTGAACACGCGCTTCCCCCCGACCACCCCGATAGAGCCGCATCCCGCGCAAAACTCGCCGTATTGCATGAAGAAACAAATCTGAAAACCCAAGATTCTTCATCACCTGAACGCCAATAAAAACAGACCCTCCCAACGCGGGCTTTGTCCGCCGCGCACCCAGTGGTTGTCACAGTGATGGGAAGAGCAAATAGGATTTCAAAAGCGAGGCAATTGGTAACAGTTTAGCCGAATGGCGACGAACCATGATAGCCGAATAACCTTTGTTCTTACGTCATTGCTAGCGATCCACCTCACGGCACGGGGTTTTTCTTCAAAGAAACCGCGACTCGCATTACGAAGGGACACAATTTTTTCATACGGCTTGTATTGAGTTCGTAAATCCCGATAGGGATTACAGAGATTAGCCGGGGGTTGAGCGAAGCGACACCCCCGGAACACAAACCGCACCCTTCCCCTTTTTTCATCCCGGAGGGATGACACAGAGAATACCTGCTGTACGGTA
>OMKS01004230.1_pt1 | contig 10923 bp, 5 predicted proteins | sample 1674721 | NCBI WGS metagenome assembly OMKS01 (sample SAMN06264996, study PRJEB25208) | sediment metagenome | isolation source: hot spring sediment | place: USA: California | collected 2014-09-02 | reverse complement strand
CTTTATCCCAGTAGAAAGATTTTTTATGAAGCGCGCATTCCCAGGCGCTGAGAACGAGGGGCATGCTCCATGCGATAAATTTCGTAATCCGTCCCGCCATCGCCAATCTTCCCGCCGCGAAAAGGTGAACTGTTCCCGCGACCATCAAAACGGCGAGAATCCATGACCCGACAGTTCCGATAAAAGGCGACACGATTTTTATCATCGTTTCGCCGACTATCCCGCCTTGACTGCTGAGTCCGAGAACATAGACAATGGTCATGCCGAGCATTACAACGCCCCACGCCTCGAAAGCGATGATTTTTTTGATAATTGCACGGGGGTCCGGGGGAGAATCGATAAAATCGAGGTTCGGACCCGTCGGTTTTGTCTTCTTTTCGGGCATGCGTCACCTGCGCCCCGTGTTCACCGGGCGCATAATAGAATCGAATCAGGCTGAATGAGTTTGAACTTCCGCTAATTATGTAAAAATTCACTAATTGGATTGCCGCTTTTATCGCGCTGTGCTATCATTAATAAGAATCTTGCCAGGTTTTTGACTTGGGAGTATCACCATTTCTATGATTGGAATTAAAGGTGTACCAATGAACCGGCTTTTCTGCCTAACGGCCGTACTTTCGTTTTGTTTTACTTTTCTGATGACCGGATGCGGAGGCGGCTCGGGACCAGTCGCACCGCCCGACATCAACAATCCCGCCTCTCAGCCCGATATCCTGTCTTTGCAGACTTTCAACGAACCCGCATCGGATGATGAATCCAATCCCGCGGGTTTGCGGAACGACCGCATGCTGTTCGGTATCTGGGATATCACTTTCAGTCCGGACGAAGAGGAAATCGTTATCGTGCCGTCCAGAACGCTTGAGGCGCATTTCGATGTTACTCCGATGATTCTGCCGCCGAATTGCGCCGATTGTCTGAAGATAAAAGTGCTCAATATCGACATGACAACCTACATCTATTCGTTCGACATCACGCTGAAAAATCCGACAAAGGTTGTAACCGGTTACGATGTCCGCGGCACGCTTCTGTTCCCTCCCGGCGACAACCGCGAACTGGTCAACGCCGATGACTGGACGAAAATTTTAGACGATAACAAACCGGAAGACATCAATCCGTTCGTTGCTTATGCCACTTCCGTTCCGCTCAGGGAATTCGGTCCCGGCGAGTCGCACACATCTCAGTACGACATCAAATTCCCGCCTCCCGCGAACCTCAATGTGCTTTTCGTAGTGGATGCAAGCTGGCCTGAAAATCAGGAAGAGCCTTACATGATCGACCCGGTTTACATGGTTGGCGGAATCAACGAGTGCATCAGCGACGAGGGTTTTCTGTATGTGAGTGTCCACGACTGGCAGGACAATGTCGATTCGGTCAAGTTGAACCTCGTTCCGATAGGCGGAACGGTTGTCGATATGGTTCCGCATTTGGGCAACTCGTATCGCTACTATCTTAACAACTACAATTACAACGCTCCCGCCGGAACTTACGACCTGCTAATCAAAGCGACAAGCGAAGGCTCCGACTGGGCGCTTTACGATTACTACACGCTTGAAATCGCAACATGCACAAACACCCCTCCCCAGTGGACAACAACCACCGGAGTAACCAATGTCAAACCGGTAACGGGCGGACTTGAGGTGCAGTACGGAGTCGCGACAGATTCCGATTCCCCGGTATCTTACAACATCTACTACTCGGAAAATTTCCCGATTGAATGGACAACCGCCGACAAGGTGAACGACCCCGACGGGTCGCCTTACATTCTCGACGGTCTTTCAGATTCCATCACTTATTATATCGGTGTCAGGGCGATGGATTCGCTCGGGAACGAGGAGAAAAACACGGTTCAGAAAACCGGAATCCCGTCGAATCCCCCGGTCTGGGATACGACTGTCGGAATAACCGCCGCGAATGCGCAGGACAAAGCGGTTCAGGTTCTTTACGGAACCGCATCCGACCCTCAGGTTCCGGTTACTTACAATGTTTACTGGTCGGATTCATCCCCGATTGATTTCGACACGGCCGATATGATAAACGACACCGGTTCGCCCACAATCGTGCCGAATCTCGACAATTTCAAGACATACTATTTCGCGGTTCGCGCAATCGACGCGGTCGGTGCGGAAGACGACAACACTGTCGAGAAATCTGCGATTCCCAACGGACCTCCGGAATGGATTGACACCGTAGGAATTCAGTCGACCGTTCCCGGAAACGGTTCGGTTACGGTAACTTACGGAGAAGCAACCGATATCGACCTTCCAATTGTCTATAACATTTACTACTCGGAAACAACGCCGATTAATTTCATGACCGCTCCGAATGAAACCGATCCTGACGGTTCGCCAAGCACCATATCGGGTCTGGATAACGGCAAAAATTATTACTTCGCCGTGCGTGCCGAGGATTCGCTGGGCAACGAAGAGCAAAATACGGTCGAATTGCCCGGAACACCGAATTCCGCGCCGACATGGCTCAACGATGAAATCGGCGTGCTGGGGCTTATCCCGTTCGATGAACAGGTAACGGTTTTTTACGGAAAAGCGATAGACGACGACCCGCCGGTTACTTATTACATTTACTACTCCAAGACCACGCCGATTCCGTTCGCGACCGCGCCCTATGTAACAACCACCGAAGACAGTCCGAAAGTTGTTACGGGTCTGGATAATTTCGATACCTATTATTTCGCGGTCAGGGCGCAGGACGGTCTCGGAATAATGGACCAGAACACGGTTACACTCAGCACGATTCCGAATCCCGCTCCGGTCTGGGATACCACAATCGGAATTCAGTCCCTTGAGCCGCAGAACCAGACACTTATAGCGTTTTACGGAACGGCGACCGATATCGACGCTCCGGTAACCTACCATGTTTATTACACCGAAAATGAGACAGTCGATTTCGATACCGACCCTTATATACTCGACCCGGCCGGAAGCCCGACACCGATTCCCGGACTTGCGAACGGTTTCACTTATACCGTGGCTGTCCGCGCGGTCGATTCCTGGGGACATGAAGACCAGAACACTGTCATGAAACAGGGCATTCCGTTCAATCTTCCTAACAACACCTGGACAGTTTTCACCGGCGGAGTCGTTCAGGCAAGCCCATCGCTTGCAGACCTCAACGGTGACGGCATCCTCGATGTCGTTATCGGCGACCAGGCGAATAAAATGGTCGTTTATTCGGGTGTTGACGGCTCTGTAATCTGGAGTTTCCCAACCGCCGGATGGGTCGATTCATCCCCCGCTCTCGCCGACCTCGGTGGAAATGCGACACTCGATGTCGTGTTCGGAAGTCTTGACAAGAAAATCTATTGCGTCGATGGCGCGACCGGTCTGGAACTCTGGAATTATCCAGTCGGCGGCGGAGTTATCTCATCGCCCGCGCTCGCGAACATTGTCGGCGATTTCCATCTCGATGTGATAGTCGGATGCATGGACGGCAATGTTTACGCACTGAACGGTGCGACCGGAGCATTGCACTGGGCTTTCCCGACCGGCGCGGGAGTGTTTTCATCTCCGGCGGTAGCCGACCTCAACGGAGATTCCATCCCCGATGTGGTTGTCGGAAGCCGCGATGGAAAAGTTTATGCAATCGACGGCAACGCCGGAACGGAAATCTGGAATTTCCCGACTTACGAATGGATTAACTCATCGCCCGCGCTCGTTGACCTCAACGGCGACAGCGTGCCCGATGTGGTAATCGCGAGCCTTGACGGCGATGTTTACGCGCTGAACGGTGTCAACGGCGCCCAGCTCTGGAAATTCCCCACCGGCGCGTACATCTGGACAAGTCCCGCAATCGGGCTTATCGACGGCGATTCGACTCCCGATGTCGTGCTGGGTACCGATAATTCGAACATCTACGCAATCAGCGGAGCAGACGGTTCTCAAATCTGGGCGTTCCCGTCCGCCGACCGTATCTGGTCATCCGCCGCCCTTGTAGATTTGAACGAAGACTCGGTTTCCGATGCGGTTGTGGGTTCGGATGACGGCAACCTGTACGCAATCAACGGCGCGACCGGCACCTTGCTCTGGGCTTATCCCACAAACGACTGGATCGACAGCTCGCCTGCGATTGACGATATGAACAATGACGGCGTTCTGGATATCGTGTTCGGAAGGTACGACGGATATATATCGGTGCTCACCTCGAACGACTCACCTGTTGGCGTGATGCCGTGGCCGATGTTCCGTCACGATATTCACCACACCGGTCTTTATTAAAGTTACTTCGAGTTTGAAAAGAAATTTCAGGGGCACGGCATGCCGTGCCTCTACTTGTTACCTGCGAGTTACTATGTATAATAAAATTAATAGATGACGGAGATTTAATGTCCAGCGACCTGAAAAAATGGTTCGACAAGTTAATGAAAGTGGAGGAGAGGGAGGTAAATAAATACCGCTCGCTCGCCGAGCGTGTAACCTCGCTCGAACCCCGCATTCAGAAACTGAGCGACTCGGAAATCAGGGATACGGTTCAGAAATGGCGTGAACCGATATCCGAGGTCGCTTTCGACCACGAAAAACGCGAAGCGAAGATGATGGAAGCGCTTCCCGATGTGTTCGCCTGCGTACGCGAAGCTGGCAAACGGACTATCGGGCTTCGCGCTTACGATGTCCAGATTATGGGTGCGATTGTCCTTCACCAGGGAAGAATCGCCGAGATGAAAACCGGCGAAGGTAAAACGCTTGTCGCGTCTTTCGCTCTCACTCTCAACGGGCTTGCGGGTCGGGGCGCGCACCTTGTAACGGTTAACGACTACCTCGCCAAGCGCGATGCCAACTGGAAAAGACCGATTTACGAATTCTGCGGACTCACTGTCGATTTCCTCCAGAATGGCCAGGAGCGCGATGACAGGGTCGATGCTTACCATGCCGATGTCACTTACGGCACGAATAGCGAGTTCGGTTTCGATTACCTCAGGGACAACATGGTTGTCGATGCCCGAAACCGCGTACAGAGCAAACTGTACTATGCAATCGTCGACGAGGTCGACAGCATTCTAATCGACGAGGCGCGGACTCCACTCATCATTTCCGGTCAGCCCCAGCAGGCTACCGAGCAATACCAGAACTACGACAGAATTATCAGGCGACTGAGAAAGGATGTTCATTACGAAACCGACGATAAGGAAAAATCCGTAAACCTCACGGAAGAGGGCATGGACATAGTCGAGAAATCGCTCGGCATCACCGACCTGTACGACCCCGACAATGCAATCCATTCGCACCATATTCAGCTCGCTCTGAAAGCTCACGCGCTTTTCAAGAAAGACATAGATTATGTGGTCAAGGACGGACAGGTGATAATAGTCGATGAATTCACCGGTCGCCTTATGATGGGGCGGAGATTTTCCGAAGGTCAGCATCAGGCTATCGAGGCGAAGGAAAATGTGCGCGTTCAGTCCGAAACCCAGACAATGGCGACCATCACAATTCAGAATTATTACCGCCTGTACGAAAAACTCGCCGGTATGACCGGTACCGCGAAAACGGAAGAAGAGGAATTCCAGAATATCTATGGCATGAATGTGGTCGTTTTGCCGACGCACATGAAGATGATTCGCGATGACCGCCCCGATCTTGTTTACAAAACCAAAAAAGGGAAATTCGGCGCCGTTGTCGAGGATATCAAAGACTGCTACAAACGCGGACAGCCGACTCTGGTCGGCACTACCGCCGTGGAAACATCCGAAATGCTCTCCGCTTTATTGAAGCGTGAGAAAATTCCGCACAATGTTCTGAACGCGAAAAATCACGAGCGTGAAGCCGAAATCGTGAAGGATGCCGGTCAGAAACACGCGGTTACAATCGCGACAAACATGGCGGGACGCGGAACGGATATCAAACTGGGAGAAGGTGTTGTTGAAGCCGGCGGGCTTCACATTATCGGAACCGAACGGCACGAGTCGCGCCGAATCGACAACCAACTGAGAGGCCGTTCCGGCCGTCAGGGCGACCCCGGTTCTTCACGCTTTTATGTCAGCCTTGAAGACGACCTGATGAGAATTTTCGGAGGCGACAGAGTCAAAAACCTCATGGACAGATTCGGCATGGAGGAGGACATGCCGATTGAGTCCGGTCTCGTTTCCCGCCAGATAGAAAATGCGCAGAAAAAGGTCGAAGCCCACAACTTTGAAATCCGCAAACATGTGCTGAAATACGACGACATCATGGAGCGTCAGCGTTCGGTGGTGTATCGCGAACGCAACGCAATCCTTGATGGCGAGGACATAAAACCAAGCATTCTTAAATACATCGAGGATGTGATTGCGGCCGCGGTCATGGAGTACTGCAATCCCGAACTCAAAAAAAGCGAATGGAATTACGATGAACTTCTCACCCGCCTGAGAACGGTAATCCCGTACGGCGACACAATCAGGCTTCCCGATATCGAGGGAAAACCCCACGAACAGCTAATCGAATTTCTCACCGAGCAGGGTCAAAAGCTGTACGACATGAAGGAAAAAATGATTCTCGATGCCGGGATGAACATGCGCGAGCTTGAGCGTTATGTCGTTTTAAACATGATAGACCGACACTGGGTCGACCACCTGAGGGGACTGGATGATTTACGCGACGGTATCGGCATGCAGTCCTACGCCCAGAAAGACCCGCTTGTCGTTTACACGAAGGAATCGCATCTTTTGTTCGAAGCCATGCGTCGCAGATTCAAGGAACATTCGCTCAGGTTTATCTTCGCCGCGAGAATCGTACAGCGCGAAAAATCCATCTACGAAACCGCCATGACCGCCACCCACGGCGGAGGGACATCGCGACGGAAACCCGTGGTCAAGTCGGAATCGCAGAAAATCGGTCGCAACGACCCGTGCCCGTGCGGTAGCGGAAAGAAATACAAAAAGTGCTGCGGCGCGAAATCCTGAGTTTATTTCGACAATTTTCCGTCCGGTCAAATGAACGACGAGAACGAAAAAACCGCAGAGGTTCCGGAAATTCAGCCGGAGCTGCAGCTTGATGAAGTCCGTCGTGAGATCAGGCGCACTTACGGCTGTATCGCGCTTTTTGTCGTACTTGTGATTTTTCTCGTAACTCTCTGGGCGATGACCAGCGGACCTATTTTCCTGAACCGACAGCGCGATGAAATCGAAGCCAACCTCAAGGTGAAACTGTCTTATGTAGGAAGCTCACAATTGGCTTATTCGCGCAGAACCGATACCGGAAAGTTCGGCGAATTCCGTGACATGCTCGACAGCGGATTTCTGCCCATCGACTCCAATCCCAACAATATAATTCCGGGATATTTCCTCACATGGAATACCGGCTCATATATAACAGGAACAAGGGAAGTTCATACATTTACCATTATCGCATATCCCCAAGAGGACCGCCCGGGTTTCCTTCGGACTTTCGCGCTCACGGAAGATATGACTGTCAGAATTTTCTCGCCTGAAAACGGAAACGATTTTTACAGGGTCAAAACATGGGACCCTGCGATGTGACTAAATCTCCAGAAACCTGTCGATAGCGGATTTCAATTCGTCTCCCCTAATCAGAGCGGGAGCGTTTTCAGCCCACGATTTCGCACGCCTCAACGCGCTTCTCCAGCCGTCGCCGACATCGATTCCCGCTTCGCTCGCCGATTCGAGATACTCGACATAAGTCCAGATTCTGAACGGATTCATCGTCCCGCCATCCAGTTCCGATGTAAAAAATCCAAGAAGGGAATCGGATGTCGATTCGAAAAGCGACGGGTCGTTTCGGATGAAATAAGTGATTACTTTGACCTCGCCCTCAGGCATGAAAACGGTCTCGCCATCGAGCTTACGCTCCCAGTCGGACACGATGACTTTCGCGACCATCGGCATCAGACCGCCAAGTTCATCCCTCAAACTGCCCTCGCCGAAAATGTCCAGCCATGCCGAAGTGCTTATGTAGTCGATATTTTCATTCCGATATGCCCTGTCCATCAGTCCGGTCAGAACCGGAATATTTTCCCGAATTCGATTCCGCCTCGGCTCGTCGTACGGCTCTCCCATGTATCGCGCGTCGGTTTCGAGAGCGTTCATCGCGAGAACCGCCAGAGTCAGGTCACTCGAACCCATCAGAGAATGCGAAAGCTCGAAAAGCCACGATGCTTCCGACGGGTATTCGTCCAAATCGAACCATCTCAAGGCTTCCAGTCCGCAGATTTGTTCCATTTCGTCGTTCGATGAAAGAAGCGATAAAATATAAGGCGCTCCGGGCGGGCCGACGAGTCCGAGAAAACTTTCCGGACCAAGCTCCGCCTGATTGAATTCGACACCGTAAAATGGAAGCTGTGACCGCGCATCAAGCCGGTCGGGCTGGGTGATGTGTTCCATCGCCCAGCCGGAAACAACCGTTTTCCATTCATTCGATAAATCAAGTTTATTGCCGAACTGTCCCGCCGGACCGATAAGTTTACCCGCAACAACGCCGTAGAAAACTTCCCTCGCGGGCGGAGAAATCGCGGGGTCGAAAAAAACCGTCCTTAAAAGCTCGATTCCCGCAATGTCCAAATCGGCTCCTCGAAAAACAAGCTGTTGCGCGAAATAAGGTCTCAGTTCAGTTGACTGATTGTAAAGCTCGATAGCTTTCCCGATACCACTCTCCATATGAACGAGAATCACCAGACCGAATCCGGTGAAATAAATCCGTACGATATCTTTCGAGCCGAGAGTGGAATTATCGAAATCGGGATGAAAGAAATTTCCGCGGTCGGCGACAAACGACGCCATTTGCCGACGGGCGTACTCACCGACTTCATCCGCCCCGATTCCCCTCGACTCGCATTGCATCAGTATCGACCTTACCCACGATTCGAGAAGAAGCGGCTTGATTTCATCGCTTGTCGGCTCGGACGACTGAATCGCATCGATAAGCGAAACAAGCTTTTGTGAATTCGGGTCGGTTTTATTTTGCGCCTGCTCGACAAAACCTTCCAATTCGATAATATTCGCGCCGAAAACTTCAAGCCGTCGAGTGCGCGCTATGTTTCCGATCAAAACCGGATTGTAGCCGCTCTCAATCTGTTCGACCCGTCCGATTAGCGTTTCCATCAGTATGCCGAATTCATCCAGACGGGACTCATCAACCGATGCGGTCGAGGGATTCGGCGCCCCCGAAAGAACCGCAATCAACGAAATAAGAAACAGTCCTATTCTCATTTGTTTTCACTCTTTCGGATAACGGTGTAACTGCCCCGGTTACCGCGCATAAAGATAGCACTAACGGAAAAAATACTCACCGTATTTTTCAGGGATAGAGAACCGCAAGCATTTTGTCACAGGATTGAAACCTAAGTCTTTTTTTCGGGGAGTTTCCAGATGCTATCGCCTTTGGTGCGCGACACTTCATCCTGCAGAATGGGGCTCGGTCGTCGAAAAGCCTCCATGCGGTCGATGAAATTCTCGAAGAACTGCATTTGCTTGCCGAGTTCTCTCGACACAGATAAAAATGCTTTTTCGCTTAGCGGATGAAAACCCTCGCAAAGCTCTTTCACCTCAGAAAATCCCAAGTCGATGATGAATCCTTCATCGCGAGGCTGTGTGATTACATTCGCGGACGCGCAAACAGAAGCGAAATCGGCGAAATCCCCGGCGTTTTCGGGATTGTGATGGTGGGCTATCGCGGCAGAGATGTTCGGCGGGAATCCCCACTGCATCGCAAGCGCCTCGCCGACTTCGGCATGATTGGTCGCATAAAGCGTTTTCTCCGCCTGAATGAACGAAAGTTTTCTCTGTTCCATCAGTTTGAAAACCGCCTGATACTCTTTCACAAAATGCTGGAACAGAACAATTTTGCCCATGTCGTGAAGCAGGCCCGCGAGCGATTGACTCTCCGCATCCGGAATCCCGTCCGTAAGCGCGATAGCTTTCGTCGCGGTGCTGGAAGCAAACGAATGTCTCCAGAACATTTTCATGTCGAAATCGGCGACCGAACTGATATTGAAAATCGAAAGCGACATAACAAGGTTGCGCACCGTGGAGAATCCGAGAAGAGGAATCGCGCGCGACAATGTGTCAACCCGTCCAGGAAGCCCGTAGAATGCCGAGTTGACAAGCCTCAGTATTTTCGCCGCTATAGCTTGGTCGCGCGAAATGACCGTCTCAAGATCGGATGCCGAAGTCGATGGGTCGTTGACCACCTCGTTAACCTTGAACACGACATCGGGAAGTGTCGGCAGTTCCTTGATTTTCGGAAGGACTGTTTCTATTTTTAATGCGCGCTGAACCATAGCAATCGCCTGAGAGCTAAGATGACATTATACTATCCACGGAACCTCGCTCGATGTTAACCGTCCGGTTGACCTCTTGTCATCAGACCCGACACGGCGAAAATTCCGATGGATTAGCCTTTCATTTCACGCGACTTAAATTAATCCGTCGCGATTTTATCGCAACCGCGATGTTCCGGTAAAGTCATATTAATACGGGATTCGGAGGAAGCATTGGATACTCTGTACGAATACACCGAAAGCCAGAGTTTTCTCGTAATAACGGTAATCATCGTGACGGTGATTCTCGTGATCGTCGGACTTTCCCCGCTTGAGAATGAACCTGTACCGATTGTCTGGATGGTCAGGGGCATGGCGGTAATCGCCCCGCTGATTTTGATTGCATTGCCCCGTCTAAGGTTTAAAGCGTTCCACGACCGAATCGAGGCAACTTACGGAATCGGCCTGATTCGAGTGGTTATTCCAAATGAGAAAATCACTTCCATTAAAGCAATCAAATACAATCCAATGATGGAATTCGGCGGTTGGGGAATCAGGGTAGGCGGTGGTAAAAGAAAAGGATGGGTAGCCTATACAGCCGCAATCACAAACAAAGCCCTTGCTATCGAGACAACCGATAAAAATTATATTTTCGGATGTCCGAATCTCGATGAAGCGGTAGCGATACTGAACAATTTAATCGCCACAAGACATAAAAAT
>OMKS01004229.1_pt1 | contig 10923 bp, 12 predicted proteins | sample 1674721 | NCBI WGS metagenome assembly OMKS01 (sample SAMN06264996, study PRJEB25208) | sediment metagenome | isolation source: hot spring sediment | place: USA: California | collected 2014-09-02 | reverse complement strand
ATGATACGGCGACCACCGAGATCTACACTATCCTCTTCGTCGGCAGCGTCAGATGTGTATAAGAGACAGGTACAAAGGTAATATGGTTAGTGAGTTAGAAAATCAAGCAGGTGATTCAAGCTTTATCCACATTATTCCAATCGGAGAAATACTTGAAATACCAGGTGTCAGTAAACTAGGACGTTATAATTATAATACAGGTGATATAGAAACAGTTGGTTTTTAAATACGAAAATTAAAATAATTTTTCACACGGATCGAACCTCTTACGATTTTTTCTAATCTTTAGAGTTTGTTTGAATCTCTTGTCTTCGAAAAGCAACTGTTGGCGGTTCGACCGGTAAAAATCATGAACCCCACAGCAAACAACCAGGTCGGGCGCAATCAGGACGTTAAAAAAGTGGTATTGGCATAAAAGTTTAATCTGACAAAACATGTTTCTCTGAAGGATGAATGTAATAGCCGAATGTTGTTCTGGGCGTCGTATTTCACAGCAGGTTCTGGATCTCTAACACTTCAACTTCTTCATTAGTGAGCTGAGAAGCAAATGAATGTTTGGCAAAATTTGGATTCTTGCAATATTGCAAAAAATTTGTTATATTGTTTTGAAACATGGGGTGAACTCCATTAATTATTTAAAAAAACCAATTGAATATAGAACTAATATAACGATTCCAAATTAACATTCTTACTTTTTCGTCATTGTGAGGAGCAATCTCATTGATTTTTCAATCGTTAAAGATTGCTTCTCCCGCTGAAGCGGGCTCGCAATGACAGCTTATTGCCATGTTATCTGGGAATCGAACTACTGGTTTCCTTAGGCGGCTGCTATTTTTTTTGACAGTGTTTAATTAGGCATAACGCTAACTGCGGGGTTTATGGGTTAGCTGGCATGAAAACCATTTTGGAGGTAACGACTGCGATGACAATTTGCTAAGCAAAATGAAGCGTCTGGCGAAAAACCTAACCTCTCGAATCGCCAGGAGGTTTTTCCCTTATCGTTGGAAGGAGCTCAACGAACTTCATTACTGGAAGATGAGAAAGAAGGCGGAAGGGCTTCTGTCAAACAACCACTATGAGCACTTCTATACTACCCATTTCGGATTGGATGGCTCTTACTATGAAAATAAAGTTATTCTAGATATCGGATGCGGGCCAAGGGGAAGCCTTGAATGGGCATCAATGGCATTGCGTCGCATTGGACTGGACCCGCTTGTAAAGGAATATCTTCGACTCGGGGCAAGCCACCACCGGATGGAGTACATTGATGCACCTTCTGAAAACATACCATTAAAGGATGCTGAATGCGATGCAGTCTTTTCCTTTAATTCCCTGGATCATGTCGAAGACATCGACCAGACGTTAAGTGAAATCAAAAGGGTCACTCGTCCAGGCGGAATTTTCCTGCTCCTTGTAGAAGTGAATCACCCGCCGACTGACTGTGAGCTACATCAACTAACGCCAAAGAAGTTGGTTGATTCCCTAAAGCCGGAGTTCGATTGCGAAAGCTTGCAAGTCTACAAGCCCGTTGCAAATGGCATGTACCAGTCAATTCATGCCGACGAAAAACTCCCTCATCCGGAAGACACAACTGAAATCGGTTATTTGTCATCCAAGTTCATACGTACGACATATATTTGTTCTTAAAAGTCCCCGCAAAAAAAGCAGGACAGGCAATCAATAAAATCTATCGTAGCCGGAGGTAAAAAAGTCTTAAATCAAGAAAGTTTTTGTTGCTTTTTCAATTGAGTATAATTAAATTTAAGCACCAAAATAAACTCAATATAATCCTTCATCACTATTTTTTGTAATTTGTTATTTAAATTAATTTGATTTTTGATGAATGATAGAGTTGGACATGATTTATGTTTTATATCAGGAGAAACGAAAATGTCTAAGCCGCAGACGGTAACATTTCAAGATGCGTTAGAAGTCGTGGAGTCATTACCGGAACATCAGCAGGAAGATCTTATCGATATTATTCGTCGCAGGATAGTCGAGCATCGAAGGTATCAGCTTGTAGTAAACATTAAAAAAGCGAGACAAGAATTTATCAGAGGAGAGGTAAAAAGGGGTTCTGTAGATGACCTGATGAATGAGCTTTCTGAATGAGAACGCTCATCTGGAGCAAAACCTTTGTAAGGGCTTTTAAACGAACTATCAAGAAACATCCAACCCTTGAGCAAGACATTGAAGAAACCTTAAGGCTGTTAGTTAACGATCCCTTTAATCCTCACTTAGAAACGCATAAACTCAAAGGCAAGCTATCTGGTTCATGGGCCTGTAGTGCTGGCTATGACTTACGAATCATATTCGATTTTGTAAAGAGCGAACAGCGAAAGGAAGATGATCTTTTCTTGATTGAAATTGGGAAACATGAGGAGGTATATTAAAAAACCAAGGAATTATTTAGCTGTGCTTTAAAAATCCATTTTATGGTTTTAACAAACAATTCAAAATCGATTCCGCATTGAATGAAAATGGAGCAGAAGAAGAGAGAGAGGAATGAGGGGATCTCCAACGTTTGGACTTTTTTGGTGTTAAAATAAGGTGGAGAAAGGTGGGGAGATGCCACTCCCTGTAATATGTAATATTGCGGGATTGCAATAGTTCAAAAAATTGTTTATATTGTTTTGAAGCATAGCAGAAATCTCCTTAACTTTTTAAAAAGCCAATTAAATATGCAACAGGTTTCCTTATGCTTCAACTGATTTTTTGATAATTTCTAATTGCGGATAACTCTAACTGCGGGGTTTATGGGTTAGCCGTATAATTGTGAGAATTTAAATTGAACAGAGGATGATGATAATGGATAAAGATGAAATAATACGTTTGATAAGGGAGAATTATAGTGCTTTAACAACCGAATATGGTGTTTCTAAAATCGGCATTTTTGGATCGTTGGCAAAAGGCACTATGACAGAAGATAGTGATTTAGATATAGTTGTTGAATTCAATAAGCCAATAGGATTCAAATTTATTAGGCTCATCAAATATCTTGAAGGCTTGTTCGGGAAAAAGGTTGCTGTAATAACGAAAGATGGGATTGAAAATATACGAGTAAAAGAAGTCGCGAGAAAAATTGAAAGAGATTTAATTTATGTCTAAAAGAGAAGATGCTGCTATCATCAGGAGAAGACAATGAATAACAACTACCAAAAAACCGTACTGCTGATTATCGTTTTAATAATCTTATTTGCTGTGAGTTGTGCGCCGAAAAATGAACGATTTCTGGAAAAGCCGGCTGGTTTTTGGGCAGGACTCTGGCATGGATTTATTGCCTGGATTACTTTTATTATCAGTTTGTTTTCGGATCGGGTCGCCATGTACGAAGTGAATAATAATGGCGGCTGGTATCAGTTGGGATTTCTGCTGGGACTGGGTGCGTTCGTCGGCGGCGGTAGCCATAGTTCCTGTCGAAAGAAGAAAACGGCTAAAACTGATCTGGAAAAAGAATGGGAGGAAATCGGGAAAAAAGTGGAAGCCAAAGTCAGAACAGGAATTAAAAACTGGGTTGATGAATCCGAAGAAAAGCAGGGCGAATGGGAAGAAATCGGAAAAAAAGTTGAAGAGAAAATCAAACGCGAGTTGCGCAATTGGGCTGAGAAATAGAAAGGCGGATTCAAGTTCCAAGTGCAACCAGGTAAATTTATAATTATCAAGCAAATTCATTTTCCTCCAAATCCCTTCAACCGTTTGTGAAAAGGTATTGTGTGAAAATGAAATATCAAATTCCAGTATTTACAGGGTACACAAGAATTGCACTTATTAATATGGATGACCAGTAGAAAATATCAGCTTCAAATAAAAGGATTTTCGCGATGTAGGGGACGTCCATGGACGTCCCCTACGGTCTAAATAAAAACAAAAAAACCAATAATCCAACTGGTCATTCATATTATTAGTTGAACTTACGAACTCTCCACTATAACTTAGAAAGCAAAGAAAAATCTCAATAATTATAGACAAAGATTATATTTTTATGTTTGAACGTAGTGTTCGCTTGCCGGATCAATTTAGCTGATCCCGGCGGCGATTGAGATAGCGCCATAAATAATAAACCGGGATTCCCAGTATCAAAAAGCCGATGCCGGCGAGTGATTGTATCGGCTTTTCTGAGAAAATTGTCAGCACGAACCAGACTTCAATCGCGATGAAAATCACCGGTGTTACCGGATAACCAAAAACCCGGTAAGGACGTTTGGAGTGCGGTTGGCGCTTTCGCAGGATAATCACTGCGGCTGCTGTCAACATAAAAAAGATGGCGTCGGTAAATACCACATAGGAAATTAAATTTTCGAACGTCCCCCAGAACAGGATGAGCACAATCGCCCAGCCGGATTGAAAAAAGATAGCGTATGCCGGCGTATGAAATCGGGGATGTATTCTGGAGACCCGTTGAAAAAATATTTTGTCCTTTGCCATGGCAAAATAAATCCGTGGCGCGGTCAAAGTGTAAATCCCAGCGGTGCCAAAAGTTGAGATGAAAATCACCAGCGCGATCAATGCGCCGCCAACCGGTCCGATAACCTTCTCCATTGCATCGGCGGCAACGCGCTCAGAAGCCGCCATTTCTGAGGGCGTCATCAATGAAAGATAGCCCAAATTTGTCAGCATGTAAATTCCGGTAATTATCAAAGCGCCAGCGATCATGGCAAAGGGTACGTCGTGTCGGGGATTTTTCGCTTCACCGGCGGTAAACGACGCATGCTGCCAGCCTCCGCAAGACCAGATTACCCCCACCATCGCCACTGCCAAGGCGCCAGCAAAACCAGTTGATACGGATTCGGCGTCGATCGAAAAGTCGAGCCCGATTCGGCTTCCCAGAATTAATCCGACAACAATCAATCCCAAAATCCCCAGTACCTTGAGCATGGTGAACAAGTCTGAAAAAATGGCGCCGGATTTAACGCCAATGATGTTGATCGCAGTCAGCAAGAGGATGCCGCCGATTGCGACAAGTTTAATGCCGGCGGCCGATAACGGGACAAAATAGCCGAAATAAGTGGAAAAGGCGATGCTGAGCGCTGCAACGCCGCCGGTGTTGACCACAAAAAAATAGACCCAGCCGTAAAGAAATCCGAACAGCTTGCCATAAGTCCGGGAGAGGAACACATAAATGCCTCCTGCTTCAGGCATCATCGCTGAAAGCTCGGCAAAGGTCAGTGCGCCTGTCAACGCCATTATTCCGCCCAGCACCCAGACCGTCAAAATCCAGATCGGCGCTGGTAGCGCAGCTGCAATCATGGATGGGGTTAGAAAAATTCCGGAACCGATCACCGATCCGATGGCAATCATGGTCAGATCAAAGCGAGTGAGACTTTTTTTTAATTGCACCATTTTCTGATCCTGGACTATTTTTTTTATTGCCGCTGCTTCTGTTTGGTGATGGTTAAAATATCAAATCTTTTTCTATTTGTCAAGAAAAATAATGAGCGGAATGTGATATATCCATTTTGGCCGGCTTACTGATGCCATCGCTCAAAATTCATGCGACATTATTAAATCTTACCCTTCCCAAAATAAGCAAACAATCACATCTATTGGATCAAACAAAGCGATGGCATCAGTCCATTTCTCCATCCCTCAGTTGGATAATACGGTATTACAGAATTCGCACTTGACATTTTAATCATTATTGGATATATTGAGATAGGATTTTTTTTGGATATTAGCAAAGGATCGATTAATGAAACCAATCTACCTCGACCATAACGCCACCACACCGATAATCGATGAAGTGGCTGAGGCAATGATCCCGTTTCTCAAGGGTCATTTTGGCAATCCGTCCAGTTCACACTATTATGGGGTTCAAACCAAAAAGGCGATTACTGAGGCGCGCAAGCAGGTAGCAAACTTGCTGGGTTGCCAACCCGATGAAATTATTTTCACCAGTGGGGGAACCGAATCCAACAATTACGCCATTCGCGGTGTAGCCGAAAGTTACCGCCATAAGGGCAAGCATATTATCACCTCGCAAATTGAACACCCGGCGGTTAAAAATGTCTGCAAGTATCTTGAGCGTCATGGATTCGAACTGACGTATCTGCCAGTGGATAGTTTCGGGCGGGTGTTGATGGATGAACTGGAAAAATCAATTCGACAGGAGACCGTTCTCATCACCATCATGCACGCGAACAATGAAGTCGGCACTATTCAACCGATAGCGGAAATTTCCCGAATTGCCCGGCAGCATCAAATTATTTTTCACAGTGATGCGGCTCAATCTGCTGGCAAAATCCCAACCCTGGTCGATGAGTTGGGCATTGATTTGCTTTCAATGGCCGGACACAAGCTCTATGCGCCAAAAGGAGTTGGTGCGCTGTACCTCCGGCGCGGGCTACAAATTCAGCCTTTTATGATCGGCGCCGATCACGAATCCGGACGGCGAGCCGGTACTGAAAATGTGCTGGAAATTGTGGGTTTGGGAAAAGCTTGTGAAATCGCGGCCCGAGATCTGGTAATCAATCAGCGTTATGCGCGTCAATTACGAGACCGTCTGTGGGAGGGATTGAAAAAGAAGCTTCCCGAGATTCAGCTTAACGGACATCCGGAGCAACGATTGCCGAACACATTGTCGGTTTCCTTTCCCGGGATTGACGCCAACAGTTTGCTGGATGAGTTGACTGATATTGCGGCCTCCCCCGGCGCTGCCTGTCATACCGATGTGGCAGAACCGTCAGCAGTGCTGGTCGCGATGAACGTGCCGTTGGAGCATGCGCTGGGAACAATTCGTTTTTCCACTGGCAAACTCAATGCTCCGAAACAGATCGACCGCGCTGCAAAATTGATCACTCAGGCCGCCCGTCGGCTGCGACCCGAGAAACTGGATAGTATTCCACCGGTCGTCCAAAAGCGCAGCGACGTCAAATTGACCCGCTTTACGCACGGTCTCGGATGCGCCTGCAAATTGCGCCCGCAAAATCTGGAACAGGTATTGACGTCGCTTCCCGCTGTTGTACATCCTGATGTGCTGGTGGGAACCGCTACCGCTGACGACGCCGCGGTTTATCGAATTAATGAGCAGCAGGCGCTGGTGCAGACAGTGGATTTCTTCACCCCGATCGTGGATGAACCCTACCATTTTGGCGCTATTTCGGCCGCCAATTCGCTGAGCGATATTTACGCCATGGGCGCCTCCCCCATCTTTGCGCTGAACATTGTGGGGTTTCCGGAGAAGCGGCTGCCGCTGGAAGTGCTTACCGAGATATTGCAGGGAGCCTCCGATAAAGCCGGTGAAGCCGGCATCCCCATTATTGGCGGACATACCGTGGAAGATTCAGAGCCGAAATTCGGCTTGGCAGTGACCGGTCTGATTGATCCCCAAAAAATTATCACCAACTCCGGCGCCCAACCTGGTGACGCTTTGATTTTGACCAAGCCCATTGGCTTGGGGCTGATAACTACCGGAATCAAGCGCGGATTGGTGGACGACTTCACCAGACAGCTCGCGATTCAAACCATGAGCCGATTAAATCGCGAGGCTGCTGAGGAGATGGTCAAAGGCGAAGTTCACGCTTGCACCGACGTTACCGGTTTTGGACTGCTGGGGCATTTGAAAGAAATGACCACGGCAAGCCAAACCGATGCTACCATTTTTTGGCCACAAATTCCGGTGTTGCAGCAAGCCCGTGATCTGGCAGCAGCCGGCATCGCTCCCGGAGGGACGATTGCCAATATCGACTACCTGCGCGCTTATGTGGAATGGTCTCCCAATATTTCCGAAATCGATCGTATTCTTGTTTGCGATGCCCAGACATCCGGCGGGTTAATAATTGCAGTGCCTGATGCTGAAAAGAACGATCTGATCGCCAGACTTCACCAACGCGGCGTAGTCGAGGCTCGTATCATTGGCAAAATCACCGGTAAGGGCAGCGGGAAAATAACCGTGACAAGTTCAGCCTAAAACAATACTGAACCAAACTGTCCATTGAAACTGTACTTTTTCGTCCGTTCCTGGAATTTCGACATCAATTTTGTCGATTCTGTTTCGCTGTAAGTTGATAATTAAATTGAAATAAATAGTTATCGAAAATGAAAATTTACAAATGGAATGTTTTTTGATTGATCATGTCTTACTTTAGTAGCTGACAAGCTAAATTGTGTATTTTTTTGGCAAGATATTTGTTAATACCCATTGCATGTTATATCTTTTCACCACCTTACAAAGGTTGTTTTTTCGGGCAAACTTTTTGGTGATAGCATTACGGAATTAGTTTCATTTTTAATTTTAAATTTTTAATTTTTAATTCCAGCTTGTCTGGCTTAGGGAAATAATAAAAATGAAGGGTTTGATAAACATTGTTGGGATATTATTTGTTTTTGCAATTGCTGAACAGCCCGGGTTTGCCCAGACTGCAAAACCGCTGCCTGAACAATTTCAGCAGCTTCGCAGAAAGCTGGCTTTTGCCAGAGACGTTCAATCGATAACGAGGGACGAGCACGCCGCTGAGCTGCTGATGACTGCTGAAACCGACTTGCGCCGGGCAAATCGGCTGATGCGTGAAAGGCGAGTCGTCATGGCGCATAGTCATCTGTCCCGCGCTGAGATAGCGATCAACCAGGCACTTAAAATATTATTTCGCGATGTCATTCAAAAACGAAAAGAAAAACTGGACCAGTTGATAAAAGAAGCCGAAGCCATTGTGCCCGGCAGTGGAATCCCTGAAGCGCAGAAAACATTGGAACAAGGAATTAATAACCATCAATTGGCAATTCAGGCTTTTAAAGACAATCAAATCGAAAAATCTTCTCAGCATTATAACCGTGCGATTTATCTGATCGAGAAAGCGATCGATCTGGTTAAAAACAGTGATCAATCCATCGAGCAACAGGCTGCTGATGAGGCTTATCGTTTTGACCAATATTTGTCGCAAAATAAAGCCGTGATCGAAGCCAGTGGCAACGGGACGGTTAAGCGTAATCAACAATTGGCGCTCAATCTCGCCCGCAAAGCTGATATTGCCCGGAAAAACGGCGAGTACCGGCTGGCGATTGATTACTATCATCAAGCCACGCGGCTGTTACTGCGGGCGCTGAATATGGCTCAGGGCAAAACTGAGCAATCAGCGCTGCGGGTTTATGACGAAATTACGCTGTTGGATGAATTGATCGAAAATGTCGAGCAAAGTTTTTTATCAGAGAGCGCTGACGAAAAAACTGAGTTGCTGCTGAACCGGGCGAAACAATTACAACAAGAAGCGCACCAGGCGCTCGATAATCAAAATTATGGCATAGCCCTTCGCCGATCACAGTTGGCGCGGGACCTGATTGAGCGGATGGTGAAAAAAACGCGCCGACCACCAAAAGATATCAGCGAGCAAATCGCAGCCCAGTTGGAAGCGTTGAATTATGAACTGGAAGAATTAGAGTTTTTTATGAGCGACAGCAGCGACCAGGAAGCACGAAAATTGCTAAATTACGCTGCCCTCGCCAGAGACCGAGCGGAACAAGCGCTAAAAAACAAAAATTACCGAGTTTCAATTGAGGTGATAAAAATGGCAAAGCAACTGGCATCTTCGGCAGACCAACTGGTAAATACTGGCGCCGAACAACAAACCAACGCTACCTTGATCCACCAGAAATTGCAGCGGCTGGAAAACGGATTGTTAAAAACCAGAGCTGAAGCGGCGCCGGTAATGACTCCGCAAATAAATTTCCGCATCGAACAAACGCAAAAGATGGTTAACCTGGCGCGTGAAAACTATGAAAAGGGTTTTCTCCATGTTGCAGATTCATTCATCATTCTGGGGAATGGTTATTTAGATCAATGCCGCGACCTGATCAAATAATTGAATCGACGAAAACCGATAGTGTTGATGTTAATACGTTGGGCGGATGAAGAAGTAATCCGCTTTCATGGTTGCCAATCCCACTTGCGATCGTGCATTTATTAAATAAGAATCGTAGGGTTGATTTCGCGAATTGGCGCCGCCGTAACCTTCATACCAGAGGTAATAGACGCCGTTAATTTTTTCAACCGTCGTAAACCAGATCGCGCCCTCGTCCCATTCTCCTTTTTCGCCTCGGGAAAAAATCGGATTTTCAGCATATTTTTCCCAGTTAATCAAATCGACCGAAGTTGCCAACCCAGCATTGGCGGGGTAATCATCAAACCGATCTGAACCACAATAGACCATGTAAAATAAATTACCCTCGCGAAAAATTCGCGGCGTCTCAACAGTGTGGCTGTCCCAACTTCCGGCTTTGCCGGCGGGTAACACTGGTTTGTCAGTGAAGGGTTCAAAAATGGAAGCCGTCGCCAGATATTGCCAGGTGAAGATCGAAACCGCGACCTGATTTTTTGGTTTTCCAGAAAAACAGATAAAACTTGCCATTATGATAAACAACTTCTGGCCCCCCTCCGATCACGATCGGATTATGATCGTATTTCTGAAAATGGATTCCGTCATCAGATATTGCCAGGCAAACGCTGCGATCACAGCGCGGAGAGACCGCGGAATAATACAAAAAAACCCTGTTTCCCACCAGAACCGAGGCCGGATCCAACACGTGCGTTTCGTCCCAGTCTCCTTTGTTACCAACGTCAATGAGAGGTTCAGGCTGAATATGCCAGGTTTTTCCGTCAAATTGGCTTTCCGGAATGGTCGCCAGCCCGATGCGGTCGTGCCCGTTTTGTTGCCCGCGAAAATACATATAAAAGGTGTCACCGATCTTCAACAGATCAGGATTGGCAGTTTGGTCTTCCATCCAGGTTCCGGCTATATTGGGAAAGATCGGATTTTGTTTGCTTCGGATAAATTGCATTCTCATAGTGGACTTTTGTTTTTGATAATTCAAATTTTTTTCGTATCTATTCAGGCAGATGTTATTGCCACAAAGGCAGCAAGCCTCGAAGTCACACCAAGATGTCTTTTTTTACTCACTTTTTTAGTGCCAAATTCCATAGCTTTTCATCAAACC
>OMKS01004227.1_pt1 | contig 10927 bp, 8 predicted proteins | sample 1674721 | NCBI WGS metagenome assembly OMKS01 (sample SAMN06264996, study PRJEB25208) | sediment metagenome | isolation source: hot spring sediment | place: USA: California | collected 2014-09-02 | reverse complement strand
ATTGTGGAAGATACTCAGGTTGCTTGGGAAGGGGTACGAAAATTACTACTCATGAAAAAAGTGATGCGGAATGTGGGTTTATGTGGCGCCGGGAGATATAATTTCGAGAATTTTATGGATTTTTTAAGGGGTGGCCGTGGCAAAAAGGCGTCGCCATGCCCTGTAATAGACTGAAAACAGAAGAATGCCGGAGGCATTCCTCCGCCCACTGATGGACGTGCAAAAAATAAATTTAGAGGTAAGGGTTGCGCAGGCCCTTGCCGACGCCGAAGGTGGCGCGGGCGTCGAGGGTCTTCTGGTTCTTCGTGATCTTCTCGGTGGCGAGCTTGGTCACGAGTTCCAGGCCGGGCTTGACGCCGGCGATGTCCTGCGTCTCGAAGCATCCGGCGGCGTTCGCCTTTGCCCAGACGTCGTCGCCGACCTTTGTCCTGACAAAGACCGTGCTCCAGCCGTCCGGGGTGCCGACCGATCCGGTCGAGACATCGGCGAGGTTGGAGACGTAGTCAAGGCAGACGTGGCAGCCGGGCTGCTCGTACTTGTGGGTCACCTTCAGCGGGATCTGGGCGACCGCGCCGCGCTCGGTGTAGGCCCAGAACTTGCCCTTGCCGATGTCCACCTTCCTGACCGATTCCATCTTCAGGTTGCAGTGGTCCTCGATCAGGGCCTCGAGGGACTGGTACGGGAAGTTCTCCATGCAGAAGATCCCGATGGCGAGGGCGATCTTGTCGGGAACGTCACGCATGCCGACCGGGTAGAGCTGGGCCTTGCGGACCGCCTGCATCTGGCACGGGGTGCCGACGATGCCGACTCTGTCGAGGCCGTAGCTGCGGGTCGCCTCCTTGAGGAGGGCAATGTTCGGGGAGAGGGTGTATTTCGTGCCGCGGGCCGCGAGGAGTTCGGCCTTCGTCGTGGCGACGATCGGCTCGGGCTTCCAGGGCTCGTCGGATGGCCCCGCTACGATGGCGCCGTCGATGATCCCCTCTTCGAGTGCATACGCGAAGAGCTGGGTGACGATGCCGCCGTCCTGGGCTCCCTTCAGGATTTCCTTGTCGGTGCTGCGTGCAGCAACACAGGTCTTGTAGTTACCGAGTACCATTTTTCTTCACCTCACTCCATGACTCCCTTGATGAGTTCGGTAATGCCCTCGAACTCGTTCATCACATCGAAGTTGAAGAAGCTCCTCGGGCACTGGGCATAGCAGGCGCCGCACTTGATGCAGAGGTCGCGGTCGACATTGGGCTTGCCATACTGCATGGTGACCGCACGGACCGGGCAGGCGGCGGCGCAGGAGCCGCAGCCCATGCACAGGCCCTGGTTGATCACGTCGTACATCAGGTCGCAGCCGCAGGCCTCGTCGCCGCGCTTTGCAAGGTCCATGAGCGGCTTCAAGTATGCGGTCGCGAGCTCCTTCTGCTCGTCGGTGCCCCTCAGGAGCAGGTACGCCATGATGGCGACGTTCCTGATCTGCTGCGGGGTCGGTGCACAGCCGGGGATGACGACGTCCACGTCGATCAGTTCCCCGATCGGAACGTAGGACTCCATCTGCGGCTGGTTCCACTGGCCGCCGCGGCAGAACCGGGTGATGTTCCCGTATGCCGCACAGCCGCCGAGGGCGACGACGACCTTCGCCTTCTCCCTGGTTTCTTTGATCTCTTCCACCGAGATCTTGTCCTGGAGACAGACAGAGCCCTCGACAAGGGCGACGTCCATCTCAGGGACATGCCTGACATCTACAAGGGTCAGTGCATAGACGAGGTCTGCATAGTTGTCCAGAATCTTGAAGAGTCCTTCGTAGTTGTCTGCAAAGGACACAAGGCATCCGGTACAGCCGCTCATGTGCACGTGCCCCACGGTAATCTTTTCTACCACAGGTCTTTCCTCCTTAGTGTTTTCAACTTGTATTTCCGCTTCAATCTCAGAAGGTTTCGCTACAGGTCTGGGTGCCGGTTCAACGGTCGCCTCGACCGTTTCGACCGCTCTGGCAGGCTTCTCGGCAGGTTTCTGCCGGGCCTCTTTGACGGGTGCAGGCGCCGGTGCTGGCACGGGCTTTTTCACCCATTTTACTGATCCCCGCTCCTCTGACGGCACAGGCTCCGCCGCAGCCTCAACTGGCTTCGGCTCTGCTCCTGCGGCCTTTTCGGGCGCGGGCGGCTCTTTCCTTCCAAAGATCCCTTTAAGAAACGATAGTAGCCCCATCATCCACCCCAATCTCGGCAAGTACGTGGTGTACTACCCTGGGAATGGCCTTCTGTACCTCTTCAGAGAGCCCGATCTCCATATCGGGTGCCGTTACCCGTTTCGGCTGGACGCCGAAGATCGTGATCTCGACGCTGTCCTTGAGCCGCTGGAGCGGTTCGGTGAGGTCCCACGAGTGGGCGTCCCGGTAGCTCCCGGGCGGCAGGTCTTCGACAGAGAGTTTTGTGAGCGAGCCCGGTTCGGCACCGAAGTCCACGATATCGATGATGACGATCTTCTTCGTGACCGCCTTGTCGACCAGCGTGAAAATAAAGTGCGGGGCGCCAAGCCCCCCGTCTATGGCCTTGACATTGTCGGGAAGTTGCAGGCGGTTAATCTCCTCGATCACCGCGGGGCCGAGGCCGTCGTCGGCGAAGAGGGGGTTGCCGCATCCTACAATCACGGTTTGTGGGAATAGCATGTGTACTCTCATTCGAGGAGTTTCTGGGCCACTATCCTCTTGCTTTCATCGACCACCAGCATATGGGTGGCGCACGATACACACGGGTCGTATGCCCGGACGATGACCTCGGCGAGCTCCCACGGGGCGCCCACGAGGGCGCGGCTGCAGGTCGGGAAGTTCCAGGTGGTCGGGACGAGCATCGAGAACCAGCGGACCTTGCCGTCCTTCACCTTGGTGAGGTGGACGTCGCAGCCACGCGGGGCCTCGTTTGCCGCCCAGCCAAGGCTTCCGTCGCCCTGCGGGATCTCGTCGGCAAGCACGCTGGCCGAGGTGTCGAGGGCGTCGCAGGCTTCCATGATGCCGTACAGGCACTCCTCGTACTCCATCTGCCGTGCGATCTGCAGGCCCATCGCACCCTTCTCGTCATAGTTCTTGAACTGGACGAGACGGGCACGCGGACCGACTTCGACCGGCTGGCCGTCGTACAGGGGCACGCCGGTGCACGCCTGCATCTGGGGCCAGGCCTTCTCGCCTGCCGGGGTGGTGCCGCCGACGGGGTAGTCCTTGTCCTCGAGGGTGATCTCTTCCTCGCCCATGTACCAGTCCCAGGGGCGGACCTCGGTCCAGCGCTCGGGGAACCAGGTCGGGTTCTCGTCAAGGCTGCTGCTGCCGTAGACCGGCGCCGCAGCCATGTAGCCCTGGTTGTGGTAGCCGAGATCCTTCGGGATCGGGATCTGGCGGCCGGCAACCTCGGCCCAGTCGCGCTTCTGGAAGTTCCGGAAGACGGCGATCATGAACTCGGAGTGCTCGTGGGCAAGCTTGCGGCCTTCCTTTGCAAGGTCGTAGACCTTCTGCTTTGCGATCGGGCTGATGTTCTTGTACATGCCGCCGACACGCGGGTTGGACGGGTGGATCGCTTCGCCGCCGACGATCTCGCCGATGGTCTGGCCAATCTCACGCAGCCGCTGGATCCTCAGGGCGACCGACCGCACCGGCTCCTCGGCGGTGAATGGGTTGATCTTCGTGTCCGTGCCCGGAAGGTACATGTCTGGCAGGGAGAGGATGTTGTGCAGGGCGTGCGAGTGGAGTCTGTTCGCGCACTGGAGCATGTAACGCAGAAGCATGGCGTCCTCAGGGACCTCGCATCCGATGGATGCCTCCATGGCCTCTGTTGCTGCGAGCGTGTGGGCGATCGGGCAGATGCCGCAGACGCGGGAAGCGATCTTGGGCACCTGTTCCATCGTCTTACCGATGGCCAGCTTCTCTACACCCCTCACCGGAGTGATGGAGAGCCAGTCACCACGTTCGACGATACCCTCGTCATTTACCTTCAGGACGAGTTTGGAATGTCCCTCGTGCCTCGTGGTTGGGGAAATCTCTACAACTTTCGACAAATATATCGCCTCATCTTAATTGGGTTGTTCAAACAGCGATACAACTCTTCGAACCTGTGCAATAGGTGTGACACGTACCTCAGAAGTACGCTAAATCCAATTGTTATTGGGTTTTAGTTATATCTTTCGATCTATTGCAGGACAAATTTCAGGTATTTTCATTAACAATCATTAACAATTCCTCTGATGACGGGATCGTCGTTCTCTTTATTTTTTTGATGATCGTTCTCGTGTCTGCGCTCCTGTTTGAGGGTTTTTTTGGGGTTCAATGTCTTATTATGGCCTGAATCGCCCTGCTATCTCCGGCCGCCGGTTCCGGTATATCGTATCTCAAAAAAGGCAGGACCTGTCCATCGATCACCATCCCTGATCTCCGTCTTCGCCCTGCATCCGCGAGAATGCGGGGGATAATTTTATCCATTCTCTATTATATTGTGATTTTATATGTGCGGGGGCGAGGCAGACCATCTCGCGAAGATCAGGACGATCATCAGGCACAACCCGAAAGGACTGAGCATCTCTGAAATCGCGAGGAAAGCGCACCTGAACCGGAACTCTGTCGCAAAATACCTCCAGGTCCTTCTGGCCTCGGGCGAGGCCGAGCTCAGGACCATCGGCGCCGCCAGAGTGTATACGCCGTCTCACCGCCTTCCGGTCTCCGCCCTGCTGGAATACTCGAACGACCTGATCGCCGTCCTCGACCGGGACGGGGCGGTGATCCAGGTCAATACCCCGTTTCTTGCGTTTTCCGGACTGTCCAGGGAAGAGATCCCTGACGCCGCCCCCTCTGTTCTCCCGCTCCTCTCGGCCCCGGCGCTCAGGTCGGCCCTGGCCGATCCCCCGGCCGAAGAGATCGTGATCCCCGAGATCGCATGGGAGAACGGGGCGTTCTTCCGGGCGAAAATTCTCCCGACGAGGTTTGAGAACGGGAGGCACGGGACGACGGTGATCCTGGAGGAGATCACCGGGGAGAAGAGGGCGTGGGAGACCCGCACCATCCTCGCCTCGATCGTCGAGTCCACCGACGACGCCATCATCGGCAAAGACCTTGACGGCACGATCATCTCCTGGAATCCGGCGGCAGAGGCCCTCTACGGTTATACGGCAGAGGAGATGATCGGGCAGAGCCTCGACCGGATCGTCCCGCCGGACCGGGCGGCGGAGATGGCGACGATCATGGAGGAGGTCAGGCAGGGCTGCCCGGTCAGGCATATCGAGACGACCAGGGTCCGCAGGGACGGAAGACAGGTTACGGTCGCCCTGACCGTCTCCCCGATGCGCGGCGAGGACGGGGCGGTGATCGGCGCCTCGACGATCGCCCGGGACGTCACCGCACTGAAGAGGGCGGAGGCGGATAAGGAGCGGCACCTCAAAAATATGGCGTTTCTCTCCGGGACGGCGACGGCCTTTGTCAGGATAGACGACGACGGTCTCTACGGTTATATCGCGGAGAAGACCAGGGAACTCGTGCCCGGCGCCCTCGTTGCGATCGCCTCCTACGACCCGGTGAACAATACCCTGACCGCCGAGGAGGTGGCCGCTTCGCCGCCCGACCTCGAGGTGATGGCCGGGTATCTCCGCACATCGCCGGTCGGGATCACCGTGCCGTTCCTCGACGAGTACCGGGACAATTTTAAGGAGCCCGGTCTTGCGCCGGGCCCGCCGCTCTACACCATCCTGATGCACGCGGTGCCTGAAGAGACCTGCAGGCGGATCGAGGAGAACCTTGACCTCAACGGGAGCTTCTATGCGCCGATCATCTCGAATGGCCGGTATCTGGGCAACGTGCTCATCATCCTGAAGAAGGGGACCGCGGTCGAGGACCCCGCCCTGATCGAGACGTTCATCGATGGGGCGGCGGTCGCGATCCAGCGCCGGAATGCCCTCCTGAGCCTCAAGAGGAGCGAGAAACAGGCAAAAGAACTGCTCAACGCCACCCACGACCTTGCGATCCTCACCGATGCCGGCGGCGTGGTGCTCGACCTGAACGAGGAGGCCGCCCGGTTTCTCGGGCGGTCTGAAGAGGACCTGATCGGGTCCTCGCTCGGGGCGGTCCTGCCCGGGGTGGATGCACCGGAGGGGGAGGCGCATGCGCGCTTCGAGGTCTCGATCTCAGGGCGGGTCTTTGACGTCTCGGTTGCGGCGGTGATGGGCGAGCGATCCCCCTCTCCGAGATCGGCGGTCTTTCTCAGGGATATCGCGGCAGAACGGGAGGCGGAGGGCCGGCTCAGGCGGATGAACCGGCATCTTGCCGATATCATCGAGTTCCTCCCCGACGCCACCTTCACCATCGACGCGGACGGGAGGGTGACTGCCTGGAACCGGGCGATGGAGGATCTCACCGGCGTCTCGAAGGAGGAGATGATCGGGAGAGGGGACTACCAGTACGCCGTTCCCTTCTACGGCGTAGAGCGGGAGATCCTCATCGATCTCATCGACAGAGAGGGCGACGACATCCCTCAGTACCTCAGCATCGACCGCACCCGGCACGCCATCGTCGGGGGCGCGTACTGCCCCTCCATCGCCGGGGGAAAAGGGGCATATCTCTGGGGCAAGGCGACGGCGCTCTTCGACGAGGACGGAAATCGTGTCGGTGCGATCGAGTCGATCCGGGACGTCACCCGCATGGTCCGCGCGGAGGAAGCGCTCAAGCAGAGCGAGGCGAAGTACCATAACCTCGTCGAGAACGCCAACTCGGTGATCCTCACCCTCGATACCGAAGGGCGGATCACCTTTTTCAACCGGTTTGCAGAGGTGTTCTTCGGCTATACGCGGGACGAGGTGCTCGGAAAGAGTGTTCTCGGCCTGATCGTCCCGGAGACGGATTCTGCCGGTCGCGACCTCAGGTTCATGATCGCCGCCCTCTGCGCCCGCCCCGACCTCTTCGAAAACGTGGAGAACGAGAACGTCACCCGGGACGGAACGCCGGTCTGGATCTCGTGGACGAACCGTGCAATATACGGGGACGGCGGCGAGATCGTCGGTGTCACCTGCGTCGGCAACGACATTTCGGCCCGCAAACGGATGGAAGAGGAGTTGAAAGCGACGCAGCAGAACCTCGAGGCGACGGTGCGCCGCCAGACCGCCGACTTAATCTTTGCGAACACCTCGCTCAGGGAGGAGATCGGCGGGCGTATCAGGGCGCAGGAAGCGCTGGAGAAAAGCAAGAACACCCTCTGGCTGATGCTGGAGGTGATCGCCGACTGCATCTTTGTGGCCGGCGCCAGCGGCGAGGTCAGGGCGGTGAGGACGCAGGGCGAGGTCCTGCGGGGCGTGCCGGTCGAGGCGATCCTTGCGGATGCCCTTTCCGGCGAACGGAGAGAGCAGGTGTTTGCAGAAGGGAGACCGGTCAGGCAGGAGATCAGGCTCGCCTCGTTCGGGCGGGAGATCGCTCTCGACACCTGGCTGATACCGGTGCCTGACTGGGATGGAAAAGGGCCGGCGATCGTCGGCGTCGCCCGTGACGTTGTCACGGACGGGAAAAAAGAAGGGGAGGGGCGTTAATCGCCGTTCAGCTCGGCGTTCAGCTCGCCGTTCAACTCGGCGATCAGTTCGGCGAGCGTCGCCTTGCGCTCGGCATAGGCGTCGTGCTGGTGGATGCTCTCCTCGTTGGTCTGGCGGATCAGGACCAGGGAGTCGCCCGGCAGGGACCCGAACTCGCCGACGACCCTCCGGGCCATCTCGCGCACGCAGTCCTCGACGAAACGGGGGTTGCGGTGGGCCTGCAGCACGACGTAGTTCTCGTCGCCGCGCTTTAAGAGTTCGTAAATCTGGGCGCTCATCGAGTTTTTCAGGACGTCGATGATCGCCTCTAAGGAGACGTGCTGGTCGTCGTCGGTCTCGATGCAGAGGAAGCCGCGGCCGCGCTGGTTGTGGGTGGCCATCGGCACCTCCTCGAAGAAGGCGGTGATCTTCTCCGCCTCGATACCGAGGTTTTCCATCACGCGGATGGCGTGGTCCTTGACGATGTCCTGGGCGCAGGGGCAGGCGGTCATGCCGGTGACCTCGGCGCCGATGCTCTTCCTGATGATCGGCTGGTGCCCGGTCCTCATGGCGATGGCGCGGGCATGGACCTTCACCACCTCGTGGCACTTTGTCTTGGAGACCGGGGTGTCCCGGCGGACCATGAACTCGCTGCGCATCTGGACCTCGGTCCGGTCGGCGTACTCGTGGTGGTCGAGGAGTTTGCGTGCAACGACGCTGCAGAGTTCCTCGATCTCGGTGACCTGACCGTTGATCGCCTCCTGCAGCACCTCGTCGATCACCTCGAAGTTCCGTGAAAGATTGGCGCCCTTCAGGCTCCCCGGCAGATCGACGTAGACGTCAAAATTGGAGATGAAGATAACGGGGCGCTTTCCTGTACGGCTAACTTCTACAAGCTTCTTCACGTTTTTAACGCCGACCCTTGTCAGGTTGATGCGAACATCAGGGATGGTCGACTGAACATCTGGAAGTTCCATTCTTGTAAACCTCGAATTACTGGAGATAATTGCACGAAATCACGGCGTAGACCGGGACATTCAGGGGCGCCGAAATTATAGTGCTTTTTAGGTACCCCCTATAATTATTTATGAACTTCGTTCTCACTATATGGTGGTACAGTATGGTCGAGAAATACTTTGATGCCGACGCGGATATGAGCGTGCTGGCTGGAAAGAAGATCGCGGTTGTCGGCTACGGGTCGCAGGGGCGGGGTCAGGCCCTGAATCTCAAGGACTCCGGCCTCGACGTGATCATCGGGGTCAGGCCCGGCAGGAGCTGGGAGGCCGCGATAAAGGACGGGTTTGAAGTCTACCAAGTGGCCGATGCCGCCAAGATGGCGGACATCATTCAGGTCCTTCTTCCAGACGAGGACCAGGCCGCTATCTATCAGGCGTCCATCAGGCAGGGGCTCTCTGCAGGAAAGACCCTGATGTTCTCGCACGGATTCAACATCCACTACGGCCAGATTGTGCCGCCGCCCGACGTGAACGTCGTGATGGTCGCCCCGAAGGGGCCGGGCCACATGGTCAGGAGGATGTACGAGGAGGGCAAGGGCGTCCCGGCGCTCATCGCCATCGAAAAGGACGCCACCGGTCAGGCGAAGGCGATCGCCCTCGCCTATGCGAAGGGCATCGGGGCGACGAGGGCGGCGGTCTTCGAGACCACGTTCAGAGAGGAGACCGAGACCGATCTCTTCGGCGAGCAGGCGGTGCTCTGCGGCGGGTGCACGGCGCTGGTCAGGGCCGGGTTCGAGACCCTGGTCGCAAACGGCTACGCGCCCGAGATGGCCTACCTCGAAGTGCTGCACGAGCTGAAGCTGATCGTCGACCTCATCTACGAGGGCGGGTTTACGAAGATGCGCGACTCGATCTCGAACACCGCGCAGTACGGCGACCTCACCCGCGGCCCGCGGGTGATCGGCCCCGAGTCATATGCGGCGATGCAGGAGATCCTGGAGGAGATCCAGGACGGCCGGTTCGCAAAGGAGTGGATCCTGGAGAACATGACCCGCCGCCCGGTCTTCACCGCCCTCACCCGCGCCGACGAGGAGCACGAGATCGAGGAGGTCGGCGCCGAGATCCGGGCGCTGATGCCGCAGTTCCAGAAAAAATAACTCTCTTTTTTCAGGGCGGGTCCTGCCGCCAGAACGCCCTTATGGGTGTGCGTGCATCTCTCCTGTATGCGAGCCTGCATTGTCTATTACTCGGCCACGGGGAACACGCGTGCGCTGGCCGAATCGGCGGCCGGACTTTCCGGGGCCGATCTCGTCGAGGTGAAGGACCGGGAGGACTACTCGAAGGTGATGATGTACCTCAAAGGGGCGCCCAGGGCGCGCCGGGGCGAGGCGGCCAGGATCGAGCCGGCGTCGATCGATGTCGGGGGCTACGACCTGATCGCCGTCGGCACCCCGGTCTGGGCGTTCAAACCGACGCCGGCGGCAAATGCGATCGTCGCCGCCCTGCAGAACTGCGAAGGAAAACAGGCGGTCGCCTTTGCGACGAGCGGCGGGATGCCGGGCGACACCGTGGGGGTGCTGAAGGCCCGGATGGAGGATCGGGGGATGAAGGTCGTCGGCACCTTTCATGCGAGCGATAAAGAGGTAAAAAGCGGTGAGGGCGCCGACGCCCTCGCCCGCCTGATCAGTAGCGCATCAGGCGCGTGATCGAGGAGAGGGAGAACTCGATCTCCTCGGGGGAGAGGACGACCTTCTCATCCCCGACGGCGATCCTGAGCCCTTCCCCGCCGGCCGTGCCGATCACGGTGGCGGGCAGGCCGGCAAGGTCGGCCTCGTTTTTGACGGCGACCAGGAAACGGCCATAGGTCTCGGAGAAGAGCGCCGTGACCGGGTCGCCGGAAAGCCGCACCTCTGCGTTCGGTGCGAGTTTTGCAAGGGCGACGAGCAGTCCGCCCTTCGAGAGGTCGGTGACGCCGGAGAAGCGGTCGGCCGCCACCCGCTCGCGGATGAGGGGGAGGAGCGAGGGGTCGGCGATCGCCGGGGCCGCACCGCCGCACCCGGTCACGGCGTCCAGGACCGACCCGCCGAGGTGCTCGCCGGTCTCGCCGACGAGGGCCAGGATGTCGCCGGCCGCCGCTTTTGTCCAGCGGCGCACCGGGCCTTTTCCTGCCATGCCGATCGAGGGCGTCGGCTTGATCTCGGTCCCGTACTCGTCGGACTCGTTGTACAGGGAGACGTTCCCGCCGACGACCGGGGTGTCCAGGGTGCGCGCCATGTCGCCGAGGCCCAGGACGGCCTGCTCCATATCGTGGAAGACCTCGGGGTGGAGGGGGCTGGCGAAGTTCAGGCAGTTGACGATGCAGAGGGGTTCGGCACCGACGCAGGCGAGGTTGGCGGCGTTCTCGTAGACCTGTCTCTTATACACATCTCCGAGCCCACGAGACCGTACTAGATCTC
>OMKS01004224.1_pt1 | contig 10941 bp, 8 predicted proteins | sample 1674721 | NCBI WGS metagenome assembly OMKS01 (sample SAMN06264996, study PRJEB25208) | sediment metagenome | isolation source: hot spring sediment | place: USA: California | collected 2014-09-02 | reverse complement strand
CTAGGTGCCTTGGTGCCCGGCCCCTGTCGAGTGCAAGGGGCGGTCTCCATTACGTGACGTGAAAAATCGACGAAAACCATGTAATAATTTCGATTGTCGCGCGTTTTCCTGGGTGAGCTTGCGGGTTGAAGGGGCACGGCGTAAACTGGGCCCACCCGGCCAGGAATCATGATCGCAGCGTACCGATAACACAGAAGCCGATCCAACCGAAAGGGGCGCCTGTGCGAAAGTATTTCAAGACCACCCTTTTCGTCACCGCGATCGTGTCCATTGTCGCCGTCCTCGTGTTGCAGCGGGTCCTGAAACGGGTGGTCTCAGCGGGTCCTGCGCCAACGGTCGTCCGCATCGAAGAAGCCCAACGCGGCCGGTTGCAGGAGTTCGTGACGGCGCCGGGTCAGATCGAGCCCAAGACCAAGGTGGACATCAGCGCCAAGGTGTCGGCGCGGGTGGTGGAACTGCCCTACGAGGAGGGCGACCCGGTCACGGCGGGCGATCCGAACGCCGCCCCCCCTGTCCCGGCCTCGGTCCTGGTGCGGCTGGACTCGCGCGACTTGGTCAGCCGCCTGCAAAGCGCCGAGGCCCGGTACGAGGCCCAAAAGGCGCAGATCGAGGTCGCCAAGGCGTCACTGGCGGCGGCCCGGGCGCGTCTCGAAGGGACTCGCACCAGTCTGGAGCAGGCCCAGCGGGATTTTGAACGCCAGAGAACCCTGTTCGAATCGCACGACATCAGCGAAAGTGCGTTCGAAGCCGCCCGACAGAGGCTGCGGGAGTTGCAGGCCCAATACGAGGCCGCCGAGCATCAACTCCGTGCCGATGAGATCAGTCTGCAGGTCGCCCAGCACAATCTGGATGCCCAGAGGGCGACGGTCGAGGAGGCTCGCGAGGCCGTGGGCTATTGTGTCATCACCGCGCCCATGAACGGCGTCATCACGCGGATCAACGTGGAGGTCGGGACGGTCGTGACCGGCACGATCAGCTACCCCGGCACGATCATCATGACCCTCGCCGACCTGTCGCGGATGATCGTCGTCGCGGAGGTGGACGAGGCGGACATCGGCAAACTGGAGGTCGGCCAAAAGGCGGACGTGCGCGTCCAGGCGTACTACGGCCAGACCTTCCACGGCGTGGTCGATCATATTGCCGTCTCACATGATCTGTCCCGCACGGGCGCCAAGTATTTCCGCACGGAGATTCTCTTGCAGGGTGACGTGAGCCGCCTATATTCGGGCCTGACCGCCGACGTGGACATATTTACCGAAGAGCACCTCGACGTTATCGCCGTCCCCGCCCAGGCCGTGCTCAGTCGAAAGGTGGACGACCTGCCGTTCGACATCCGCCACGACAACCCCAACGTCGATGCGGACAAGACCGAATGCATGGTCGTGTTCCGGGTGGTGGACGGAAAGACCGTGGTCACGCCCGTCACGATCGGCCCCAGCGACATGACACGGATTATCATCCGCTCCGGCCTGGAGGCCGGTGACCGGGTGATCGTCGGCCCGTACAAGGTGCTGGGGGGCATGCAGCACGACAAGCCGGTGCGGGATGAGCGCGAGGTGGAGGCGGAAAAGGCCAAAGAGAAGGGTAAGGCCTCCTCCACAGAAACGGGTGGGAAAGAGGGCGAACCCACCGAGCCGAAGTAGGAGACCCCCGTTGCCGACCGGGCCCAAAACCATCATCCGACTTCATACCGTCAAGCGCATCTACAAGGTGGGGACGGAGCGCATCCACGCCCTGGACGGGCTGGATCTGGAGGTGCGTGAGAATGAATACGTGGCCGTCATGGGACAGAGCGGCTCGGGCAAAAGCACCCTGATGAACCTGATCGGCTGCCTGGATTGCGCGACGAGCGGGACCTATGAGCTGGATGGCCAGGACGTGACAACGATGAGCCCCGCGGCTCTGGCGCAGGTGCGTAATCAGAAGATCGGCTTTGTGTTCCAGTCGTTTGAGCTGCTGCCGCGGGCCGACGCCCTGCACAACGTGGAGTTGCCCCTGATCTACTCGCGGCATCCCGTCTGGTCGCGGCGGAAGCTCGCCGTGGAGGCGCTGACGCGGGTAGGCCTGGCCGAACGCGTCGATCATCGGCCCAATCAGCTCTCCGGCGGCGAGAAGCAGCGCGTCGCCGTGGCCCGCGCCCTGATCAACCACCCCAGCATCCTCCTGGCCGATGAGCCCACCGGCAACCTGGACAGCAAGACCAGCCGCGAAATCCTCGCCCTGTTTGACCGGCTGCATGACGAGGGACAGACGATCATCATGGTCACGCATGAGTCGGACGTGGCCTGTCACGCGCAGCGCATCGTGCGGATGCTCGACGGCAAGGTCGTCAGCGATCTGCCCACCGAGCAGGATACCGCCTACGCCTACCGCAACGGAGGACAGCGATTATGAGATGGCTGCTGTCCTTCCCACTGGCGTTTATCGGCCTGATCGCGCAAAGCGTGGCCTTGGCCATGAGCCAGATCTGGGCCAACAAGGTGCGGTCCATTCTGACCACCCTGGGGATCATCATCGGAGTGGCCTCCGTGACGGCGGTCGTCGCCGCGCTGAGCGGTTTGAAGGCCAAGGTCATGAGCGACATCGAGACCTTCGGCACGAACCGCATCTTCATCTGGCCCCGCTGGCCGGACTCGGGCCCGAAGAAGAACGCCTCGTGGCGGGTTATTCGCTTCCTGCCGGAGCAGTTCGAGGGGCTCTTGGACGAGTGCCCGTCGGTCAAGGCGTTCACCCGCGTGGCCGGGACCAACGAATCGGTGCGCTACGCGGAGAAGGCCCTGGAGAGCGCTCAGGTCGTCGGCATCGAGCCGGCCTGGCACGAGATCGAATCGCGGCCCGTCATCTGGGGACGGCCTTTCTCGGCGGTGGACATGCTGCAGCGGCGGGCGGTGTGCCTGGTGGACCCGATGCTTCGTGACAAGCTGGGCATGGACCGTGATCCGGTGGGCTCGTTTCTGACCATCGGGTATCGCACTTTCCGCGTGGTGGGCGTGGTCGAGCCACGACCGAGCATGTCCATGATCGGCGGCGGTGGACGCGGCGAAGACTACGAGGTGTTCATCCCCTTCCAGACGTTCTACCAGATTCGCGGCGAGCCCTGGTTCCAGGTCATGGCGGCCAGCCGCAGCCCGAAGGTGTCCGACGAGGCCAAGGCCGAGATCACGTTCTTCCTGCGGCGGACGCGCAATCTCAAGCCCGGTGAGCCCGATACGTTCCGCGTGCTCACCGTGGAAAGCGAAGTGCGCACCTTCCTGACGATCGCGGGCCGGTTCACTATCGTAGCCGCCGGCGTGGTGGGGATCAGCCTGCTGGTCGGCGGCATCGGCATCATGAACATCATGCTGGTCAGCGTGTCCGAACGGACCCGCGAGATCGGGCTTCGCAAGGCCGTGGGGGCAACCAACGCCGCCATCCTGACCCAGTTCCTGGTCGAGGCGGTGGTGCTCTGTTGCGTGGGCGGATTGTTCGGCCTGGGACTGGGGCAGGTGCTGACCACGGCGATCGCGCGGATCCCCGCGGCGAATCTGGACCAGGCATACATCCCCGCTTGGGCGGTTTTGATGTCGTTCGGTTTCTCGGCGCTGGTGGGGATCTTCTTCGGCATGTTCCCCGCCGCCAAGGCCGCCCGTTTGGATCCCATCGAGGCTTTGAGACATGAGTAGACAGGATTTTCCCGAGAGAGTCGGGTGCGTGCTTCTTGCACTCGTGGTGGTTTTTACCACGTCCGGGTGTGAGACGTTGTTGGAGGAGGACCAGTTCCGCGAGGGGCAGGTTCCCATCGAGAAACGGCGCCGGATCGAACCGCTGGATTTGTCGGAAGTTCCCGTGCACGAGGAGCCGACTGACCCCCCGATCACCGAGCCGGCCGCCGAGGCTGTGACCCTGGGACTCGAACAGTGCCGGGCCCTGGCACTGGAGAACAACCTGGACCTGAAGGTGCAATTGCTGGCCCCCACCATCGCCGCTCAGGACGTCAGCGCCGAGGAGGCCAAGTTCGAATCCGTCTTCTTCTTCGACGCGGCCCTGTCGCGCAGCGACCAGCCGCAGCAGGATTTTGTGCCGATCGGCGAGGGGCTGTACTTGCCCAGCATCAGCGGCTCCCAAACGCGGTCGTGGAACAGTCGCTACGGGGTGCAGGTGCCTTTGCAGACCGGCGGCACGTTGACCTTCAACATGGCCGATGCCCGCCGCCGGAGCCTGAACGTCGGATCGGACCCCTGGTATACCAACACCTTCACGTTTTCGATCAGCCAGCCCTTGTTGCGTAACGCCGGCCGGCGGACCACCCGGCACAGCATTCGGATTGCGCGGTATGTCCAGCAGGAGGTGGATCTGGCGACCAAGCTCGAAGTGATTGCCGTGGTCGCCGCAATCGACCGCGCGTACTGGCGGCTCTATGCGGCTCGACGCGAACTGGAGGTACGACAGCAGCAGTATGAACTGGCCCAGGCCCAACTGGAGCGGGCCGAGCGCTTTGTCGAGGCCGGCGAGATGGCCAGCGTGGAGGTCCTGCGGGCCGAGGCCGGACTGGCGCAGCAACTGGCCGCGATCATCACCGCGGAGAATGCCCTGCGGGATCGCCAGCGGGAGTTCAAACGCGTGCTCAACAAACCCGCCATGCCTATCGACAGCGAAACGGTCGTGGTCCCCGCCACGCTGCCCGATCCGGTCCATTACGATTTCGAACAGCGGCAGATGGTTGCCCAGGCGATGGACAACCGCATCGACCTGCTCCGGCTGGAGTTGCAGATCCTCCAAAACCTGAGCACCATCGACTACCTGCGCAACCAGACCCTGCCTCTGGTAACCCTGCAATACACGTATAACATTAACGGGGTGGGACCGACCGGGCCGGATTCCTACGACATGCTGTTCGACAAGAACTTCGAGGATCATCGAATGGGTCTGACGCTGTCGGTGCCTTTGGGCAACGAGCGGGCCCGCAGCCAGTTGCGCAAGGTCCTCTATCAACGTCGCCAGCACCTGGCCACGCGACAGGCCCGGCAACTGCTGATCAAACAGGAGGTGCTCGCCGCGCTGGATCAGGTGGAGACCAACTGGCAGCAGATTCTGGCCAACCGGCAGAACGCCCTCCTGCAAGGACGGCTCTACCAAGCCGAGATCCGCCAGTTCGAGGTCGGCGAGCGGACCAGCACGGACGTGCTCCAGGCGCAAACGAACTTCGCCAACGCCCAAAGCGGAGAAATCCGGGCCCTGGTCGAGTACGAAATCGCCCTGGTGGACCTGGCCTACGCAACCGGGACGCTCCTGGGGGCCTCGCGGGTGGACTGGGAGCCGGCCGTTCCCGATATCGGCGTGCGTCCCTGACCGGGCGCACCGAGCCGGCGGCCGGGCCGCTCCTTATCGCGGGCCGTGCCCCGAACCGCGTAAGCGAGCGATGGTCCAGCCCGCCGTCGTGAGAACAAGCCCCGTCAACAAGATCGTCGTCACGCCCATGACCGGAATCACGAACTCGTGGACGCCCCCCCGCCACGCCGCGGGGATCCAATCGGTCTTGATCGACAGGGTGGCCCAGGCAATCACGAACAGGCCCAACAGCACGCCGAGCACGGCCGGGGCGTTGGCCGCACGGCTGATCCGCCCCAGCAGGAACAGACCCAACATGCCCCCGCCAAGAATGCCCGACCAGGTCCACCACACGTCCAGCACGCTGCCCCCGGCGCGGGTCATCCACAAGGCCACGGCCGTGCCCGCCACGCCCCAGACCGCCGTGGCGACGTACAGGGCGGTCAGTGTCTCGCCGGCTTGGGCCCGCGGTCGAATATAGCGACGGTACCAATCGCCGACCACCAACGTAGCCGACGAGTTCAGACTGGTCGAGACGGTGCTCATCCCGGCCGCGAAGATGGCCGCGATCAGCAAGCCCGTCACGCCCGGCGGCAGCATCCGCCCGATGAAGTGCGGAAACACCGCATCGCCCACCTGATCGGGCTTCAGCGTCCGGCTTTGGGCCTCACAGGCCACCTCAAAACCGGGGTCGCCCGGATCCATGCCTTTCTGCAGCACCACGCGGCGGGCGGCGATTTGACGGACCTCGGCCAGCGCCTGGGGCTGGGTGCGATAAAAGGCGAACAGCTCGGTACCGATGAAGAAGAACAGCGCCGAGATCGGCACATACAGTAACCCGCCCAGCCACAGGCTCTTGCGGGCCTCGCGGTCCGACTTCGAGGCGATGTACCGCTGGATGTAGCTCTGGTCGATGCCGAAGTTCTGCAGGTTGATGACCACGCCGTACAGCAGCACCATCCAGAAGGTCGGCACCGTCCAGGACCAATTCATCGCGCCCAGGCTGAACTTGTGGTGCTCGGCGGCGACGGTGAACACCCGCCCCGCCCCGCCGGGCATGAGCACCAGCATGAGGACCGCACACAGCCCCGCGCCACCCATGAGCACAATCGCCTGGACGGCATCCGCCCAGATCACCGCCGCGATGCCGCCGATCAAGGCGTAGGCCGTCACGGACAGGCCCGTGACCAAAATGATCGTCCAAAGACTCCAGCCCAGCAGCACGTGCAGCGACAGCGCGATCAGGTACATCACCACGCCCATGCGGGCCAGTTGCGTCAGCAGGTAGAACAGGCTCACGTACCCCCGCGCCCAGGGCCCAAAGCGGCGCTCGAGCAGGGCATACGCGGAGACCTCGCCGCTGCGGCGGTAGTATGGCAGGAAAAACCGCACGGCCAGCCACGTGGCGACGGGCAGTGACAGGCTGAACACGAAGGCGTTCCAGTTGGAGGCGTAGGCCTTTCCCGGCAGGGCCAGAAAGCTGATACTGCTCAGGTACGTGGCGAAGATGCTCAGCCCGCACACCCAGCCCGGCAGCGAGCGATCGGCGGCCGTGTACCCCTCCGCCGAACGGCTGCGGCGATGGAACAACACGCCGATGGCCATCGTCCCGACGAAGTACGCCCCCAGCACCAACCAATCGAGGATCGTGAAGTGTCCTTCCATCCGGGTTTCCTTGGGCGTTTGTTCTCGTCGAGCCCGAGCGCGTCGAGCATCCCCGGACACGACATAGCCTGAAGGAGCCAACGACGACCCGGGGTCGCTGCTAGTCGGGCCACTCGCCCTGGAAGACCTCCACCGCCGGGCCGGTCATGTAGACGCAGTTATCCTCCGGGCACCAATACAGCTCCAAATCGCCGCCGGGCAAATGCGCCAGGACCCGCGGCTGGGTTCGCCCGGTCAGGACCCCGGCGACACAACACGCGCACGCCCCCGTCCCGCACGCCAGCGTCATCCCGCTGCCCCGCTCCCACGTGATCATGGTGAACTCCTCGGGGCCGGCGATCTTTACGAAGTGGGCATTGACCCGCTCCGGGAATAGTGCATGGTGCTCCACCAGCGGCCCCAGCCGGGCCAGGTCGATCGCGTGAAGGTCCTCCACGAAGAACACCGCGTGCGGATTGCCCATCGACACGCACGTCATCGTCCAGGTGGTCCCCTCGATCTCCATCGGTTCGTTGACGACCGGGTCCACGGGCAGGGCCACGGGGATATCGGGCCCGGCCAGGATGGGCTGGCCCATGTTGACGCACACCTGCTCGACGCGTCCGTCCGCGCCCCGCCGCAGGCCCAGCGTGAGGATGCCGCGGCCGGTCTCGATCCGCAACGAGGCGTCGAAGGTGCCCTTGCCCGGCACGCTGAAGGCCCCCCCCGGCTCGACCAGGCCGTGATCGTGAACGTACTTGGCCAGGCAGCGAATGCCGTTGCCGCACATCTGGGCCTCTGAGCCGTCGGCGTTGAACATCTGCATCCGCGCATCGGCCACGTCCGATGGATGGATCAGAATCAGACCATCCGAGCCGACACCGAAATGCCGGTTGCTGATCCGCACCGCCAAGTCCGTGGGATCAGCCACCTGCTCGGTGAAGCAGTCCACGTACACGTAGTCGTTGCCCAAGCCGTGCATCTTTGCAAAACGCATACCGCGCCTCGCCGCCGAAAACCACATTAACAGGCCGCCGCCATTCTAGACGGCGACCGGCCGTTTGCAAGCGCCGAGCGTTCGCAAAATGGCGGGAGAAAAACGCATTCTGGTCATGCGTCGCCCGCACTCACCGGTACAATGGAAGCTCGTCCGGATACCACCGGAGCACCTCAGCCAGGGTTCATGAATTGGGAGATGATGGTATGCGTTCCATAACTCGGACGATCCGGATGGGTGGATGGATGATTGTTCTTGTCTGCGTTTGCATCGCGGGACGGGCGGCAGGCGGTTCGTTTCAGGTGGACCCTACGGTAGCGATCCAGGCCCAGCCGTTCACATTGGATCGGGTCCGCCTGCTCGACGGGCCGTTTCGCCACGCCATGGAGAAGGACATTGACTGGCTGGTGCGTCTCGAGCCCGACCGTCTGCTGTCCCGTTTCCGCGAATACGCCGGTCTGGAGCCCAAGGGCCCCATCTATGGGGGCTGGGAGCGGGACACCATCTCCGGCCATTCGCTGGGGCATTATCTCTCGGCGTGCGCGCTGGGGTATGCGGCGACGGGCGATGAGCGGCTCCTGGCCAAGGTGAACTACATCGTGGACGAACTGGTCGTGTGCCAGAAGGCCTCCGGCGACGGCTACGTCGGCGGCATCCCCAACGGCCATAAGGTCTTTGAGGAGGTGGCGCGCGGTGAAATTCGCTCCAAGGGCTTCGATCTGAACGGGCTGTGGGTGCCGTGGTACACCACGCACAAGCTCATGGCCGGGTTGCGGGACGCCTACCTCCATTGCGACAACAAGACCGCTCGGACGGTGTTGATCCAACTGGCGGATTGGGCCTGGACCGTGGTGGATGACCTCAATGATGAGCAGATCCAGCGGATGCTGGCCTGCGAGCACGGCGGCATGCTCGAGCTGGCCGCGGACGTCTACGCCCTGACCGGCGACAAGAAGTACCTCAAGCTGGCCGATGCCTTCTACCACAAGGCCATCCTCGACCCCCTCAGCCAGGAACGGGATGCGTTCCCCGGCGTGCACGCCAACACGCAGATTCCCAAGCTCATCGGGTGCGCCCGCCGATATGAGCTGACCGGTGAGGAGCGGTTCGGCACGATCGCCCGGTTCGCCTGGGATACGATCGTCGATCACCACACGTACGTCACGGGCGGCAACAGCCACCGCGAATATTTCGGCCCGCCGGATACGCTGGCCGACCGGCTCAGCGAAAACACCACCGAAACCTGCAACACCTACAACATGCTCAAGTTCACACGCCCCCTGTTCGCCTGGACGGGCCAAGCCCGCTACATGGACTACTACGAACGCGCCCTGCTGAACCATATCCTGGCCTCGCAGAATCCGGAGGATGGCATGATCTGCTATTTCCTCCCGCTGGCCCAGGGCGCCCGCAAGACCTACTCCACGCCGTTCAACGCGTTTTGGTGCTGTACGGGTACGGGCATGGAGAACCACGTCCGCTATGGCGAGCAGATCTACTCGCATCACGGCCCCGATCTGTACGTGAACCTGTTCATCGCCTCCACGCTTGACTGGCCCGAGCAGGGCCTGCGGCTGCGGCAGCAGACCCGCTTCCCCGAGTCGGGCCGGGTGCGTCTGAGCCTGCGGCTGGAGCGTCCGCTGGAATCGACGCTGCGGATTCGCCGGCCCTTCTGGGCAACGGGCGAGATGACGCTTCGGGTCAACGGTCAACCGCAGGAGGTCTCGGCGAAGCCGGGCAGCTATATCGAGCTGCGGCGGACCTGGCAGGATGGGGACCGCGTCGCGATAGAGCTACCCATGAGCCTGCGCATCGAGGCCATGCCTGACAACCCCGACCGCATCGCGATCCTGTATGGACCGCTGGTGCTGGCCGGGGAGTTCGGCGACCGCAAGCCCGAGCCCTGGGTGCCGGTGCTCATGACGCAGGACCCCGATCCATCGAACTGGATCGAGCGGATCCCCGGACCGATGCTGCGGTTCAGGACGGTCGGCGTGGGACGGCCGTCGGACTTCACCTTGATCCCCCTTTACCGGTTGCACGGGCAGTGGTACTCGGTGTACTTTGACCGCTTCACCGAGGAGCAATGGAACGAGCGACAGGCCGCCTACGAGGCCGGGCAGAAGCGACTGCGCGAGCTTCAGGCCCGAACGGTCGATTTTGTGCAGCCCGGCGAGATGCAGCCCGAACGGGATCACCGCTTCGCCGGCGAGCAGACCTATGCGGGGACGCATCGCGGCCGCGGGTGGCGGGATGCCCGCAATGGCGGCTGGTTCAGCTTCGAGCTCAAGGTCGTCATCGACGAGCCGCTGGACTTGGTGTGCACCTACTGGGGCGATGACGCGGGCGACCGGCAGTTCGACGTGCTCGTCGACGGCCAGAAGCTCGCGACCCAGGTGCTCAACCGGAATGCCCCGGGCCGGTTCTTCGAGGTGGCGTACCCGCTGCCCGATGAGATGCTGCGCGGCAAGGAGACCATCACCGTGCGCTTCCAGGCGCACCCCGGCAAAACCGCCGGCGGCGTCTTCGGCTGTCGCATCCTCACACGCAAGTAACGCCTGTGGCGCGGGACGCCCAACAAATACCCTCCCCGCCGACGGTCGGACCGCGTAATCAGGCTCAGATCTCAGACGGCGAAACGGACTTGAGCGTCAAGGGCACGGTCGAACCATCGCCCCGCCGCAGCGCCGTGAAGCCCGCTTCGTACAGCATCTTCCGGGCGCCGGCCATGTCCAGTCCACGGTGGCCGGAGGTGTCCGCCGCCACGTAAACTCTGGAAGTGTCATGCTCAGAATAACCTGCCATATGGTCTCCTACTGTTGAATATCATTCCATATCAATGTGCATATGGCCCGAGAAACCTCGCTCCATTGAAATGAATCAAATGAGATGGAGCATCAGCCACCCAGACTTCTGTTTCCCATGCGATCTCTCCAAGATACCTCCCCATAACGGAACGGTTCGGAAAGGCGGTGACGTATACAAGACCAGCT
>OMKS01004221.1_pt1 | contig 10946 bp, 9 predicted proteins | sample 1674721 | NCBI WGS metagenome assembly OMKS01 (sample SAMN06264996, study PRJEB25208) | sediment metagenome | isolation source: hot spring sediment | place: USA: California | collected 2014-09-02 | reverse complement strand
GCCACCGCGTTATTCACAAATTGACAGTAGGCTGCATACAAGGTGGCCGTATCCCTGACCTCCAAGGCGTGAGTATTCGAGTCGAAGCGGCAGTGCTCCACGCTGACCTTCGATCGGCCCGCCGCGGCGACGCCCGCCCATGGCCCGCTCCAGTCCGCCGCGCCCGCGCTGCGAATGACCGCATGGCGGATGACGCCCGTGGCGTCCTCGACGAAGCAGATTCCGTCATAGAGGTTTCGGGCCGTGGCGCTGGGAATGTTCGGCGGCGCGGCGATGAGCACCGGCTGCGCTGTGAGTCCATTGATGCCGAGATATCCCGCAACCTGGAGACTGGCGTCCCACCCTTCCAGGGCCAAGTATGTTCCCGGTCGCACCTGGAGGCTGCCCGTCGGCGTAATCGAGCGCCGCGCCCGGATCTCGTAATAGCCGCCCTGAAGCGGATGGAGGGTTCCGGCGACCGCCAGCTGACCCGTGGAAATCTGCAATCCCCCGCTGTCTCCATACACGAGGTTGCCCGGCTGCGAAGAGGCTGCCGTGAGGAAGTTGACCGAGCCGGTCCGGGTATTGCCGGAAAACTGGTTGCCGCCGAAAAAGATCCGGGCCAGGTCGCCTTCGGTCACGAGGGCCTCGCCGTTGGTGTCGAAGGAAGAGCCGCTCACCGTGGCAACAGCAGACTCCTGCAGATGCAGCCCCCGGTTGCTGCCGGCGAGGCGGCATCCCGTCAGTTGAACGTCCGCCGCCCCCCGAGCAAGGACGGCGCTGCCCCCGTTGCTGGAAAAGGACGAATTGAGCACCGCAATGCCCTGCCCCTCCAGGATCATACCGTGATAGAGACTGTCTCGCTGCGTCACGTTGGAGACCGAGACATCGGCTCCGGACATCATCCTCAGCACGGCGCCCTCGCCCGAGGAGAAGTAGTTCGAGCCGCCGAACTCCAGGGTCACATAATCGAGCTGCCCCTTGCCCCCCCCGGCGAAGGTCAGCGCGCCCCAACTGCCCCGCGCCGGGCTGCTGCGGGACGAAGTAAACCGAATCGGCTGGGCGCTCGAACCGACGCAATCGAGGCGACCGGCCACGTAAAGGTCCGCACTGGCGCTCTCAAACTCCAGCGTTGTCCCGGCTTCGATCTCGACCTCGCCGCTGGCCTGGATCACGACGTCCGAGCCGATTCGATAAGGAATGCCCGCCCTGACCCATTGGCCGGTTTCCGTCCACTGGTCGCCGGTAATGCGAACGGCATTGGCTCCGTTGCCGGTCGCCGTCACGCCATTCAGCTGGGGAAAAGTATTGCTGAAGATTTCGATCGCATCGCCGCCGTTATTTCGAAAGGCGGTCTGGGTGAGGGTCGGTTGTCCTCCCCGAATCCATAGACCGTCCGAGCGGCTGTTCTCAAACGAGCAGTTCGACAAGGAGGGAGAGCACCCCTCAGAATAAACCATCGCTCCCTGCGCCCAACTGAAGTAATTCGAGCCGCCATATTCGAAGACACAATACGAAAGCCGGGTCCTCGCACTGTCCGCCGTCGGCCCGAAATAAAGCCCCCCAAACGCTCCGGGCGAGCGGGTGCTGAGAGAAGTGAAGAGGATGTTCGCCGTCGTGGTGCCCAACGCTTCCAGAGAGCCTTGGATGACCAAGTCCGCAGAGTTGGACTGAAAGCGAATCACGTTCCCGGCGTCAATGGCCAAGTGGACCCCTTGCGGCACGACCACGTCCCCTTCCAGGTTGTAAGCCAAGTCGGCCAAGTCCCACCGCCCGGATTGGGACAGCGTTCCGGGCCGGATGGTGATGACGTTGTACCCGTTTCCCGTTGCCTCGTTAGCGTCAAAGGAGGGAAAGCTGGCGACATCCATCCGGATGGCGTGCCCCGCGCAACCGGACAGCAGACATCGTTCGATGGTGGCGTAGGAGCCATAGAGATTGATTCCGTCAGACAGGGAGGAGCTGATTTGGCAATCGGAGATGCTGGGAGAAGCATTCTGGATACGCAGGCTGGAAACGCCGGCCTCCGAGAAATAGTTTGACCCCCCGTAGGAAATCTCGCAGTTTTGCAGCTGCGAGGCATTTGAACCCGCGCCGCTGAAAACCAGGCCGCCCCAAGCGCCGGGGGTCGCCGCCCGCCGCGCCGAGGTGAAGCGAATAGGCGTTGCCGCCTCTCCGAGGGCCAGCAGGGTGCCCCGAACGATCAGATCCGCGCTCGAGGCCTTGAACTGAATCTCGGTGTCCGGATTGATGAGCAGCGTCACTCCCTCGGCCACGGTCACATCCCCCTGTATCAGATAGGGGATCTCGCAATAATCCCACCTCCCGCTTGTACTCACCGAGCCGCCGTTGATCTCGATCGCGTCGTACTCGTTCCCCGTAGCCGAAATCGCTGTGAACGTCGGAAAGGAGGCGGTATCCATATAGCCGGCCGCATAGGTATTGTCGGCGAAATGGACCTGCTCGAGCGTCGCCTCGGAAGCCACAAGGCTCAAGCCATACAGTTTCGAGCGAGCCAGGGTACTGTGAACCAGTGCGGGAGAGGAGCCTTGGCAGCGCACCATCGAGTTCGCGGTCGAGGAGAAGTAGTTGGAACCGCCGTAGCGCACTTCACAGTACTCGAGCCGCGAGCCTCCCGCCGAAGGGCCGAAATAGATTCCTCCCCACACGGTCGCGTCGGAATCCGCCAACGAGGTGAAAACGATCGGTTGCGCCTCCGTTCCCAAAGCGGTCAAGGTGCCCTGAACGATAAGGTCCGCCGCGCTGGAATGGCCCTGAATCATTGTCCCAGGCTCGATCGTCAGCTCATACGAGGCGTCAATGGTAATATCCGGCTCCAGGACATACGGCAAAGCGCTCACGCGCCAGATACGATTCTTTCTCAGGTTCCCATAGAGGACTCTTATCCCATCGAGTGCGTTACCGCTGGCGCTGTTGCCCGACCAATGGGGGGAGCTGTTGAGATCCATCTCGACCGCATCATCCCCGTTGTTCGCGAAGAGGCAGTCGGAGATCGTCGCCTCGGAATGCTCCAGGTGAACGGCGTCATAGTGGCTGCCCTGGAAGGTACAATGTTGCAACGTCGGCGAAGCGTCCTTGATCCAGAGCATACTGTCGGCGGTCGCGGAGAAGTAATTCGAACCCCCGTTCTCAAGGACAGCGTAATTCAGGGAGCTGTCCCCGGCGGTTCCGGTGGCGTTGATATAAATCCCGCCCCAGCGGGGCGTGCCGGTAAACTCCCGGAAGGTCACCGGCGAAGCGGCGCTGCCCTGAACATCCAGTCGTCCATTGACAATCAGGTCGGAGGACTCGCTGCTGAACTCGACCGAGCAACCCGAGAGAATCGTTAAGGTGACCCCGGCGGCGACCGTCAGGTCGCCCGTGACTTTGTAGGTCAAGTCCGGCCCCCAAGTCGTATCACTCGCAATGGTCCCGGAGACCTCGATCGGCTGTGCCCCCGCCGAAGAGATCCCCAAACACATAAGTACGATCAAGCCTGCGCAACCCGTCCCGATATTGCCATTCCACCGCATGATCACGACTCCTTTCCGGAAAGAAATCCGCCCGGAATACCCGAAGAGAGGGGAGAATAATGGTCCTCACAAGAGAGCCGGCTGAATCCCCCGCATCATCACGAATATGCGCTTCGACAGCCTGGACGATTGATGAAATGGCAGGCTCTGTTGTTCATTCGAGGATACTACAAAAGTCATACCGGGGCAATAAGAAAGGCTGCTCGAGGAAGGCCGCCCCCGGCGGGCCTGCCGGGAGCGATTCTACGCCTTGGGACAGGCCGCGCTCACGCTAAACCCACCTTCACTGCGCCGGGGCGGAGGCAGGCTCCTTGATAAAAAGCAACGGGAAGACAATGTCGCTCACACAACAGGGTAACCAGACGGCCAAAAACAGGAAAAGGGGAACAACCAGCAGGGTCAACAGATTCAGGGTGTCTCCCAGTGCCATCGTCATGTGGAACAAAGAGGCCCAGGTACTCAACAGTACATGCCCGGCGTGGGGAACCTTGGTCTTCGGCCAGAACGAGGCGAAGGCAATGCCGGCAAAAGCCAGGGGATTGATCAACCACCAGCGCTCAATAAAACCGACATGAATACCCCGATTGGGAAGATCGAGCATCCATTCACCCAGGAAAGGAATGAAGGAGTCGCTGAGCGTGGCGATGCCGATCGAACCGAAGTAGCCAATCAGAAGGGTGGTCCAGAAGCCGCCTCGACCATGAAGCCGGTACATCCCGGCTGTTACCTGCGCGCTCAAAACCACATGAAGCGGGTGCAAGGTCCAGAACACGGCCAAAGACCACGTGCGGGGCAGCCGCGTCCAGACCATAAACAACATCATTGCGACACCGATAACCGCGCCGGCCGCCGTAAACGGCACGTGTCTTTTGAGTTCCTTGAGAATCGTCCTCAGCATGGATTCCAGTCTCCCCGTGTCTTATCCAGTCTTTGAGAGGAGAATCATTCCTCCTCGACGCCCGTCTTCTTTTCCCCCGCGCGTTCCGTCATTGCTTTCCTGAACAATTGGCGCACAGACCCCGCACATAGACCTCCTGCTCCTCCACGCGGTACCCCGGCGAGAGATGATCCAGAGGCGGCAGGGGAACCCCGGTGAGACATTCGAGGGTCCCACAGGAGCGGCAAGTGAAATGTGGATGACAATGCACCGAGTGCCTCTCATGCTTGCAGACCGCAAAGCGCCACAGCCGGTCTCCCGCCTCGACCCGGTGGACGAGGCCGGCTTGAGAGAAAGTATGCAGGCTGCGGTAGACGCTGACCCGGTCGAAACCCGTGTCCACCCGGTCATAGATTTCCTGCGGAGTCAGAGGCCGACGACAACGCAGAAGCACGGCAAGAACCGCCACGCGCCCTCGCGTCCGCTTCAGCCCCGCTGCCCGGAGGCGCTCCTGAGCCATTCGAGTTACCAAGGTTCCTCTCCCCCGCTTCAGTCAGTCTCACGCCTGACACAGGCAGATTATAGTCTAAATGCAACTCAGTTGCAAGCACCCCTCTTTAAAATACCCATCTTGGAAGCCTCCCACCGGAGAAGGCCCCCGGCCTATAAGGACTAAGGATTTGCCGGCCGGGAACCCCAACCATAGCCGAGGAGCGCGATAGAGCACCTGAAAATCGGGCTTACCGCCCCTGCCAAGGAGGCACAAGCGGACAGTCCGATGTTCCCCGCCGAGCGGTACCTTAACGTGCTCTTCACCGCTCCTGTGTACGTTAACGAACAACCGGCCATCCGAGCCTCTATCGGGACAGGGCGAGGGGCAAAACGCGGGGCAAGGCATCGCCCTCTTCTGACCGCCCTGCTCATGTCCGGCCCTAGAAATCAAAAAGCGGACCCGGGCAAATTGTCCGCCCCAGCGACCGGTTGGAAAGAGATCGTTACTACCTGAAATCTAATGAATTACGAACAAACCGGGTGCGCAGGAGCGCGATGCCGGGCCGCCGTGCGTTCCTCCGTGGCTCGCTTCCGCGTTTTACTGTCCGAGAAATGGCTGTGCACCTAGGTGCCCCATCCGAGCCTCCGGGCGACGCTACGACCGGTGGCACGTCTCTTGCTCAGTCAAATGCCCGAGAAACGGGAGCAGGCTCAGCCGAGTGCTGCCCGTCCGGTGTCACTGATTCCAATTAGCGAAGGAGAGGACTGAAATGAGAAGACTGGCTCATGCATGGATGATGGTTGTCGCGGCCGCGGTTATTCTGAGTACGACCCTTTCGCCCGCGCAGGAGGAGAGCGGGCGTCGGGGACAGCGAGGAGAGCCTCGGGACCGGCAAGGGATGGGGCGATTCGATCCCTCTCAAATGCGCTCGATGATGCTGGACCGAATCAAGCAGCAGCTGAACGCCACCGATGAGGAATGGAAAGTCATGGAACCTCTCGTGGCGAACGTGGTGGAGAAACAGCGGGAAGCGCGCAGCGGCCTTGCCCTGGGGCGCGGAACGCGCCGGCCCGGAAGCGAAGAAGGTCCGTGGGGAGTTGAAACGAGCCAACAAGTCGAGGCCCTGCAAACCGCCGTCGAAAACGAGCAATCCTCATCGGAGGACATCAAGTCGAAGTTGAAGGCCGTTCGGGCTGAGCGGGAGAAGAAAGAAAAAGAACTGAAGACGGCCCGCGAGGAACTGCGCAAGGTCCTGACCCTTCGCCAAGAGGCGAGGCTGGTTCTGATGGGACTGCTGGACTAGCGGACCAAGCGGGCGGCAGCGAAGAAGCCGTCGTGCTGAATCTCTTGGAGTGGCCGAGATGGAAGAGTTACTGAAAACCATGGTGGACAGCAAGCAGCTGTCCCCCTTGGACGCGGAGGCGCTGCGGCGGCTGACCGGCCCGAGCAGCGCCCCGCCGGTTCAATCGGAGGAAGAGGTTCTCCGGTGGCTGGCCCGGGAGTATCATCTCGCCTATACCGATTTGGAGGAGGTCGAGCCGGATCGGGAGCTGCTCTCGCTCTTCCCCGCCCGGGTGCTGCTGAAGCACCGGGTTCTTCCCCTGCGGCAGGTGAACGGAACCGTAGAAGTGGCCACCAGCCGCCTGTTCGCCACCCAAGGACTGGACACGCTCCGGACGTTGACCGGGATGAAACTGAGTCCGGTGCTGGCGCCCAGCGAAGCGATCGAGCGGGAAATGAAGAAAAGGCTGGGGGTCGGGGCGGACACGCTCGACTCGCTTCAAGAAACGGCCTCCGTGCAGGTAGTGGACGAGGATGCCGACGAAGAAACCAACCTCGACGAAGCGGCCAAGGACGCCTCCATCATCCACTTTGTCAACCAGGTGCTCAGCGATGCCATCGCCCTGCGCGCCACCGACATTCACCTGGAGCCTTTCGAGAACGAACTGCGCATCCGCTATCGAATTGACGGGGTCCTGCAAGAGGTTCCGGTGCCGCCCCAGATCAAGCGTTTCCAGCCGGCCATCGTGTCGCGCGCCAAGATTCTGAGCCACCTGGACATCGCCGAAAAGCGCCTGCCCCAGGACGGCCGCATTAAAGTGCGGGTCGAGAACAGCGAGGTGGACATCCGGGTCTCGGTGATTCCCATGCTCCATGGCGAGGCGGTCGTCATGCGGCTCTTGCGGCAGGATTCCGCCTTGATGGGACTGTCGGAACTGAAGATGGGCGAGCGCGAGCGCCGGCTGTTCCAGGAAGTGCTGGGGCTGCCTCACGGAATCGTGCTGGTCACCGGCCCCACCGGCAGCGGAAAGACCACCACCCTCTACGCAGCGCTCAGCGAGATCAACGATTCGGTGCGAAAGATTATCACTATCGAAGATCCCGTCGAGTATCACATGCGCGGGATTAACCAGATCCAGACCTCCGAGAAGTCGGGGCTGACCTTCGCCCGGGGACTGCGCTCGATTCTGCGCCATGACCCGGATGTCATTCTGGTCGGAGAGATTCGCGATACCGAGACCGCGCAGATCGCGGTGCAGGCCTCGCTGACCGGTCACCTGGTTTTCTCCACCCTGCACACGAATGACGCGCCGGGGGCTTTGGCGCGCTTGGTGGATATGGGCGTCGAGCCTTACCTGGTCGCCTCTTCCCTGGAGACGGTCGTCGCCCAGCGGCTTGTGCGCGTCCTTTGTGAAAAGTGCAAGGAAGAGGACCGCTCCCCCAAGCTGCTCGCCTTCCGGGAGGAGATTGGGTTGCCCGCCGGGCAGCCGCTGTACCGGGCGGTGGGCTGCAAGGCGTGCCGGCAGACGGGCTATTACGGTCGGCGCGCGGTGTTTGAGATGATGCCGCTCAACGAAGAGATTCGTGAGATGATCCTGGGGGAGAGTTCTGCGGGGCAAATCCGGGAAGTGGCCCGGCGCTACGGTCTCCGTACGTTGAGCGAGGACGGCTGGCGCCTGGTCGGCGAAGGCGTAACCACGGTGGATGAAGTCCTGCGGGTGACCAAGGATGAGCGTTTGAACGGCTCGGTGACGATCAACGGTGCCTGATGGGCAGTGTCCCGGCAGGAGTCATCGAGCCGGCAGTTGTTGCAGAGAGAAGGTCGTTAATGTCTTTGTTCAGGTATCGGGCGCTCCAGGCGGACGGGACCCTGGCCGAAGGGCAGATCGAGGCCCCCGGACGCCAGGAAGCCTATCGGCAGCTGGAAGGCCGGGGGCTGAGACCGGTCCACCTGGGCGATGAGGCGCAGAGGCAGGCCGGGGCCAGGAGGGAATTTCGTCCCCTCGGACGGGGGAGCAGGAGAGTCTCCTCCAGCGCCCTGGAGAACTTCACCCGGCAGCTTTCCAGCCTGCTGGCGGCCGGAGTGCCCCTCAGCCGCGCGCTGAAGATCGTTTGCAAGGAAGCCTCCTCTCCCGCGGCCGGCAAAAAGTGGAAAGAGATTCACGACCTCGTCGTGGACGGCGCCTCCCTGGCGGACGCGATGGGACAGTCGCCCGAGACTTTTCCCCGGGTGTACGTGGCCATGACACAAGCGGGGGAGACGGGTGGTTTTCTGGACGTCGTGTTGAGCCAGATCGCCGAGTTTCAAGCGCGGGAAAAGGAACTGCGCTCCAAAGTGTTTGCGGCCCTGATCTACCCCGCGGTTCTGATGGTGCTGGCGGCAGCGGTGCTGATATTCCTGCTGGTGTTCTTCATCCCGAGGTTCCAAATGATCTTTGCGGGCTTCGGCGCGGCGCTTCCGGCCCTGACGCGGTTCATTGTCGCGATCAGCGACGGGGTGGCACGCTATGGGATTCTCGCTGCCCTCGCTCTAGGCGTCGCCCTTGTGCTCCTGCGCAAATGGCTGAAGACCGATCAGGGACGCCGGGCTTGGGAGCGGCGGGTCTTGAGGATTCCGGTCCTTGGCCCACTCACCGCCCGTTTTGCGATGGCCCGCTTCTGCCGAATGCTCGGCACGCTCGTGGGCGCGGGCGTGCCGCTGATCAACGCCTTGGCGGTCGCCCGTCGTTCGATCGGCAATCAGACGCTTGTTGACGCGATGACCGCCTCGATTGATCGGGTCAAGCAAGGCGACAGCTTGGCGGTCAGTCTGTCGGACTGCGAGGTGCTGTTTCCCGGTTCGGTCCTGGAAATGATATCGGTGGCGGAAGAAACCGGGCGGCTCAATCACGAACTGGTGAGGCTGGCCGAAGTGACCGAGGCGGAGTTGGACCGCAGGCTCAGTACAGCGGTGGCCCTCGCGGAGCCTCTGATGCTGTTCTTGATGGCAGGCTTTATCGGGATTATCTTTGTCGGCATGGTCATTCCGATTTTCAGTATTCAAGAGTACATCCGATGAAGCAATTTTCGCAGTGAATGGAGACGGGACAATGCAGAAACACTTGCGAACAGGGCGATATCCTGGGTCGAGCCGGTATTCGCGCCGGGGCGGCTTCACGATGGTGGAGCTGCTGCTGGTACTCGTGATTCTCGCTGTCCTGGCGGCGATCGTCGTGCCGAAGTTCACGGGACGCTCCGAGCAGGCTCGCATCACCGCGGCACAGACCCAGATCGCCGCGTTCGAAACCTGCCTCGACGCCTTCGAGATCGACAACGGCTACTACCCCCGGGGAACCGATGGCTTGCAGGATCTCGTCAGGCAACCCGCGGACGCCAAGAACTGGCGCGGCCCTTATATGAAGGAGATCCCGCTTGATCCCTGGGGCAATGCTTATCTGTACGAGTATCCGGGCAAGTACAATGAAGGCGGCTATGACCTGATGTCCCTGGGGCCGGATGGCCGCGCCGGCGGAGACGATGATATCACGAATTGGAGTAAGAAGTAGAGAAATGATGCCGCCTGCTCGCAGAGAGGGTTTTACGCTGATCGAGCTGATCGCCGTCATGGCGGTGCTGGCGACGGTGCTGGCCCTGGCCGCGCCGACCTTGTCGGGGTTCATCCGGGGCCGCGCGCTCCAGGAAGAAGCACGACGGTTTCTGGCCCTGAGCCGATACGGCCGCAGCCAGGCGGTGTCCTGTTCGGTGCCGATGGAGCTGTGGATCGATCCCGAGTCCGGAGACTATGGCTTGAGTCCGGTAGCGGGCTACGAGCTCGAAGACGACAAACCCATCGAGTGGAGTCTGAAGGATGGCTTGAGCTTCGAGATGGATCCCCAGGCGGTTCGAAGCGAGGGGCGGGCCGCCATCGTCTTCCAGCCGGATGGCTCCATCGCCCCCGACAGTCTCGACCGCCTGACGATCCGAAGAGGCGAAGAGGAAGCGTTTGAGATCAGGCAGGCCGCTGACGGCTTGGGATACATCATCCAGGACAGGGAGCAGAAGAGCCGATGACGTTCCCGTTCTACACTCGCCGGGCGTCCTTCCTGGCCCGAAGGCGGCGCGGCTTCACACTGGCGGAGCTGCTCGCGGCGATGATCTTTATGGCGATCGTGGTCCCGGTGGCGACCCAGGCCCTGACCCTCTCCAATCGCGCCGGTGCGGTGGCGGACCGGAAGCGCGTCGCCGCCGAACTGGCCGATCGGTGGTTGACCGAGATGATCACGACCGAGGAATGGAGGAGGGCTGAGCGGCAAGGAGACTTCGGAGACGCTTGGCCGGGATATCGCTGGACGCTGGAAGAGCAGGCGTGGGGCAAGGATGCGATGCGAGAGATCACGGTGACCGTGTTTTTCAAGGTTCAGGACCGGGAGTATCACGTGAGCCTGAGCAGTTTGGCGGAAGAGATCGAGCAATGACCAGGCACGGACCGGAAGAAAGAGGCCACGCACGGGGCGGCTTCACACTGTTGGAGCTTCTGGCGGCAACCGCAATGTTCGCGGTGATTATCGTCGCGCTCTATTCGGTGTTCTATGGAGCGCTTCGATTGCGCGAACGAGCCGCTGAGACTTTCGAAACGCAGCTACCGAAGGGGTTCAGCCTGTCCGTCTTGAAGCGCGACTTAGCCGATGCGGTGGCTCCCACCGGCGTGCTGGCCGGCCCCTTCATCGGAGAAAAGATAGAAGAAGGCCGGCGGCGCCTGGATCGCCTGGAGATTCATACCGCCTCCGGTCGGGTGGATGAGCAC
>OMKS01004220.1_pt1 | contig 10947 bp, 10 predicted proteins | sample 1674721 | NCBI WGS metagenome assembly OMKS01 (sample SAMN06264996, study PRJEB25208) | sediment metagenome | isolation source: hot spring sediment | place: USA: California | collected 2014-09-02 | reverse complement strand
CGCCAGCGCATCCCCATCCCCCTGCCCCACATCGGCCCGGCGCGAGGCGCGCGCGGTGAGGTTCGCGCCCAGCGCGCGCCAGCCCTCGCCCTGCCGGGCCGGGTCGGCGGCGGCCCAGTCGCGGTAGAAACCAGGGTCGCGCGGCAGGGCGTTCTGCGCGTTCACGCCCAGCGGGTCGAGGGTGATCCGCCCCGGAAAGGGGGCGAGTTCCGCATATAGCCGCCCTGCACCCGCATCCCGCGCCCCTTCGATGAAGGCGCGGCGCGAGCCGGTCAGCCCGTTCCAGCAGACGGCAACGGCGCCGGGCTGGCGGGTGAAGAAGCGGCGCGACCAATTGTATTGCGCTGCGATCAGCGCCCGTTTCAGCGCCCGGCCAAGCCGCCCCCTGGGCTGGCGCTTGGCCACGGCCAGCGCGGCGGCGGCGCGTTCTTGCGTTTCGGGAAAGTTGCGGAACGACAGCCCGATCAGCGGCAGGCGCCGCCCGCCGCCCGATTGGCTGGCAATCGCGGCGAAGATCGCGTCCTTGCGGCGAGTCCATTCGGCCAGCCAGACGATCACCGGTGGCGCGCTGGTGTCTCTGGGGTCTGGGGGTCTCATGCCTCTGGTCCCTGCCGCTGCCGCAGGCCCGGCCGGAACCCGGACACGCCCGCCTGCATGCCGGGCATAGCCCGGAACGGGGGCGTGGGGAAAGAGGCGCGGGGCCCTAGCGGGTGAAGCAGCTGGGCCGCTTGCCGAAGCCCGAGGCGGTGCAGATATAAGTGCCGCTGCCATGGCGGGAATCGAACCGGCTGGCCATGGCCTTGCGTTCGCGCATGGACAGCGACCTGTCCGCCCGGGGCGCGGGGTTCAGCCAGCGCATGACCGAGGCGCCGACGATGGCCGGGCGCTGTACAATCTTTCCCTCGGCCGCGGCCGGGGCGACACTGGCCATCGTTCCGGCCGTCGCCAGCGCGGCGATCAGCGGAAGAGCGGCGCGGAATGGGCGTCTTTTCAGTCGCATGACGAGTTTTTTCCTGCGTTGCCTGTCCACGAGTGCTCGACACAAGGCCGCCCTGCCCGGCATGCACATGGCGGTGCCGAACCAGGCCGAAGGCCCCAGGCAAGATGAGCGTCGTCGAGTGGTGGCGCCTTTTTGTGGCATTGCGATGGCAATGCCGAGACCGCACCGCGCAGACCCGCCGTCACAGGCAATAAACTGCCGAGGGCCGCCCGATTTCCGGGCGGCCCTCGGCCGATTTTCGCGTCGGGGATGTATCCCCGCGCCTATTCGTCGATCACGCGCGAGTCAAAGCGCCAGTTCGGCAGGCCGTAGCCGTCGGGCCAGGGATAGACCTCTTTCTGGTTGAAATAGACCACGGCGACCAGGCTGGGGAACTCGGGATAGATCAGCCGAATCTCGCTGTCCCATTTCGCGACATAGTCCTCGCTGCCGGAATAGCCCAGTTCGGCCACCACCACGGGCTTGCCGAATGGCTCGGCGCGGGCGTAGCGGGGCGCGAGGATCGACTCGAAGGACTGTTCCGCGCCGAGGATCTCGCGCTCCCATGGCTGGAGGCCAAAGACCGACAGACCGACGATGTCCACATAATCATCGCCGGGATAGTATTCGGCAAGATCCTCGAGGCCGAGCGGCGACCACATGTAGTTCGCCCCGGGCGCCTGGGCACGGCAGACATCCACCATGCGGCGATAGGCGGCAATATAGGTCTCCGGCTCCCAGTCGGCCCAGATGAACTGGCCGCTTTCATCCTCCATCTCATGCGCCCAGCGCACGGTGACGGGGCTGTCGAACAGGTTCAGCACGGCGCAGATCGAGGCCATGTAGCGGTCATAGTCGCCCGAGGCGATGCCCTGTTGCAGGATCTCGGGGGTGTTGCGCTCGCTGCGGTTCCAGGTCCAGGGCTCGATCGTGGCCAGGATCGACCGGCCGCGCGCCAGCGCATAGGCATCCGCCTCGATCAGGCTGGGCAGGAACACGTCTTCCCAGGGCAGGAACAGGTGTTCGATTGTGACCTCGGGATCGTCCGCGAACAGCCCGTCCGGATCGTAGACGCCAAAGGGCAACTCGCCCGGGGGCGCGGATTCCGCAAGCGCGGCGCCGGACAGCGCCAGGCTGGCGGCCAATGCGGTCATTGCGGGTTTCAGAGCGTAGGCCATGATGCGTTCCTCACTCGATGAACGGTCTGCGGTCCTGCCGCGCAAAGGGAAGGTCGAACGAATAGCGCATCGACCTTTTGCCCCCTTGCCCGGCCCCGGAGACCAGGAATTCCACCTTGGTGAACTGGTAGGGTCCCAGTCCGGTGGACAGATAATGCAGGCTTTGCATGCCCCTTAGCCAGCCCGAAAACACCAGCGTGACCGCCAGCGCCAGGGCGATCGCCACCTGCGGACCCAGGCGCAGCGCATTGCCCATCCAGCCGAGGCCAGTCTGGCGGATATGATGCGTGAGCGCCACGCCGAGAACGGCGAGATAGAGGGCTGCGTTCAAAAGACACAGCAGGTAGAAGCCGGCCGAGTTCTCGAGATGTTCGACGGCCAGAACCGGCAGGATCGCCGCTGCCGCGATCACCATGTAGGGCAACAGCACCCGGAACGGCATCCGCGTGGCCGCCGACGTGCCCTTGGGCGTGATCCGGAAATCGACGAAACGGCCCGTGAGACTGTCGCGCACCGCCATCAGGCATCCCCACAGCACCCAGGGCCATTGCGCGCATTGGAACAGCCCCTTTTCCCAGCTGATGACCTTGGCATCAGTCGGGCGGAACAGCCCGTCGGCCTTGAGCTGATAGGCGATCAGGATGAAGGCCAGCACCACCGGCGCGCTATGGCCGACAAAGGCCGGGTAGGTGACATTGGCGAAGCGCATGTCGAACAGGACGGCCGTGATCGGCACAAGCAGCGTGGCCGCCATGAAGAAGGCAAAGCCCGGATACCAGAGCTGCGAGAACAGGAACTGGAACTTGAGGATCGGCCGCAGCCCCGAGAAATAGCCCGGCGTATAGCGCAGGAACAGCGTCACCAGGCTGCGCGACCACTGGAATTCCTGGGTCAGCATGTCGGCGAAGGTCACCGGTCCGTCGCCCACCGCGATGGCGTCGAAGGCATGCACCCCGCGCCAGCCGAAGGCGTTCATCATCATCGAGGTCGAATGATCCTCGGCCAGTTCCGGCCCCAGCCCGCCGATCTCGCGCAGCGCCACCGTGCGCACCGCGTAATGCGAGCCGATGCACATCGGCGCCCAGCCGTTCGAATAGCCCGCCTGCAGGATGCCGTGGAACATCCCCTCGTGATCGAGCCGCATCCGCGCCGCCCAGCTTGTCGCCGCATTGCCGGCGCAGATCGAGGGCGCGCTGACATAGCCGACCTCCGGATCGACGAAACCGCGCAATACCTCGCGCAGGTAGCCGGGCTGGGGGACATGGTCGGCGTCAAGCTGCGAGACGAAGTCGTATCCGTCATAGCCGTAGCTGTCATAGAAGAAGGCAAGGTTGCCTTCCTTGCAGCGGGTCCGGCGCGGCCAGTCCTTGCGGTGGTAGTCGGGCCGGTCCTTGCGGGTCGAGACCTTGACGCCATGGGCGGCGCACCAGGCCAGCGTCTCTGGCGCGGGATCCTCGTCGGCCAGCCAGGTGTCATGCGGCCAGTCCTGCGCCAGCATCCCCTCAAGCGTGCGGCGCACCACCTCGAAGGGTTCGGACGGGCTTTTCGTCACGACCATGGCCACCCGCGCGCCGTTCAGCGCCGCCAGATCGCCCGAGGGGCGCACGGCGCGCAGCATCACGGTCAGGTAATAGACCTGAAGGAACATCACCCAGGCCACGGCCAGCGTGATGACCACATAGCGGAAGGTCCCGATATTGTGGTGCGGCTGGAACCACCAGACCCAGAACCACAGCGCCGCCACGGCCCAAAGCAGCACCGACAGCCAGTAGCGCAGCTTCATGCGCGGCGTGTAGACCGAAACAAGATGGTGCGGACGCGGGCGCGCGGTCCTTGCGTCAGGGCGTGGCGTCATCACCGGGCTTCATGCCGAAGGCCCGCGCCGCATCGGCAACGGTCGCGTCAAGGTCGCAATGGCGGGCCGTGAACCCCAGCTCCTCGCGCGCGCGGGTCGGGTCGGCGACCAGCGCGGGCGGATCGCCCTCGCGGCGCGCGACCTCGTTCACGGGCACCGGGCGGCCGAGCACGCGACCGACGGCGGCCAGCACCTCGCGGTTGGAATGGCCGGTGCCGGTGCCAAGGTTGACCGCCACGCTGTCGCCGCCCGCTTCCAGATGGCGCAGCGCGGCCAGATGCCCCTCGGCCAGGTCGCAGACATGGATGTAGTCGCGGATGCAGGTGCCGTCGGGCGTGGGGTAATCGGTGCCGTAAAGATCGAGTGCCGGACGCCGCCCATCTGCCGCGAACAGCGCCAGCGGCAACAGATGCGTCTCGGGGTCGTGGCGTTCGCAAAGCGTGCCGTCGGGATCCGCCCCGCAGGCATTGAAATAGCGCAGCGCGGCATAGCGGATGCCATGGGCGCGGGCGAAATCGGCCAGCATCCATTCGCCGATCAACTTGGTCCGGCCGTAGGGGTTGATCGGGCTCTGGGGGGTATCCTCGGTGATCGGCAGGCGTTCAGGCACGCCATAGGTAGCGCAGGACGAGCTGAAGATCACGCGGGCAAGCCCGGTCTCGCGGCACGCGGTCAGAAGCCCCAGCATGCCGTTCACGTTATTGTCGTAGTAGAAGCCCGGATCGCGCACCGAATCGCCAACATAGGCCGCAGCGGCAAAGTGGATCACGGCCACAGGGGCGTGGGCGCGGATCGCCTCTGCAACGGCCGCAGCGTCGCGGGTATCACCCCGCACCAGCGGACCCCAGCGCACCGCGTCGGCATGGCCGGTCGAGAGATTGTCATAGGCCACCGGCAGCCAGCCCGCCTCGGCCAGCCGCTTGCAGGTATGAGAGCCGATGTAACCGGCACCGCCGGTGACCAGAACTGCATTCGACTGGGGCAAGGTCCGCTCCTATTCTCCGGTCTTGCCCTGATGGATGCTTTCCGCGAAATACGCGATGGTGCAATCCAGCCCCTCGGCAAGCGGCACGCCGGGCGCCCAGCCCAGCAGCCGGTCGGCCAGTGCGATATCGGGGCGGCGCTGGCGCGGATCGTCTTGGGGCAGCGGTGCAAACGTCAGGGGCGAATCCGAGCTCGTCTTGGCAAGCACCATTTCGGCCAGTTCCAGCATCGTGAACTCGCCCGGATTTCCCAGATTGACCGGACCCAATCCACGCCCCGGCGCGGCCATGAGCCGCATCAGCCCTTCGACCATATCGTCGACATAGCAGAAGGACCGCGTCTGCCGGCCGGTGCCATAGACGGTCAGCGGCGCACCGGTCAGCGCTTGGACGATGAAGTTCGACACCACGCGGCCGTCATCGGGGCTCATCCTCGGGCCGTAGGTGTTGAAGATCCGCGCGATCCGCGCATCCAGCGCGTGGCTTTCGCGGTAATGGTAGAACAGCGTCTCGGCGCCGCGCTTGCCCTCATCGTAGCAGGCGCGCGGACCCACGGGGTTGACGCTGCCGCGATAGGTTTCGGGCTGCGGGCTCACGGAGGGATCGCCATAGACCTCGGAGGTCGAGGCCTGGACGATCCTCGCGCCGTTTGCGCGCGCCAGTTCCAGCATGTTCATCGCCCCCAGAACGCATGTCTGGAAGGTGTGGATGGGGTCGCGCGCATATTGCGGCGGCGAGGCCGGGCAGGCGAGGTTGAAGATCTCGTCCACCGCCTCGTTCGGATCGAAGGGGGCGATCACGTCATGCTGCACGAAGCGAAAGCCGGGCCTGCCGATCAGGTGCGAGATGTTCGCGATCGAGCCCGTCATCAGGTTGTCGAGACAAATCACGCGGGCGCCTTCGCCCATCAAGCGATCGCACAGATGAGATCCAAGGAAGCCCGCGCCCCCTGTAACCAAGACCACTCGTTCAGCCATCCAATGCACTCCTCGCTATCTGGCGGGAATATGGCACCGGAAAATCGCCCTGCCCAGAAAAACACGCTCTAAAACCATGATTAAGGCCAAGACTTAGGTATTTCCGCACCAATTGTCCCAAGCGCCCGGAATTGTCCCGCGATCCTGCCGGGTCGCACCGGGCCAGGACGGGCCTGAGGCTTCAATCATGGCGAGTGTGTGTGGGGGGGGGGGCGGCCGCCTTACCCGTCCATCGACCGGGGGGCGTCAGTCAGGGCGTGGCGGCCACAAGGGCCGCCAACGCCGGGCGGAGGGCCTTATTCGGCCTTGTCTATCCTGCTTGCGTTAAGATGTGCATAGTTCTCGGGACCGATCCGCGCGAGCAGGTCAAGCTGGGTTTCGAGGAAGTCGATATGCCCCTCCTCGTCGGCCAGAAGCTCGTCGAACAGGTGCTTGCTGACATGGTCGCCAACGCTGGCGCAGTATTCGCGCGCCTCCTTGTAGAGCGCATGCGCCTCATGCTCGGCCGCAAGGTCGCATTCCAGCGTTTCCTTCGGGGTCTGCCCGATCCGCAGCGCATCGAGCTTCTGCAGGTTGGGATGGCCTTCGAGGAACAGGATGCGCGCCACCAGCTTGTCGGCGTGGTTCATCTCCTCGATGCTTTCCTCGCGGCTCTTCTTGGCCATATGACCAAGGCCCCAATCCTCCTGCAGGTGGAAATGCAACCAGTACTGGTTGACCGCCGTCAGTTCGCTGCGCAGCGCACGATTGAGATAGTCAATGACCTTGGGGTCACCCTTCATGTTGATCTCTCCTTTGTGGGTCCGGGATCGGATTGCGAAGCCCTTGAAGTTCGCGGGGAACTTCAAGGTTCGGATTCACCAGCATCGTATCAAGGAAGACAGGCAGACAGCACCCGCAATCGGAGGAAGTGCCCAGCGCGTGAAAGATCCTGCCCGGCGTGATGATCGTTTGCCTGTCTGATGAGCGCATCCAGTCTATGGCGGCGTGTATGTCGCGGTCAGGGATGTTTCGGCAATGGCAGACGATCATGGCGCAGGATCCCGGCGGCGAACACGCAGCCCCTTATTCCTGAGAGATTTTGTCGACAAAGTCAATCGGGATCCTCCCGCCGGGCTTTCGCTCAGAGGCTCCGGCCCGTATCGGCGTCGAACAGCTTGGCCTTGCCCATGTCCACCTCGAAGCGGAAGGCGGCGCCGGGCGTGGCGATATCCTCTGGGCGGACGCGGGCGACCAGGTCCTGCCCGCCGATCTGGAAGACCAGCATCGTGTCGGGGCCGGTGGGTTCCACCACCTCGACCGACGCCTCGAACAGGTAGCGGTTCGGCCCCGGCAGCTTGGCCCCGGCCGCAAAGATCGTTTCCGGGCGCAGGCCCAACACCACCTCGCGGCCATCGGTCAGCCCCTCGCCCTGCCCGGCGGGCCCGTCGAGGGGAAAGCGGATGCGTTCACGCGCGCCGCGGGGCAGGACAAAGACCTGCCCGTTCTCGTGGAACAGCCGCCCGGGGATCATGTTCATCGGCGGCGAGCCCATGAAGCCCGCGACGAACAGATCGACGGGGCTTTCATAGATCGTGGCCGGATCGGCGAATTGCCGGATATGGCCGTTATCCATCACCGCGATGCGGGTGGCCAGCGTCATCGCCTCGATCTGGTCATGGGTGACATAGACCACGGTCTTGCCCAGCCTCTGGTGCAGCTTCTTGATCTCGGTGCGCATCTCGATCCGAAGCTTGGCGTCGAGGTTGGAAAACGGCTCGTCGAACAGGAACACCGCCGGTTGCCGGACCAGCGCACGCCCCATCGCGACGCGCTGGCGCTGGCCGCCCGACAACTGGCCGGGCTTGCGGTCCAGCAGGTGGTCGATCTGAAGAAGCTTCGCGAAGTCCGCAAGCGCGGCCTCTTGTGCGTCCTTGGGCACGCGGCGGGTTTCCATGCCGAAGGTGATGTTCGCCCGCACCGTCCTTGTGGGGTAAAGCGCGTAGGACTGGAACACCATGGCGATGTCGCGGTCGCGCGGCGGCACGCGGTTGACGTTCTGCCCGCCGATCAGGACATTGCCCGAGGTGACGGTTTCAAGCCCCGCGATCAGGTTCAGCAGCGTGGATTTCCCGCATCCCGAGGGGCCGACGAGAACCACGAACTCGCCCGGCTCGATTTCCAGGTCGACGCCCCTGATGACCTCTGTTCCGCCGAAACTCTTGCGCAGGTCTTCCAGCCGGATGCCCGATGCCATGCCCTACCCCTTGACCGCACCGGCCGACAGCCCGCGCACGAAATACGCCCCCGCCACGACATAGACCAACAGCGTCGGCAGCCCCGCGATGATCGCCGCGGCCATGTCGACGTTGTATTCCTTGACCCCCGTCGAGGTGTTCACCACGTTGTTCAAGGCCACCGTCACAGGGTTGGAATCGCCCACGGTAAAGGCCACGCCGAACAGGAAGTCGTTCCATATCTGCGTGAACTGCCAGATCACTGTCACCACGATGGCGGGCAGCGACATCGGAAGCACGATCCGGAAGAAGATGCCGAAGAAACCCGCCCCGTCCACCTTGGCCGCATTCACGATGCCATCGGACACACCGATGAAGAAATTGCGGAAGAACAGCGTGGTGAAGGCCAGCCCGTAGACCGTGTGGACAAGGATCAGCCCCGGCACAGTGCCGGCCAGCCCCAATTGCCCCAACGTGCGCGCCATCGGCAACAGCACCACCTGGAACGGGATGAAGGCGCCGAACAGCATCAGCGCAAAGACGATGTCGGCCCCGCGAAACCGCCATTTGGTCAGCGCATAGCCGTTCAGTGCGCCCAGCAGGATCGCCAGAAGGATGCCGAGGCCCATGCTGATCGCGATGAACAGGCCAGAAAAGACGAACAGGTTCTTCAGCGCCACATACCAGCGCGGCGTGGCCCAGAGCCGTTCATACTGGGCCAGACCGTGAAAGTCGTAGACCGGCATCACGCCGGACTTGGTGAAGGAAATCCAGATCGTCCAGGCGATGAAACCATAGACGAAAAAGAGGCTGACCGCGAAAAGCGGCGAGACCACGATTAGCGGCAGGCGCCGCTCGATCGCCCGTGACATGGCCCTCCGCATGTCAGCCCTTCGTCCCCCGGCACCGGTCGGCGATTGCCCCCCGCCGGGATTGTCCATTACATCGCGCGCTTGACGGCGGCGGCCAGCCGCTCTGCGGCGTCCTCGGAACTCATGTTCGAGTTGAAGAACTCGGTCGCCAGATCGAGGAACTCGCCCCGGACCGAGCGCGAGATCGCCATTTCATGCGCCATCGAGGGCACCAGCGCGTTCGCCTCGGTCGCCTTGAGCAGATCGTCATGCGAGCGTTGCGCACAGGCGTCGAAGGCCTCCAGCTGCACATCGGTCCGCGCCGGGATGGACCCCTTGGCTAGGTTGAAGGTCGCCTGGAACCCGGGCGACATGATCAGGCTCGCCAGCAGTTTCTGCCCGGCGATGTTGTCCTCGCCCGACACCTTGAAGAAGGTGAAGCTGTCCGAATTCAGCACAAAACCGTTGCCCGGCGTCGGCGCGCACAGGAAATCCTCGCCCGGCACCTTGCCCGCGGCAAGAAACTCGCCCTTGGCCCAGTCGCCCATGATCTGGAACGCAGCCTCGCCATTCATCACCATGGCGGTGGCAAGGTTCCAGTCCCGGCCCGAGAAGTTCGGATCGACATAGCCGCGCATCCTGCGCAACTGGTCGAAGGCCGCAACCATGGTGGGCGAGTTCAGCGCGTCCTGATCAAGATCGACAAGGGCTGCGCGGAAAAAATCGGCCCCGCCCACACTCAGAACTACGTTCTCGAAGATCGTGGCGTCCTGCCAGGGCTGCCCGCCATGGGCCAAGGGCGTGATGCCCGCGGCCAAGAGCGCATCGGCCGCGGCGTTGAACTCATCCCAGGTGGTGGGCATCGCCTCGATCCCGGCGCGGGCCAGAACCTCGGGATTGGCCCAGATCCAGTCGACGCGGTGGATATTGACGGGCGCGGCGACATATTTGTCGTCATGTTTCATGATCGCGGCCAGAACGGGCGGCAGAACGGCATCCCAGCCCTCGGCCCCGGCGACATCCTCGACATCGGCCAGCGCACCCTGCTCGGCCCATTCCTGGATGCCGGGTCCTTTCAGTTGCACCGCGGCGGGCGGGTTTCCGGCCACCACGCGGGCGCGCAGCGCGGTCATCGCGGCATCGCCGCCCCCGCCCGCGATGGGCGAGTCGATCCAGGTGCCGTCCTCGGCCTCGAAGCTGTTCTTGAGTTCGCCCACCGCGCGGGCCTCGCCGCCCGAGGTCCACCAGTGCAACACCTCGACCGTGCCCCCGGCCTGGGCGGCGCCGGAAAACGCCAGACCCGCCGCTGCCACGGGCGGGGTAACCGTCTTGTAACGGAACATGGATATTCTTCCTCTGCTGGACGCGGCCACGCGGGCCGCACGCGGCGCATGGCCCGTCTTCGCCCTCCGGGGGAAGTGTCAGGCCGTTCCTGCGCCCGGTCAAGCTGGCATGCGTGCGGGAGGGTGATCTTGATGGCCGTCAATGCGCGGACAGGGCGGCAAGATGGCGGCAGGGTGCCGGGATGGGGCGAGTCGACTCGGGGGGCGAGCAGGGCCGAAGCTGCGGATGCGACAGACCGTCGCTCGTGCATCGGCCGCAGCGGTGACCCATATGCGGCGGGCATCAAAACAACCAGAGAGGCGCGGGCAGGATGACTTCGGGACGGGATTTCCTCGGACGAGGGGGGCTGGCCGCGCTTGTGGTGCTGGTGGTCTATCTGCTGGTGCTGTCGGGCGTGCTGCTTGGCACGGCGGTGCCGCTTCTGGTCCTGCTGGCGGCGGCGGCGGTCGTGCTGATCCTCGCCTATCTGAAAAATCCCGACCGTTTCCACCGCTTGCTGGCCCGCCTTCGGGCCAGCAAGCGGTGGAAACGGTCGGGATTTTTCAGATAGGCGAGGATCAGCAC
>OMKS01004219.1_pt1 | contig 10949 bp, 9 predicted proteins | sample 1674721 | NCBI WGS metagenome assembly OMKS01 (sample SAMN06264996, study PRJEB25208) | sediment metagenome | isolation source: hot spring sediment | place: USA: California | collected 2014-09-02 | reverse complement strand
ATATTTAAATTTTCAAAAAAAAGGAGTAAGATTCAATACATTAATAATTATATCTTTGCTGAAATTTAGAAAATGCAGATTTGAAGATTGGAGATATTCATATTAAAGACCCCTGTGTTGCTTTTGCTCCGATGGAGGACATTAGCGATCAGTCCTTTCGTCTAATATGCAAAAGAAAAGCCGCATCTTTGCTTTTCTCAGAGTTTGTTGCTGCTGATGGTATTATCAGGGGAGTGGAGAAATCATTAAAAAAAATGGATTTTGCAGAAGAAGAAAGACCCTTCGGGATACAGATTTTTGGAAGCGAAGAAGAGAGTTTGTTAGAAGCGGCTCTTTATGCAGAACAAAAAAAGCCAGATTTTATAGATTTGAATTTTGGTTGTCCGGCGAAAAAAATTGCTTCCAAAGGTGCAGGTTCGGGAATGTTAAAGAAACCTGAAAAAATCATTAGGATTTGCAAAAGCATTGTGGAGGCATTGAAAACTCCAGTTACCGTTAAAACACGCTTAGGCTATGATGAGAAATCTAAAATCATAGTTGATTTAGCTGAAAAACTACAGGATGTTGGAATAAAAGCCCTCACTATTCATGGACGAACAAAACAGCAGTTATATGGAGGAGAAGCAGATTGGACGCTAATCGGTATGGTTAAAAACAATCAACGCATGCACATTCCAATTATTGGAAATGGAGATATTGATAGTCCTCAAAAAGCCAAATTTGCTTTTGATAATTACGGAGTGGATGGTATTATGATTGGAAGAGCGGCAATAGGAAACCCCTGGATTTTTTCCCAGATCAGAGCATTTTTATTGCATAACAAAGAAATCGAATTACCAAGAATTAAGGAACGAATAGCGGTTTGCAGAGAGCATTTGAGGGCTTCCATTGCATTGAAAGGAGAGACAAGAGGAGTTAATGAAATGAAAAGGCATTATGCTGCATATTTTAAAGCTATTCCTTCTATTAAAAAATACAGAAACGACTTGGTTTTAGCCAGTAATGTGAACGAAGTAGAGTCTGTTTTAAACCGAATATTAGAAGATTACACTTAAATCGGGAGTGTTAAAAACAGAACACAAATCTCTGTTTACAAGATGAATGCATTGAATTCCAAGTTTTTCAGCTGTTTCAACATGTTCTTTGCTGTCATCAATAAACAAGCATTCTTTTGCCTCAATATTATTTTCTCTTAGCACATATTCAAAAATATCTTTATCGGGATAGAGCCGGTGATGCACTTCCATAAAATGAAACTGGATCGGCAACAGAGGCGCTTTTGTATAATCCTGAATATGAATCTGCACTCCCTGCATCTTCTGACCCTGATATTTGCCATAATAGGGCTTGAAAATTATGGGCCGAAAGGTGACACCAGGCAGATTCAGGGCGTTCATCTCTTTGGTGATAGTAAATGCATCAATCCAGGGTGCAGCCAAAACCTGAAAGGGCAGTGTATAACCGACCCCTTCACTGATGACACCCAATTCTCCCAAGACGCCGGTGGCAGTATAGTAAGCTGCCGAATAAGCATGGGGAATGTGAGGTGAGCTGAGCACCCACGGCAAACCAGTATCTTCAAAAGACATATCACGGTGCCAACCCTCCATCGGCACCACCGTCAGCTCACAGGAGACACCGCCATTAAGCAGAGCTTCACCATTAAGAAGCTGAGCCAATTCACCCACAGTAAGACCGTGTACATAGGGAATGGCAAACTGACTTACAAAGCTGAAAAAGCCCTCTTCCGCAATATTGCCTTCGATGCGTTTTCCACCCAGCGGGTTGGGACGGTCCAGCACCACAAAGGGTATCTTGTGCTCAGCGGCGGCTTCCATACAAACACCCATAGTGCTGATATAGGTGTAGCTGCGGCTGCCGATATCCTGAATATCAAAAACCAGCAGCTCCACATTTTTCAGCATTTCAGCATTGGGCTTGCGATACTTGCCATAAAGCGAATAAACCTGCACGCCCGTAGCTTCGTCTTTGTAATTTCCCACCTTTTCACCGGCAGTATAATCACCGCGAACACCGTGCTCTGGCGCATAAAGAGCCACAAGCTCTAGATCCTTGCACTGATAAAGCAGGTCAATGGCGCTTTCAAAGTTGCTGTTAATGGCCGTCTGATTGGTGATGAGTCCCACTTTTTTACCTTTGAGAATGTCAAATTTGCGGGTCTGCAGAACTTCGATGCCGGTTTTCACAACCGTCTGCGGCTGAGATTCACTTTTTGCCGGACCGCAAGCGCTGATGAAAAAGCTCATTAAAATCATAACTGTGAAATATTTCATTTATTCTCCTATATCTTTATGAAAATTTTCTTTTTATAGAGAATGCTTAATATCAGCCAATAAACCACGATGTGGCTGACGGCAAAAAGCAGACTGCCGTTCATACTGCCGGCAATGGGGACGAAGACATGTGCATAGAGCCAGCCAAGAAGATTTGTTTTTTCTCCTGCCGCAGTATTCCATTTAATCATATAGTAACCAGTTTTCACCCAGAGCACCGACAGCACATAGACAAAAAGGGGATTGGTGCCAAAAACCACAAAGGGTTTGGTCCAACCCTGATAGCCCTTCAGGTCAATGAGGCTAATCATAAAGGCCAGCACAACTAATGCCCAGCCACCGGTATAAAGCACATAGCTGCTGGTCCACAGCGCCTTATTAATGGGGAAAAATGCGCCCCAGACCACACCGGCTGCCAACGACACCAGCCCATAGAAATAGAGTTCATTGACCACTTTCAGCCGGTCTTTTGTCTCCTGGATAAATTGTCCTGCCCAGTAGCCCAACAGCACTGTCACCACTGCCGGCAGGGTGTTGAATAGGCCTTCAGGATCAAAAGGGAGTCCAAAACCTTTGTAGAGATGCTTTTCACCAAGGATGAAAAGGTCGATTTTTCGCACCAGATTCAGCTCTTTTCCAAAAGGATCATCTCCGCCAAAGAGGAGCATCAGCAGCCAGTAGCCAATGAGAATGCCTGCCGCTGACCAGATTTGCTGCTTTTTATTGGTGGTCAGCGCCAGCAGTGAGGCCAGACCATAAGCCAGGGCAATCCGCTGAAAAACGCCCATTATCCGCAGTGTTTCAAAAGGTCGGTCCCAAAAAGGATACCAATTCATCAGTAAACCAATGAGAAAAATCAGAAAGGTCCGCTTCAGCACCTTCTGTGCAGATTTTTTGTTGAGGCTGTGGTCATATTTTCCAAAGGCAAACCACATTGCCACACCCACGATAAACAGAAAAAACGGGAAAACCAGGTCGGTAGGTGTGCAGCCATGCCAGGCGGCGTGGCGCAGCGGCCCATAGACATATTTCCAGCTTCCTGGCGTATTCACCAAAATCATCAACGCGATGGTGGCGCCCCGAAATACATCCAGGCTCACCAGGCGTTTGCTTTGTTCTGCCATTCCTCTCTCTCCTTTTTCATTTCATTGCAGATAGACCGCTTCAAATATCCTGATTCTTATGGGCGATGAAAAATCATGCTTTCTCTTTTTTGCCAAATTCCGGATCAATGGGCAGAAATTTGATGAGTGTAAAGCCGGGAATCGTCGCCAGGAGTACCCAGATAAAGAAATGCTGATAGCCAACGATTTCCTGAATCCAGCCGCTCACCATACCGGGAATCATCATTCCCAGGGCCATAAAGGCTGTGGCGATGGCAAAATGAGCTGTTTTGTATTTGCCATCGGCTACCGCTATCATATAGAGCATATAAGCTGTGAAACCAAATCCATAGCCAAATTGCTCAATGCCCACGCAAAGATTGATGATGAAAAAACTATCGGGCTGAGCCTGGCTGAGATAAATATAGACCGTATTGGGAAGGTTAATGGCGATGGCCATCCACCATATCCAGTATTTCAAACCATTTCGAGCCGCCACAATGCCGCCGAGAATGCCGCCTAAAGTCAGCATCAAAATGCCAACGGTGCCATAAACAAAGCCTACCTGCCCGGTGGTAAGCCCCAGACCGCCGGCCTCCTGTGCATCCAGCAGAAAAGGTGATGCAAGCTTTACCAGTTGGGATTCACCCAGGCGATAAAGCAAGAGAAAAGCAATGGCCAGGCCGATCTTCTCTTTCTTAAAGAAAAGGACAAAGGTATCAAGAAATTCCTTGAAAAAGCGGCTAATTTCAGCAGCATTACCCTCTTTTTCTACTTGGGGCAATGTGAATTTGTGATAAATAAAGAAGAAGATAAAGAGGCCGGCAATCACAAAAAATGTAATAGACCAAGCCAACGGAATATTCCCGGAGATAGCGCTGTATTCTGCCGCTGTGGCTACCTTTAATTTTGGGTCGAGTTGTATCACAGCCATCGCCGGAATATTCCAGTTATCTTTGGTGAAAGTAAAGCGCATTCCTTCTACCAGGGAGATACTTTTGTCTCCGCCGCTGCGGCCAAAATTTGCCACTACCGGCTTCTCAGCTTCTGGAGCTTTATTCAGGTGAAAGAAAATCACACCCACGTTGCCGGCAAAATCCTGAGAAATAACAGGCGCTTCCTGCCCAAAGTATTTCCTCAGTACTTTCTCTAAGGGCTGCGCCATAAGCCGGCTCCATAGTCCGGCTTTTGCATCCTGAGCCTCTTTTTCAGCCTGAGTGAGCACCTTCAGCTCTTCAGTGAAGCCGTGCTGCAGATTCCAGGCTTTGGCAACGGCTATCACTGAGTCACTATAACTTTTTGGCTGAGTCGCGGTGGAAATAATTAGCTTGTCGCTAGAAGCCACAATCTGCAGCTTGCCATCCACAGCTTCAAACGTATAATCCTGAGGGTTGGCAATGCTGACAACGGCGCTCGGTGTTGTCTCCACCGGCAATATGACTTTGGGCAGACCGGTGCTGCTTTCCAAAAAGCCGGCTAAAATGATGAGCAGACCCTGACCGGTAATCATTGCCAGACGGTAAAATGTGCTGCGGATTCCCACAAACCAGGCTTGCTCGTGTTTATTCAGGCCAATCATATAGAAGCCGTCAGCGGCGATATCATGGGTGGCCGAGCTAAAGGCCAGCAGCCAGAAAAATCCCAGCGTGATTTTGAAGAAATTGTCTGCCGGAATAGTCAGCGCCACGCCGCCCAGCGCTGCACCGATAATGAGCTGCATCACGATAATCCAGAATCGCTTTGTGCGGAGAATATCCACCAGCGGACTCCACAGCGGCTTGATAACCCATGGCAGATAGAGCCAGCTTGTATAGAGGGCGATTTCTGCATTGGAAATTCCCAGTCGCTTATACATAATCACCGAAACCAACATCACGACTACGTAGGGAATCCCTTCGGCATAATAAATGGACGGCACCCACCACCACGGCGAACGCTTTCCTTCCGCTTCCATTCTCTTCTCACTCATTCGTCCAATTCCTTATTTTGTTTATTTTCTAAAAATCAGTTAGGCAGATCAATCATAAATCTTTTCGTAAGTCACGCCAGGATAGTAATGTTTGAGAATCGCTTCGGTGCTGTAGCCTTTGAGACTCATACCGAGAGCGCCAATTTGACAAAGTCCTGCACCATGTCCCCAGCCGGCGCCGCGGTAGTGAAATTCCCAATTTTTACCATCTGCTGACATTTTTTTCTCAATGACGACAGCGGAGCTATAGAGAAACATAGGATGCAGCAGGCGGCGGGCTTCGTAATCTTTCTCAACCAAAAGCACTTTTTCTTCGTCATTCTCGTCCAGATAGCGGATATCCATTTCCAGGCTGCGACCACTGGCGGCTCTTTTGGTAATTTCAATATCGAGTATTTTTTTCAAGTCCGGCGCCACTTTTTCCCGAATATTCTGCGCCAGCTCATCGTGGCTGATGCTCACATTCCAGCGGTAATATTCCCCGGCCTCATCTACATGACCCAGATATTTCTTCAAGTCAGCGGAAGGAATCATCTCGGGTCCGCAAAAAGCATCTTCAGGCGATGTGAGAATCCATTCTCGGGCATTTTTCTCGACAGTCAAATCCAGATCGCCATAAGGATTCCCTTCCGGCATATCGGGAATGGCCTGCATATAGGGCAGCGGCCTATTTTCCCACAGATTTTCAAAGGTCTCCATCATACCGCCGCAACATTTGGAATAGCGTGCATCGCAGATGGCGCCGGCATAGGTAATGACCATGCCCTTCGTAGCTAAAGCACCATGACGGGACTGCTCTGTCACATAGTTGAAGCCCTGATAGCGCTGGCAGCAATCATCATTGCAGACATCAAAGCCCAAATGGATGTGTTTTTGCTCCACATTGGCCAGCATCCAGGCCCTGGCTACCACAGTCTGAGCCTCGATGAGGGCCGGCGGACAGGCTGCGCCCATTTCGGAAGTGGCGACACAGGTGAGGTAAGTCTCCAGCTTCAGCTCATTTACCAGCATCATCGCACCGTCCCGCACCGTCACTTCGATGCTTTCCGGCAGCTTCACGCTAATATACTTAAACCAATGGAAACCACGTCCTGCAATGACCGGCGATGCCGTGACAAAGCCATTCTCCGACAATGTTTTCACCAATAATTTCTGTGCCCTAACGCCATTAACTTTCAGTGCGCCATCCGCCAGCGTGGCGACTATTTTTCCCTTTTGGGAGAATGTTTCATCATCAGCCAGAATTATATATTCCTGCTCTGGCTGCAATTGAATCGTCAGCGACTCGACCTTATCTTCCGGCAGAATAATTCCCACCCGCAGCAGCGGTTCCGTTCGGGGTATCACACCTTTTTCTAACATTATGCTTCCTTTTTCTTGTGGGTTAGCCAGGCATCCACACCGGCGCCAAGAGCCGGAGCTTCCCGCAATTTTGAAATAAAAATCTGGCTTTGGCGAAAACTGTCACAACACAGATAAGCGTTTTTAAATTTGGCATCGCTTACTTTGGCAAATTCGGCGTTGATGGTTTCCATTACCGGCTCCCAGAGGATATCTTTCCCTATAGACTCCGCCATCAGGTCACCCAGCCGCTGGCCGATGATTAATTTTTCCAGAAATGTCTGATGATAAGGGTGAGCGCTTTCCAGAGCCGGTTTGGCTGGATTCACAAATTCAAAATTTCCTTTCCAGCCGCTCCAGAGGGTTTGCATCCTTTCAAAAAGGAGTCTCCCGAGATAGGTGGCCACATCGGCGAAAACTTTTTTAGCGGCTTCATCGCCGGCAATGGCTTTTTCCATAATCTGCGGCGGGAAAATCCCCTCGGTATTGAGTTCATCCAACGAAATTCCCGAAGCTTGACTATAGAGAAATTGTATTCCGCCGCTGCTGGCATAGCGCTCGATGGAGAGTCCAGCCGACGATTTCATTTCCCAGGCTTTGGCGATCCAGGGCTTGGCTGCATCAAAAGGAAGGAGTTTTCCTCTGAGTTTCATTGCATCGGCCACACCTGTTCCGCCACCGAGATAATAGGCATTGTCACTGGTGCCGAAAGCGCCGTCTGCAGCATATTCTTCTCCCAATCCACAATAATCGGCATCACTTCCCAAATGGGAGATGGGCGCCGAGAGCTTTACGCCGGCTGCTTCTAGGCGTTTTTCGATGATGGCGGCATACTCTGGCAGGCGCGGACCATTGGCCAGGGCCACGATACCCCGCTTGTCAGGCGCTTTCAATCCCGGCATGCCGATACCCACTAAAATATTTTCTGCTCTAAGCTTTTTGGTAATTTCAATAATCACATCGGCGGCAGCATACATATAGGCACGACCGTGCTTTTTTTCATCTTCGGTGAGCTGAATCTCGCCATTCATTTCGGCAAGCTGCTGCTTCACATCCACCGGCGTGAATCCGGCTTGAAATTCCTCATAATCCCGGTACTGCTTCTGAACATTCAGCTCACCCAGCGAGAAAAGCCCGCTTTGTGAGTCCATTTTAATCTCCCAGCCGCTGACTTTGCTGGCGCCGCCATCAATGCCGATGAGCTGAACTTTTTTTTCTTCGATCATTCTTATTCCTTATGATAATTATCTTTCCGGCAAAGGCACAGGAATAAATGCTGCATAGCCGCCGCTTTGCTGAATGCAGCGCCCTACGCGGAACGCATTTTTCTCAGCAAACAATTGGATCTCCTGCCTGTTGTTTTCGTTTCTTATCCATGCGGCCTTTAATATAAATGATTTTTTCCTTTTTATTAACGTTCACTTTAATAAAGGTTCCTCACTTCTTTGCCGCTTTATTCATAGCAATACGTCGCCGGATAGCCAATTTGCGCATGTCGTCTTTCGCATTGTCGTTACGGTCAACGGTATTCTGGTCGATGGCGTGGTCGGTGCCGCCACTGTGACGAATCACTTCATAGATGGGGTCCCAAACCCGTCCGATGCGGTAATGTTCAGCAATTTTATTTACCATTTCGTAATCTTCGCCATAGTTGCGGGCATATTCATCATCATTAATGCTGAACCAGCCCATTTCTTCGATGATGTGAATGGGCACACTGCGGGGAGCGCCGGCGCCATTAATTCTCAGCAGGTTGTTGCGACCGTTTTCCTCGGTCCATTCGTCATGGGTCACCACCGGAATGGCTTCCATCCGCTTCAGCTCACCGCTCTCCAGTTTTTCCCAGACTTCATAGCTGCCTACGACCATACCAATATTGGGGTCGCTTTCATAAACGGCGAGAATTTTCTCCACGGCATCCGGCTTTAGACGGTCGTCGCTGTCAAGCTGGACGTAATATTTTCCGCGTGCATTTTTGGCGCCCAGGTCGAGGCAATAGCCAATGGAATTAATATCCACCACGATGAGGCGCACTTCTGGTTTGGAAGCGTCATATTTTTCGCCGCCGGGCATATAGCTACGCACCACATCAGCGGTGGGGTCGCTTTCACCGCCATTGACCACAACGATGATCTCCACATCTTTCACCGTCTGTGCCTGAACGCTTTCGATGGCAGTACCGATAAATTCCGGTCTTTTACCTACAGGAATAATAATAGATGCCGTCAAGCTATGCTGGCGGCTTACCTTTTTCGCAACAGGCGCAAGAAAACCGGGGGCCAGGTAAGCGCCAATCCGTTTCAGGTGCTCGGTCACCACATTCTCGGCTTCAATCTGCAGATCTTTTCCCGCCAGCAGATAATCAAATACATTGGCTTTCTTAGAAGCGGCCACCACGCGGTAATAGCTTCCCGAATAGCGATTGGAAATGCGGATGAGTTTCGTATATTCAGAAATTTTCAGCCGCATATCATAGAGGGTTTTATATTTTAAATTCTCGTCAAAACCGCCGATTTTTTCCAGCGCGCATTTACGGATAAAGAAAAGCTTGCCGTAATCCTGGTTGTCGCGAACCCGTCCCTGATGATGATAAAGCAGCTTGATCTCCTTCACTTCGCCGCTGTCTTCCAGTTCATAATCTGTATAAAAAAGTCCGGCATCGCTGTTGCGTTCTGCTGCTAATAGTAAAGCTTCCAGCGCCGCATACTTGGGAAATACTGGGTTTGTTCGATTGTCTATGAGCATCACAAAATCACCTTCAGCAAATTTCAGCCCTTTGTTAAGAGTCGCTGAATAGTTTTCCGGATCATCTTTCACAAAATCAACTTTGGGGAGCTCGCTGACTGCCGACTTGACGGCTTCTGTAGCTTCTCCAAAAAAGACCACGTTAAAATCTTTGACTCGCTGCTTAGCCAGCGCTTCCACTGTTTTCTCCAGTACTGCATTTTCCTGAGGCAAATACAATAAAATCGTTGTTTTCATACAAGCTCCGTTTTTTATTTGTTTATGGTTTCACTATTTTGAACACTTGATTCTATTCGGGAAATCATGGCCACTCGAACAGCCAGAATCAAGAGCAGTCCGTTTTCGAGAATTTTCGGCCAACCTACCTGCTGACTATTGGCGCCAAAGCAGCCGCATGAAATATCCAGACCCCGCAGCATTGCAATGGCAATCATCACGACAAAGATCGCCATCAAAGCTGCGTAAAGCCAGGCTGCAGCTTCTCGCCAGGGCGAAATCCACAGCGCAGCGGCAATCACCAGCTCCAGCATAATCAGCCACAGCGCTAGAATATTCAGACTTGTTTCCGGTAACAGGCGATAATAGCTGATATCCCGCACAAAAAGCTGTGGATCAATTATTTTGGAAATGGCGCTGGCGAAAAATACCGCGCTGAGAAGCGCAAGCATCCCGATAAAAGTCCATCGCTGCAAATTGCTTTGCCTCATTTGGAATGAGCCTCCTGCCACTCAGCCCAGCCGCCAAAGAAGTAATAAACATTCTCAAAGAGAAAAGAGACCTTTTGCGCCAGCTCGATGCTGCTCATACAATCGCTGCCATCGCAATAGCTGATGACAGTATGAACGCCGCGCTGCTGCTCTAAAATAGGCAAATATTGCTCAAACTGTTCGTAAGGCAGATTCATTGCTCCGGGAATGTGACCCTTGAGAAAGGCTTCACTTGCGCGAGAATCCAAAATCAGCACCCCCGACTGGCTCTTTAATTCTAAAAAGCGGGTTAGATTAATAGCCTCGATTTTTCCCTGTTTAAGTAATTTCACAGATTTTTCGCCAATTTCCACCTCTTGCGTCTGAGGAATCAGCGGCAATATAGAGTGAAAAGCCAGAAACCAGCCGCTGCTTAAAAAGAGACTTAGACCAAGCAGAATAAAAATTCGCTTTATTACAAGTGACAAATCCATCTTTAGATTTTAAGGTTTGCAACTAAAAAATAAAAGCATTTTTGCGCCTTGAAAACAAATAGTTTTCTTGCCTTACAAACTATTTAGGGTACCAGTACATTTCTGCAGCATTTCTTTTTTCACCGCTTTATAGCGCTGCTGTCCTAAATAATCTAGAAAGCTGATTACAACACTTTATTTACAGTATCTTGAAAACTGAGATTTGAGGATTCTCGGTTTAATCCGCCAAAATCTCATTTACTGCAACTATCCTTTTCTTCTTAATTTGGCTTGAACCGTCAGGGGATGGACCGGTCCAAATTAAGCAACACTTCGAC
>OMKS01004217.1_pt1 | contig 10950 bp, 7 predicted proteins | sample 1674721 | NCBI WGS metagenome assembly OMKS01 (sample SAMN06264996, study PRJEB25208) | sediment metagenome | isolation source: hot spring sediment | place: USA: California | collected 2014-09-02 | reverse complement strand
ATAACTTCGCGCGGCTGTATGTATCAGTGTTCCTATTGTGACCGGTCGGTCTTTAAAAAAGGTTTTCGTTATAATTCTGCCGCTTACATTTATGAGCACATGAAATATTTGCGCAAAAAATTCGGAGTGCGGCACATCAATATTTATGACGATTTGTTCACGGCCAACCGCAAACGTATCGTCGAGCTTTGCGAGACGCTTTCGCGTTTTCCGTTAGGCGTAAATTTCAACTGCGCTGTGCGCGTGGGCTACACGGATGATGAATTGCTGCAGATGCTCAAAGACGCGGGCTGCCTGATGGTATCGCTCGGCATTGAATCAGCGGATCCGCAGATGCTCGCCCGGCATAAATCCGGCGTGTCGCTCGATGACGTGCGCGATACGGTGAAAAGAATTCAGCAAGCCGGCCTGCGCGCCAAAGGGCTTTTCATGATGGGGCTTCCGGGAGAGACGGAAGAATCCATTCGTAAAACTTCCGATTTTATCATTTCTCTTGGCCTGGACGACATGAACATGGCGAAATTCACGCCTTTTCCCGGCGCGCCGCTGTGGGCGGATATCCGGAAAGAGGGAACGTTCAATGAAGACTGGCGGTTGATGAACTGCCTTAATTTTGTTTTCGTGCCGAAGGGCATAGCTTCACAGGAAAGGCTTGACCAGCTCTACAACGAACACGTAAAGCGTTTTTATTCCGACAATGCCTGGCGCAGGAAATTCCGCCGCCGTCTCTGGCAGCACCGTAAAAGCTTGTTTTATTTTGCGCGCCACCTGCCGTCGTTTTTAGCCGCAAAAAATCAGTTTGAGCCGGAAAAATGTAATTAGGCTTAAGACCAAAGACCAAAGGGTAAATATAATTTTTATTTTCTATCGGCTTTTTTGTGTATCCGCAATATGACGTAGTTCATACCCGGTGGTTGTAATTGACAGCTTTGGGAAAGCATGTTAAAGCGCTAAAAATTCTGCGAAAAACGGCTGCCCCTGTAGCTCAGAAGGATAGAGCAACGGATTCCTAATCCGTGTGCCGCGCGTTCGACTCGCGCCAGGGGCACCATTAATATCAAAGCGTTAACATATTTTAAACACAAAAAGAAGAAGTCCATTGTGGAAAAAAAGCTGAATTTGCCGGAAATTAGACTTTCCGGGAATTTTTAACGCGGTTATAAACCTTTGTATTAAAGCCTCATAAGGGTTGACCAAAAGTATCAAAAGTGCTATGAATTGTGAGTCTAATCAAAAGTTACGTAGCAGGAAGGTATGTAACTGAGGGGGCGGAGCTGTAAAAGGGCAATATCGGTTTGCTTCGACTTTCCAATAATAGAAATTATATAGAGTGTTATGCTCAGGGAATGCTTTACCGGCAACTGATTTTAATTATGCGATTTTAAAAAACGGCATTTTTTTATTCTGCGGCCCGGCGTCAGGCGCCGGAGGGCAAATTTAAAAAGGTGAAAAGATTTGAAAGTTTTGTGTAAAACTCAGGCTCACATTACGGCAGGCACAAAATTCAGGCGCTTCGGGTATCCGTTACTTGGCGCCTTTTTTTTATTTACCGCCGCGCTTTTATTTTTTGTGCCGCATGCCTCCGCCGGCGAATTTTCCTGGCTTCGTTCCTTTGGCTACGAGTTTTTCCATGAGCAGGCCGCGGCAACTTCTTTCGCGGACAAAAAGATTATTCCCGTGCCCAGGCAATATCGCCTTGGTCCTCAAGACGAAGTAAACGTATTTATCGGAGGCGCGCCCGGCAGAAGACACCACCTGAGCGTGGACGCGGAAGGCAGACTGCACATTCCGGGTTTCGGCTCCGTTTTTGTCGCGGGCATGACATTTGAAGAAATGTCCCGGCAGGTTATCGGTAAAATCGAAAAAACGGCAAAAGCGCCGGTGGATATTTCCATGACCGCCCGGAAAATTATCACTGTTTTTATCCGCGGCGAGGCGGTCAGCCCCATGCCTTGCAGCGTGGGCGCTTTCGCCACGGTCACCGAAGCCCTGCGCCTGGCCGGGGGCCCGAAGGAAACAGGTTCCCTGCGCGATATACAGGTTATAAGAAAAGGTATCACGGTAGCCTCATTTGACCTCTACGAGTTGCTGTTGAAGGGAGTCATGTTCCGGGACATCACCCTGATGGAAGGAGACGAAATATTTGTTCCTCCGAAGGGGACAGAAGTGGCTGTAACCGGCAGCGTAATGCGCCCTGCCGTGTATGAAATGAAGGGCAATGAGGGGCTCGAAGATCTGCTTGCTCATGCCGGCGGCATACTTCCCGAAACGGGAAATGCGCGGGTACGGATTAAGCGGGGCTACAAAGGCGAGAAAAAAGTAATTTACGACGCGGCCGCGGAAGAAATCAACCTGAAAAAGTCGGTGCCGCCAGTGCTGAGCGCCGGGGATATGGTTCTTATTTATTCGTCCGGAGAAATTATTGAGGCCGAAACCGCCGCGCCCGATACTGAAAAAGCGGCGGCGCTGCCGGCGGAAGAAACTGTACCGGGCAGAGAAATTGACACTCGGGAAGTGATTGTGCCGCGCGCGCGGAAATTTGTTACCCTGACCGGGGAATTTAAGAATCCCGGCCGTTATTCCATACACCAGGGTGAAAAATTAAGTTCCGTTATCGAAAGGGCGGGTGGCTACACGGGCGGCGCCTATCTGCGGGCGGCGGTTTTCACCCGTGAGAGCGTGCGGGAAATTCAGCAGCGGAAATTGGATGAAGCGGCGCGAAAAATAAAAATAGAGCTGGACTCTTCTGCCCGCGCGGGGGGAAGCAAAACACAGAAAACGGGAAATGAACAGATGCATAGGGAAAATTTCGTCGCGCGCGTCGAATCTTTGGAGGCGTCCGGCCGTCTGAGTGTTCATCTTGCCCACCTGCGGCTTTTAAAGGGAAGCGTTTACGACATTGAAATGGAAAGCGGCGACCATCTGCATATTCCCCGGACGACCAATATGGTCAATATTGACGGCGCGGTTGCGGCGCAAGGCCCCCGCGTGTACGACAGCAGCTGGGACTACAAAAATTACATTGAAGCCGCTGGCGGTTACGCGCGCGGCGCTGATACATCAAATGTTTTTGTTCTCAAGGTGGACGGCAGCGTCCGCAAACTATCCCGCAGCGTCATCCGGTGGAGTGAAAGAAACGAAAGATGGGAGATATCCGCCTTCGGGCGCAAAGTTTTGCAAATCGAGGCCGGCGATGTCATTGTCGTTCCGGAAAAACCCGGGCAGGTATCCTGGCTGGGGCAAATTAAAGACATTCCCGCGCTTATGATGAACATGGCCGCTCTGACCGGCACGGTTCTTGAGTTCTGGTGATGTCATTGATAAATGGTAAAAAAACTGTTACGGATAAAGCCGGATACCGGCACGCAAACGAAAAACAGATTCAGGGAATGATTTTATGAAAAACAGACACGTAGCGCGCAGCGTCATTTTTTTACTGGCAACAGTGTTTGCGGTTATGACGGGATGTGCCCATTACAGGGATTTGCCGCCGGGCGCCGTCAAGGAAATCACGCAGGCGGATAATGCCGGTATAAACCACAGAAGCGCCAGCGCCGTTGTGGAAACTGAGATGGTGACTCTGCCGCCCCTTGATGAAACTCCTCCGTCGGCCGATTATATCGTGGGCCCATACGATGTTTTATCGGTTAATGTCAGCGGCAAACCGGAATTCTCCAGCATGGTACCCTCGTCGGGAACGGGAACAACTACTACACCATCAAATATAGGCGTTATCACCCAGGCGACGGGCTGCCGCGTGGACGGCAGCGGTAATATCCAGCTGCCGTATGTCGGGACAGTCCATGTATGGGGCATGACCCAGCGCGAAATTCAGGAACGTCTGATGGCCATCTATCCCAAATATTTCAAAGACCCGTGGGTGATTGTGGATATCAAAGAATACAGAAGCCATCCGCTTAACCTTCTGGGGCAGTTCAGAAATCCGGGCACTTATTATATGGACCGTCCTCTTAAGCTGCTGGAAGGAATCGCCCTGGGCAACGGTTACGACAACATGGCGGACCTCAGCGGCGCCCGGCTTATCCGCGATAAAAAAACAATACCGGTTGATGTTTACGAACTGCTTGCTAACGGCGACCAGCGCCAGAACATCTGGCTGAGGTCGGGCGACACCCTTTATGTACCGGACAATAAAAACCGGCAGGTTTTTGTTTTTGGCGCCGTCAAGAAGCCGGGGCCGCAGCCGCTTCTTCCGGCCGGGCTTACGCTCGCGCAGGCCATCGCCGGCGCGGAGCTGCGCGATACCGGTTACGATTTGAACTATGTTCGTATTATACGTTCCTATTCCGCCACGCGCGGCGAACTTATCGTTGTTGATTTTGAAAGAATTATGCGCGGCGAGACAATGGCCATGCCACTCAGAAACGGAGACATTGTCTATGTTCCCCGCAGCGCTCTCGGCGGCTGGAACGACGCCATCAGTGAAATGCTTCCGTCACTACAGATGTTCAGCGCTCTTCTGGCGCCATTTGTTCAGATTAAATACCTGAGAGATTAAACATATCCGCGCGCGGCGGTGAATTTGAAAATTTAATTTTCGGTTACAGTTACTTCAAAAACTCAGCTTGAAAAGGGAATTTTTATGGAAGCTTTCAAACCCGCAAGTTCCGGCTCTACGGAAAATCAGGAAGAAATAGACATTTTTGAGTACATTGCCGTTATCATCCGGCGGCGCAGGACTTTCGCCTGGGCCTTTTTTGCCGTCTTCATTGCCGTTATTCTTTACACGTTTTTGATGAAGCCGGTGTACGAAGCCTCGTCCATGCTTCATGTTAAGGATGAAAAGGCAAAAGCCGGAATTCTGGGGGAACTCTCGCTTAGCACCTCAAACCCCGTGAACACGGAAATTGAAATACTCAAATCGCGCACCAATGCCGAGCACGTGGTAAAAAGGCTTCACCTGGATTGGGACATAACGAAAAAATCCAAGGGGCTTGACTTTAAAATTCTGGAATTCGTTTCCGAAGCTGAAGAGCCTTCGTATAAAATAGAACTTACCGGCGCTGAAACTTACAAAGTTATAGATGACGGAGGCAAGACAATTGGCGAAGGCGCCTCCGGCGCGCTTATGCAGGTAAACGGCTTCCGTCTTTTGCTTACCGACATAGAAGGAGAAACGGGGGACAGTTTCCGTCTTAATCTACTGTCAACGGATCAAGTTGTGGAAGGATTGCGCGAGAAAATAAAAGCGGCGGAAGCCGGGCGTATGACCAGTATCATTAATGTTTCTTATCAGAACACCGACCCGATTTTGGCGCGTGACGTGGTCAACACGCTGGTGCAGTCTTATCTGGAGCAATCTATCGGTTTTAAATCGGAAGAAGCGGATCGGGCGGCCAGCTTCGTGGAGGAGCAGCTTGCGATTTTGCGCGGGGATTTGAACACATCGGAAAAGAAACTTCAGGCATACAAAAGTTCGACCGGTGTGATGATGCTCGACAGCGAAGCGCAGGCGCTGATTCAGAAAATATCAGAAAGTGAAAGAGCGCGCGCCGAGCTGGAAGTGCAAAAAAGGGCATTGCTTGCCGATTACACCGAGGCGCATCCCGCCGTCAGAACGATTAATAAACAGCTTGAAGCCATCAGGCAGCAGCTGGCTTCGTATGAACGGCAGATGAGAGCGCTGCCGCAGGCGGAACGTGATTTGGCCAGGCTCACGCGCATTTCCCGGGTCAACGCCGATATTTATACATTTCTTTTGCAAAAGCATGAGGAAGCGCGCATCGCCCGGGCATCCACCATCAGCAACATCAACATAGTTGACCCGGCCGTAACTCCTGAAAAACCGGTCAAGCCGAAAAAAAAGCAATATCTTCTTATCGGCATGCTTCTGGCCATGGGGCTGGGAGTCGGCCTGGCTTTCTTTGAAGAATACCTTGACGACACCATCAAAGGCGCGGAAGAAGCAAAGCGTGTCATGGGTCTGCCGCTGCTGGCGATTATCCCGCGCGTTAGCGCGCTGGAGGCACGCAACAACACCGGCAAAAATATGATTGTTGTCCAGCACGAGCCCAAATCCGCCGTGGCCGAGGCTTTTCGCGCGCTGCGCACCAGCCTGCATTTTTCCGGCATTAGCAAGGAAAATAAAATCATTTTGATTACCAGCAGTTTTCCGCAGGAGGGTAAGAGTATCATCTCTTCCAATCTGGCCTACATTATGGCGCAGACCAGGGCGCGCGTGCTCATTGTCGATTGCGATTTGCGGCGCTCTTCACTGCATGAAAAATTCGGCCACAGCAAAACGCCCGGCCTCAGCGAGATACTGACCGGCGATATTACCTTTGCCAAGGCCGTGCACAATACCGGCATTGACGGTTTGGATTTGATAAGCGCCGGCACCAACCCGCCCAATCCATCCGAGCTTCTCGGTTCGGAAGCCATGCGGCAGTTTTTGCTGACGCAGCGCAAGAATTACGACCATATTATCATTGACGCCCCGCCGGTGATGGCTGTTTCCGACGCGCCGGTGCTGACAGCCGTTTGCGATTTGGTGGTGTTGGTTGTGGAGGCGGGCCGCGTGCCCGTAAAGATTGCCCGGCGCACGCGCGAGATTCTGATTACCATCAAAGCGCCCGTTGCCGGCCTGGTGCTCAACGACAAAGCGGGCAAAGGAGAAAGTTACGATTACTACGGCGGCCGTTATTACCGCGACTCTTACGGCTACTATTCCGATGATAACGGCAACAACGACAAAGGCAGGGCATCTTTCCTAAACAAACTCCTGCCGGAAACGATTCGTAAGATAGTGAAACGTGAATCGTGAATGGTGAAAAGTGAATCGTGAATGGTGAAACGTGAAGAGAGCGCACAAGAAGCTGGATGTTTGGCGGGAAAGCGTTGATCTGGCAACAAATATTTATAAAATCACCGAAGATTTTCCCAAAACCGAAATATATGGATTAACTGCCCAGATAAGACGTGCTGTAATTTCTATTTCCAGCAACATAGCCGAGGGCGCAGCAAGGCATTCGCCCAAGGAGTTTTTACATTTTCTTACAATAGCCGGAGGATCACTTAGCGAACTGGATACGCAAATTGAAATAGCGTATAATCTAAACTTTCTTGCCGCTGAAACAAAACAAGATGTAGATCAAAAAATTGAATCTATAGCTGCAAAATTAGCCGGTTTAATTCAGAACATAAAAAAGAAAGTAAATATTGGAAAGTGAAAATAAAAGCAGAAATGCTAAAGGAGTATGGTGAATGTTGAAATGGTTTAACCCTTCACCCTTCACTTTTTACTTTTCACTCTTCACGTTGCCGTGAAATGCTCGACTACCACTGCCACATACTTCCTGCCATTGACGACGGGCCGGATACCATGGAAGAGTCCATAGAGATGGCGGTTGCCTTGCGTCAAAATGGTTATGATACTGTCTACTGCACGCCGCATCTTATCAAAGGCTTTTATGAAGCGGATAATAATGACGTAAAAAATATGCTTTCGGCATTGCGGGAAAAATTGCGCGCGGAAAACATCAGCATCACGCTTATTCCCGGGCGCGAATATTACCTGGATGAATTCCTTTTTGATTTTTTGGAAGACCCTCTGCCTATGGGCGAAACGAATTACATCATGGTGGAAATTCCCAACCACATGCCCCGCGGATTTGTCAGGGAAGCCTGCTTCCGCATAAAGCGCAAAGGCTTTATTCCCCTGATTGCCCATCCGGAGAGAAACAATCATTTTTTTCCGCGCCTCGAAAACAAGCCCGCGTTTATTCCCTATGTCAATTTACCATCCGGCGCGGATGATTTAAAAACCAGGGAGCCATCGCTTTTAAGCTACTTAAAAAATATCGGCTGTGCCTTTCAGGCGAATATGGGAAGTTTTACCGGTTTGTATGGCGCGCGCGTCCGGCAGGCGGCGGACGTGATGAAGGAAAAAAATATCTACACCCATTTCGGCACCGATGCCCACTCGTTGAAAGCGGTTCAAGTGTTGACGGAAAACGGGAAGAAAGAATAGCGGGGGAGGGTTAGAAGATTAGAAGATTAGATGGTTAGAGGATTAGAAGATTGGAGGGTTAGCAAGAATAATGATGAAGGAAGATTATCACAATTCACTTTTCACGCTCGCGCCACCTCGTGTGCCCTCGTGTGCCCTTCAGGGTATCAGGGTATCAGGGTATCAGGTGGTCACTATTCACGATTTCTTAAGGCACTTAACCCTTAAATTCTAAAACTTTATTCCCATTGAGTAATATTACTCAGCCATTGAGTAAATCTACTTGACTACATATAATGCCTTTGATATAAGCAGCTTATGAATTTTGAACGTCATTTATTATCAGCTTTAAGGGAAGATCTTTCCCAGCCGACACCCGTCATTCATGTTTTGATCGGTCCAAGACAAGTAGGGAAAACAACAATTGCCCTTCAACTTCAGGAGTCTGTCAAAATTCCTACCATTTACGCAACTGCGGACAGTCCTGTTCCCTTGGATTCCTCATGGATTGAAACACATTGGAAACGAGCCGTTACAGAAAGTAATACCTCCAAAAGCCCCGTCATTCTGATTCTCGATGAACTGCAAAAAGTAAGGGGATGGAGTGAAACTCTAAAAATTCTCTGGGATAGTCGTTCGGGCGGGCCGGAAATCAGAGTGTTGATTTTAGGTTCATCTTCTTTGCTCATGCAGGAAGGTCTGACAGAAAGTTTGGCCGGAAGATTTTTTCTCCATCGTTGCAACCACTGGAGCTACAACGAATGCAAGGCCGCTTTTGGCTGGAATCTGGAACAGTGGATTTTTTTTGGCGGGTATCCGGGAGCAGCGTCATTTATCAATAACGAAACTTCATGGAAGCGTTACATCACCGATTCACTCATCGAAACCGTATTGGCGCGAGATGTGCTCCAGATGAGTAAAATTGCCAAACCGGTTTTACTGCGGCATCTCTTTGCCCTTGCCGCCACATTACCGGCCCAGTTCGTCTCTTATACCAAGATGCTGGGACAACTCCACGATGCCGGCAACACCACAACACTAGCCAATTATCTGAAGTTGCTTGAATCCGCGTTTTTGGTAAGCGGACTTGAACTATTTTCACGCAACAAACAACGCAAGCGCGGCAGCAGTCCCAAGCTTGTCTTATGGAACAACGCTCTGATTAACGCTCTTTCCACACGAACCTTTGACGCGTCCATTGCCGATTCGAGCTGGTGGGGCAGGCTGATTGAAAATGCCGTGGGCGCCTGTCTTTGTAACAATCTAAATTCAATCGAATATACAATTACCTACTGGCGTGAAGGCCGCTACGAAGTTGATTATGTAGTCGCCAGGGGCGCTGATATCCGGGCTATTGAAGTAAAAAGCGGCGCAAGCAAAAAATTATCCGGACTGTCTCGTTTTCAAAGCCAATACCCGGAAGCAAAATCACTAATTATCGGAGGACCGGGTATCCCATTGGAAGAATTTTTCAGACAGGATACCGCGCGATGGTTGGAAGACTAGAAGACTGGAGGGTTGCTAATCTTCCAAACTTCTAAAGCATCTAAGCCTCTTGTTTTTATGCTTTTTCGTTTCACGTTTCACGCTTCACTATTCACGATTTTTTGAGGATACTTAACCCTTAACTTATCCTTGCAAATCGAAAGTAAATATTTTAATATACAAGCATGATTAAACGTTTAATTCATCACAACTTATTAAATTCATTAAAAAACTATCCTGTTGTGGGAATTCTTGGTTCACGTCAGGTCGGTAAAACCACGCTGGCTAAAACTATCCAAGCCATAACCGGAAAAGAAGCCATATATCTTGATCTGGAACTACCATCGGACATTAACAAACTTCAGGATGCCGAGCTGTATTTGAGGCAATTCGAAAAATCTCTCGTCATTATTGATGAAATTCAAAGAATGCCTTCTTTGTTCCCGCTGCTTCGCGCGCTTGTTGATATCAATAGAACCGCCGGCCGATTTCTGATTCTTGGCTCCGCATCGCCGGATTTTATACGTCATTCATCAGAGAGCATTGCCGGACGCGTCATCTACCACGAACTTACCCCGCTAAATTATTTTGAAACAGATACCGGTAAATATCAGAAACTACTTTTACGGGGCGGCTATCCAAACAGTTACCTGGCAAAAAATGATGAAGAAAGTTTTATCTGGAGAGAAAGCTATATCAAAACCTTTCTGGAAATGGATATCCCGCAGCTTGAAATTCGCATTCCTTCTTTGCAACTTCGTCGATTTTGGACGATGCTGGCGCACAGTCACGGGCAACTTTGGAATGCCAGTAAAATAGCGGCAAGTCTCGGGATTACCGCGCCCACCGTACGCCGTTACCTGGATATTCTGGAATCAACATTTATCGTCAGGCAACTTCAACCATATCATGTAAACACAAAAAAACGGCTGATCAAAGCGCCGAAAGTGTACATTCGTGATTCCGGGTTAAATCATGCCCTGTTGAGAATAAAAACCTTCGACGATCTCACAGGACACCCTTGTGCAGGTGCATCCTGGGAAGGATTTGTCATCGAACAGATTGTTGCTCTTTTGCCTGAAAGTAGCCCATACTATTTTTACCGTACAAACGCGGGCGCGGAAATAGACTTCCTTTATATCAATCAACAAAACCGGCCTGTTGTGGTAGAAATCAAATATTCTTTGAGTCCGGTTCTTTCAAAAGGATTCTGGAATGCTTATGAAGATTTGCAATGTAAACAGGGTTATGTTGTATATCCGGGCAGAGAGACATACCCTATAGGTAAAAACGTCACTGTTCTGCCATTAATTGAACTGAAAAAAATATTAAACACATAATTAGAAAAAGGGGAAAAAGTGGGATGCCAATCTTCCAACCTTCTAAAGCGTCTAAGCGTCTAAGCGGTTGCTTAATCAACCGGCATACGCCGGGTAAACTCCGTGCCGGGGGTGGAAGCTCACACTTCACTTTTCACGTTTCACTATTCACATAGG
>OMKS01004215.1_pt1 | contig 10951 bp, 14 predicted proteins | sample 1674721 | NCBI WGS metagenome assembly OMKS01 (sample SAMN06264996, study PRJEB25208) | sediment metagenome | isolation source: hot spring sediment | place: USA: California | collected 2014-09-02 | reverse complement strand
GTCAAGACAAAAATGCAATAAAATAATATTATTTCAAATACTTAAGCTAAAAACGACTTTTTACGAAACCATCAAATATGGCTTGTTATTGAAATAGATGGCGGACAACATGCGGCGCAAAAAGAAAAGGATATAGAAAGAGATACATATCTTAAAAGTCAGGGATTCAGAGTAGTAAGGTTTTGGAATAACGAGGTCTTACAAAACATAAACGGGGTTTTGACGGCAATAAGGGAGAACTGTTTATCTCACCCTCCCCTTTAATGAAATTCCCCCCCACCTTATATCCTCCCCCTCGAGGGGGGAGGAAAATAAAAGGAGGGGGTGAGATCTTACCCTCCCGTCAAGGGAGGGGAAATTACCCGCTTGAAATGAGAAAGAACCTAAATTATGTTATCGAACGCCCGTATAACCATTGTGTCAGTTCTTCTCGCCGTTGCGGCAATTGTTTCCTATTGCTATGTGGGTAACATAATTGAAGTGCCCATAAAAAAACCGCTCAGCACATTTCCCACACAGATCGGCACATGGAAATGGGTTGATCATACACCCATGGGCGACGAGGTGAGGAAGATGTTGGGGGTTGACGACTACATCCAGCATGATTACGTATCCGCAGACGGTATGCCGGTAAATCTCTACGTAAGCTATTTTTCGCGCGTAGGGAGCGGCGGGAAGGGCTATCACTCTCCGAAAAACTGCATGCCCGGAGGCGGCTGGAACATCATACACTCAGAGCCTTTTAAATTGACAGTTAGCCATTCCAGGCCGGTTGCCGTTGAGATTAACAAGATGGTAATGCAGAAGGGCGCCGAAAAAGAGGTCGTATTCTATTGGTATCAATGCCGGGGACGGATAATACACTCTGAATACATGGAAAAGATTTACTTGGTGCTGGACTCCATGTTCAAACGCCGGTCTGATGGCGCCTTCATCCGCATTATGGCGCCGGTGCGGGATGGCCAGGAGACGAAGGCTGTCGAATATTTGAAGGATTTTACGAAGCAGGTAATCCCGGCGCTGGAGGAATATCTGCCAGGAGCATAATAACGTTCGATCGTTCGCCCGGACCAATGCGTTCGAACCGTGCTAATCGTTCGATCGCTTCGCTCGTTCGAATGTTCAAACGCCTCGAACGTCTCGACCGACTCGAACATTTCCAACGACTCGAACGGGTTCACACATGGAATTCAATTTCGAAAAATTAGAAGTCTGGCAATTGGCTATGGATGTCATTGATGAAGTGTATTTTTTACTGGATAATTATCCTGAGCAAGAAAAATAGGCTCTTTCTCATAATAAGTGGGTAAGTTAATATAGACAAAAAAAATGTCATTCCCGAATGCCCCCCCTTTTGTCATTCCCGAGGGTTTAATCGGGAATCTGGTTTTGAAGTATGGAGAACAAACAATACTATGTCTATATCATGGCAAGTAAACGAGATGGAATGCTTTATATCGGTGTTACTTCTGATCTGATAGGAAGGGTTTTCGCTCACAAAAATGATTTGGCAGATGGCTTTACAAACAAATACCACATCCATAACCTTGTCCATTTCGAGATTACAGAAGATATAAACAGTGCTATATCAAGGGAAAAACAGCTTAAGAAATGGAACAGGGCATGGAAAACTGCTTTGATTGAAAAGAATAACCCTGAATGGCGGGATTTATATTGTGATTTGATGATGTAACACCATATTCCCGCTCAGAAATCGCTGCGGGAATGACAGAATTGGGACTTTTGCAAGAGCCTCATTCGTATCGCTTTAGGGTCTCTTATAGAGACTATTACAAATTTAAAGATTGGAATAAGGAGAAAATATATCACCCAGCAGCAATTTGATGATATCAAGACGATAGAACGCTTATACTTCAAATTAATGAAACTATCGAAGGCGTTAAAGGGATGATCATGCCCTACGTTTCGAACAACTCGAACGTCTCGAACACCTCGAACGTCTCGAACAATTCGAACGCTTCGAACGTGCTTTATATACAGTTCGCCTTACTCGCGGGGTTGTTCCTGCTCCTCTACTATCCTGTCATTACAAAAATGGTGTCGGACTGGGGGATCGATGACAATTATTCACACGGTTACCTGATTCCGGCCATAGCAGGCTATATGATCTGGATTATAAGAAAAGACCTGAAAAAGATTGAGCCCACACCCAGCAACCTTGGCCTTATCCTGTTAATCCCCGGACTATGCCAACTCCTTATAGCGCGGGTCGGTTCTGAGTATTTTCTCCAGCGGACCTCGATGATATTGGTTTTATTTGGTCTATCATTGTTTTTAATGGGTAAAAATTTTACAAAGAAAACGGCCTTTCCGGTCTTATATTTGTTTTTTATGATCCCCATCCCGGCCATTATCTGGGACAAGATTGCCTTTCCCATGAAGCTCTTTGCCTCATATCTGGCGGTTAAAGTCATCGGCTTAATCGGCATACCAATTTTTAGGGAAGGTAATATCCTCCACCTGGCTAACACTACCCTGGAAGTGGCGGATGCCTGTTCCGGACTCCGGTCATTGACTTCACTTCTGGCCCTAAGCGCCGCGCTTGTATTTTTTACCGAGCACTCAAGATTTAAGAAATGGCTTTTATTTCTTTCAGCCGTTCCCATAGCCATCTTGACCAATATTATCAGGCTAACGGTGACCGCCGGTCTGGCCAGCAGGTACGGAGAGAAGGTCGCCCAGGGATTTTTGCATGAGTTTTCGGGTTGGCTGATATTCCTGCTGGGTCTGGCTATGTTGATGGGCGTTAACGCATTGTTATCTATGCAGAAAAGATAAAAAGAATTTCGAAATGAAAATCCAAAATAGGTAGTGGCAAATTCGCAATTCGCAATCCAAAATTCGAAAATTTAACATTGGAACCCCTTTTCCACTTTTAATAGAAAAATCCTTCCCTGCCGATATCCGCAATATGTGAAAAACTTTTCCACTTTCTCGTTTTCCGTTTTCTATTTTCTAATTAAATGTTAATTTTCATACACTAAACGCTAACCGATGAGCCTCTTGCAAAAGTCTTGTAAATGGCGTTCTTGTCATTCCGGCGAAAGCCGGAATCCAGTAATTTCAAGCAGATTGAGATACCTCTGGACACCGGTTTTCACCGGTGTGACGAGTTTTGCAAGAGGCTCTGATATATGCTGATTAATGGCATAAGAGTTGCATTCTCACAGATACCATATCTGAAAATCCAGGGAGAGGGTCTTGTTGCATGAAAAAATGGTATGTAATCCAGACTAAAGTGCGGGAGGAAGGCAGGGCAACTTTTTTTCTCCGCCAATTGGGCGTAGAAATCTATTTCCCCAAAATGGAAATTTGTACTATGACCGGGACTAAAGCAACTATGGCCCGGAAACCTCTATTCCCAAACTATATTTTCGCCCATTTCGATGCCAAAAAAGACCTGTTCAAGGTTAGCTGGACAAAGGGTGTCCAAAAAGTATTGCCTGAAAGTCCCAATCCCATTCCCCTGGATGAGGAGATAATGGAATCCATAAAGAGTCTGGCCGGTAAAGATGGCGTTGTGCGAAAACGAAACTTCAAAAAAAATGAACGGATCCGGGTCATCCGGGGGCCAATGAGAGACGTTATGGGTATTTTTGAAAACTGGGTTTCAGACCATGGCCGGGTCAGAATCTTGCTTGACCTCTTTAATTATCAGGCCCGGCTGGAATTGCATTATTCGCTGATTGAGAAAGCCGGTTGAATAGTTAAGTGGTTGAGTGGTTACTAAACCGCTCATCTGCCCAACCAATTGACCGCATACAGAAGTTGATTTTATGCAGCAAGATTATATAGTTAACTTAGCGGCCGCGCTGGCCGGACGGGCGGAGCCTGTCCTGATCCGCCCGCTAAGTGTGTAGGTGCGAATGGAAGTAAAGATATTAAAGAAGGAAAATGACTTGTGGGAGGACTATGTCCAACGGAGTCCTATATCCACAAATTACCACCAATCAGGCTGGCAGGGGGTTATTAAAAAGAGCTTCGGGCATGAGACGTATTATCTGATGGCTATAGCCGGGGGGACAGCCAGGGGTATATTGCCACTCGCTCATATGCGCAGCCGTTTGTTTGGTAATTTTTTGGTATCCCTTCCATTTTTTAATTACGGGGGGATTATTGCAGATGATTCCGAGACCGTAGAGAAGCTCATATCCAGTGCAGTAGATATTGCCAAGGACTTAGGAGCGGATCATATCGAATTCAGACACCTATATAACAAATTGCCCGTCGGCCAGACAAGAGAGCACAAGGTCACTATGATTCTCGATCTCAAAGGCGATATAGATTTTCAATGGAAGGCCTTTAACGCCAAGCTCCGGAATCAGATTAGAAAGGCAGAGAAAAGCGGCCTTCAGATAAAGATCGGCGGATTAGAAGATATCCCTGGATTTTACGAGGTATTTGCCGAAAATATGCGCGACCTGGGGACTCCGGTCTATGGAAGGGCCTTCTTCCAAAACGTGTTGACCTCTTTTCCGGAAAGTGCCAGGGTTTTTAGCGTAATTTTTCAGGATAGGGTTATAGCTTCCGGGATAGCCTCCTGGTTTAAGGATACGTTCGAGGTCCCGTGGGCATCATCAATTCGGGAATACAGGGCCCTTTGTCCCAACAACCTTCTTTACTGGGAAGCGATAAAATTTGCCATTGAAAATGGATTTAAAAAGTTTGATTTTGGCCGTTCGACACCGGGCGAAGGGACGTACAAGTTCAAAGAACAGTGGGGCGCCGGGCCTGTCCAACTTTACTGGCAGTATTGGATGAAAGACGGTCGGTCATTACCCGAACTGAATCCCAAAAATCCGAAATATCAACTGGCAATTAAGGTATGGCAAAGATTACCGGTGGCGCTGACTAAAGTCTTGGGGCCGCGGATTGTAAGGAATATACCGTAATATGTTACGATCCCTTCCTCCTTCCGGGGTGCCGATAATGCCCTCTGATATTCTGGCGGGCTTGAAAGACACCCTTTACGGTAATAAGTGTCTCGAGGGGTTTAAAGAAGATATCTGCCGCTATTTTGGTGTAAGGCACTGTTTCCTTGTCTCTTCAGGACGTGCTGCCCTGACTATGCTTCTAAAGGCCATGCGGCAACTCAGCCCGGATAAAGATGAGGTGGTTCTGCCTGCCTATACCTCGTTTTCTGTCCCCTCCGCAGTGGTCAAGGCCGGGCTTAAGGTATCGCTTTGTGACATAGACCCCGAGACAATGAGTCCGGATATAGATAGCCTGAAAGAGTCGCTATCTGATAAGACCCTTTGCCTTGTGGTATGTCATTTATATGGCTATCCATGCGATATGGATGCTATTCTAAGGGTGGCCAGAGAGTCAGGTGTATTTGTGATAGATGACGCCGCCCAGGCTATGGGCGCTACATATAAAGGCAAGGCCTTGGGTACGTTTGGTGACGCAGGGATTTTCAGTCTGAGTAGGGGCAAGAATATCACTACAATTGACGGCGGCATAATAATTACCGACTCGGACAAAATAGCCGCGGAACTTTCGAAATTAGAACTTAAGAAGGCAGGTTTCTTAGACCGGCTGAATCTGATTTTTAAAGCGATGATCATGTCTCTGCTGTTAAGGCCACCTTTCTATTGGATACCACAGAGACTCCCGTTTTTAAAACTGGGCCTTTCGGTATTCTCTACCGAGTTTGGGCTTAAGGAGTTTACAGGAGTTCAGGCGGGAATCGGCCGGAGGATGTTGAGAAGACTTAAGCAGATAAATGAAGGCAGAAAGAAAAGGGCCGGAGATCTGATGGCTGGTCTCAGCGGCTGTAATGGTGTTAAATTTCCCCGGGAGATTGCGGGCGCAGAGCCCGTGTTCTTAAGGCTCCCTGTGAGGCTTAACAGGATAGACGACTGTGGAAAAGCGGGTCTGGGAATCGTCCGGTCATATCCTTATCCGTTGGATGAGATTGATGCGTTACGCCCTCACCTGGTTTCGGATGGAAGAAATTTTCCGGGGGCAAAGGAGTTTTCCATGCGGGTATGGACGTTGCCCACGCATGTATATGTACAACAAAAAGATATGAAAAATATTTTAGAACATTACAGTCTCAAATCTGAGGTCTGAAGCGGAGGAAATTATGGCACGTGCTGATCAGGATACACTTATGGCATTACCTTTAGAGGAAAAAGTTGACTATTCCAAGGGTATTATCAGAGAAGCTCTGGGAAAATTCGGGACAGAGAAGCTGCTTATAGCCTGGACGGGCGGTAAGGACAGCACCACCATGCTCTGGCTGTACCGGGAGGTCTGTAAAGAACTGGGCATAGAGAAACCGCGCTGCATGTTTATCGATGAGGGTCATGTGTTTAAGGAGATACTGGAACTGGTTGATCAGGTCAAAAAGGCGTGGGATGTAAATGTGATCACCGTCAAGAATATTGATGTAAGCGATAAGGCCGCCAAGGTCGGCGATATGATCAGGGTTGCGGATCTCAATGTGCGCAACCGGCAGGAAGTGGCCAGGCTCGGATATACGGAAGAGACTTTTTCTTTTGACCCTGAGTCTTATGTGGGGAATCACCTTATGAAGACCGTGGCTATGAATATGTTCCTGGAGAATGACAGGGTAGCGGCCCTTTCCACAGGCATCCGTTGGGACGAACAAGAGGCCAGGCTGGACGAAGACTTCTTTAGCCCCCGCAGCAATCCGGAACATATCCGGGTACATCCCATTCTCCATTTCAAGGAACGCGATATCTGGGACACCATCCACAAATATAAAATTCCCTTCTGTTCCCTCTACTATCAGGGCTACCGCTCCCTGGGCGCCAAGGGATCAACGGTAAAGGTTTCCGATATCCCGGCCTGGGAGCAGGACCTGGAGAATACGACCGAGCGCGGCGGGAGAAAGCAAGGGAAGGAAGACATCATGGCGAAACTCAGGGACCTGGGGTATATGTAGGCAGGGACGAGTAGATGTTGGCGGAAAATATATGAAACAAAATTCGCAATAAAAATCCGAAACAGTAGCATGGTAAATCCGAAATTCAAAATGGATAGATACGAGGAGGTAACCAGCAATGGAGATTGCTCCCAGAATTACGATAGATGAAAAAGTCCGATTTGGAAAGCCTGTAGTAAAGGGGACTCGCGTTCCTGTAGATTTGATCCTTGGTAAACTGGCGGGAGGGATGACCTACGAAGAAGTTATGACTGAATATGATCTTACAAAAGAGGATATATTGGCTGCCCTGAATTATGCCGCAAGACACCTGTCAGACGAAGAAATCAGGGCTATAGGATGTTAGGATGCTCAAGTTCGTAATTGATGAGGACATGCCTCGGTCAACCGCAGGAACCCTGAAGGCCAAAGGCTTTGAGGCCCTGGATGTGCGTGATTGTGGGTTAAGAGGACAAAGCGATGAGGAAGTTTTTAAGTTTGCACAGAGGGAAAAAGCTATAATTTTGACAGGAGATATGGGTTTTGCAAATCTTTTACGGTATCCCATTGGTAGTCATGTCGGGATCGTTATTGCCCATTTTCCTAACGAGATATCCACTTCTGAATTAACTGGTCAGATAATCAAGGCATTTATTAACCTTACCGAGACCGACTTCAGTGGGAATCTAATTATCCTCGAGCCTGGACGTATTAGAATCAGGAGAAAGTCTGTTTAAATCCGCAATTCGAAATTCGAAATAGGTAGGTAACATGTCTGACATTACCGTAAGATTCTCTCACGTCTGGAAAAAGTTCAAGCGTGGCGAAAAACACGACTCCCTTCGATCTCATCCCTCGTCCCTCGTCCCTTCTTCCAGAAAGGTCTTTGTCCTGGGCATAGACGGGGTGCCGTGTAGTCTGCTCAGGGAATTTATGGGGCAGGGGATAATGCCTAATCTGGCAGAGGTCGTTAAGAACGGGACGCTTAAGCCCATGGATGCCTCGATTCCGGAGGTTTCCTCCACCTCCTGGTCCACTTTCATGACCGGGGTAAATCCCGGCCGGCATAATATATACGGGTTTACGGAGCTGGATCAAAGTTCCTATAAATGGCGTTTCCCGAATTTTAATGACATCAAAAGCCCTACACTCTGGGATATTGCCGGACGACAGGGCAAGGCCAGCATAGTGATTAATCTTCCTTCGACCTATCCCGCCCGGCCGTTAAAAGGGATTCTTACGGCCGGATTCGTGGCCCTGGATTTACAGAAGGCTACTTATCCGGAGTCTGCTTATCAGTACCTGAAGGGTATCGACTATAAGATGGATGTGGATACGCAAAAGGCGCAGGTCTCTCCGGCTGCCTTGGCTGAAGATATTATGACTACCTTCAGAAAGAGGAAGGAGGCCATCCTCGGTTTGATGGAGAAGGAGACATGGGACCTCTTTATCGGGACTATTACCGAGACCGACCGCCTGCACCACTATCTCTGGTCAGCCCTGGTTGACAAGGCACATCCCCAGCATGGTTTCTTCATAGACTTCTATAGAGAACTGGACGCCTTTATCGGCGAGATTTACGGGCGGTTGGATGATGATACCTCCCTGATTATGCTTTCCGACCATGGGTTTACCGAAATAAAGAAAGAGGTCTATTTAAACACCTGGCTGAGGAAGAAGGGATACCTTAGATTTAAAAAAGAACCGCCGGGCTCATTTGAAGACATCCACGGCGAGACCAAAGTCTTTGTCCTTGATCCTTCACGGTTCTATGTGCATCTCAAAGGTAAATATCCCCTGGGGAGTGTTTCCAATGGGACTGAACACGAAGACCTGAGGCGGAAGTTAAAAGAGGACCTGCTTTCCTTGACTGTGGACGGCCGGAAGGCGATCAAATCGGTCTTCTTTAAGGAGGAGCTGTACAAGGGACCGTGTTATGATGATGCCCCGGATGTAGTAGCCCTGCCTGTGGATGGATTTGATCTCAAGGGGGCCATAAACAAGGATACCCTGACCGGCCGGAGCCTCCTGACCGGCGGGCATACGAGAAGCGATGCCACATTTTATATCAACCGGCCTATTGAAATGGACGGCATAAATATCATTGATGCCGGGGTAACGGCGCTGAAGCAACTGGGGATTGAAGAGAAAGGGCTTGAAGGCAGGGCGCTGGGGTAGGGCTTTCCGCTCAATATGAACGCTATGCACGCTGTGCATGAACGTCCAGGTAAGGAACATGTAAATTCGCAATCCGAAATTCGAAATGAACTCTGGTAAATTTGAAATTCGACTATCCAGGAGGTAAGGCATGCTTAAAGCTATAAAGGTGGAAGTCAAACCAGGAGAAATTATTGAAGCTGTAAAAAAAATGAAAAGAAAAGAGAGGGATGCGTTTTTAGAAGACCTTCTTGCCACCACATCTCCAGAGCATCTCGAGAGCATCAAAGCGGCGAGGGCCGACTACAAGGCCGGGAGAATAAAGACCCATGAAGAGGTCTTTGGCCATTGAAATACAGGCTTGTTTATACTAACAGGGCAATCAGGGGCACCTTTTGCAAAAGTTATTTATTAGTAAAGTTAGCAAGGTTCTTTTTTGTTGAATTACGGGAGGACAATTATGCAGGATCTATTAAACCGAATCACCTTTGACAAGAATGTTCTTTGTGGAAAACCTATTATCCGTGGTCTGCGGATATCTGTTGAGATGATATTGGAGTTATTGGCCAAAGGGGCTACAGAAGATGAAATTCTGGAAGATTATCCTCAACTTGAACCGGATGATATCCGTGCTGTATTGCTCTATGCCCACCACATGGTGGCCAGAGAAACAGTTTTTGATAGGGTTGAATCCAGATAGGCGCCATGAACATGCATAGCGAGCGCATTCCCCGCTGCTTGCAGCGGGGTTAGCGAGCGAATACGATGCATTTTACCTTGCATACGGAGATTCCCCGTAGCTTGCTGCGGGGAGCTTCAATTTTTTATTGGATGTCAACGCAAGTGGGGCCGTGGCTTGTTATGGCCTGAGTATAAAACCCATTGTGCTGAAATTTTGGTCGAAGCCGAAGATTTCTTTAACGCCGGTATGTCGTGCTATTGCAAAACTGGTGCAATCGACCAAAGAAAATAATTGGTCAGAATAATTTTCAAATATTTTCCAGGCTTCCTGGTGGATGGAAGGGGCAACCCACTCTAAACGAAGCCTTCCTGTTTTTACGGCTTCCTGAATTAAAGCATGAAATTGCAGGGCCTTGACGTGACCGTCGTCATAGCGTATGCGTGTATAGGTCTCCGCCAGGACATAATTGGATGTAATCAATGGAATTTTCTTTTTTGATATCTTGCGGTAATAAAAGGCGGCCTGTTTATGAAATTTATCTCTGGCTACGGTCAGGGCAATCCAGCCACCGGTATCCACGAAGATTGGAGCCATGACTAATTCTCTTTCCCATAGAGATATTTGTCGTGATGGATAGATGCATCGTTTGGACCAACCGGGCTGTCACACAGGCCGATAACCTTCAGAAGGGGGTCTTTTTGTGGTCGTGTCACTCCCTTCTTGGCCAGATAATCCTTAATAGCCTTACGGATGTGTTCGGATTCGGAAGTCTTGGTGGAAGAGGCCAGGTTTTTCAACGCCCGATCGCTTTCTTCATCGATATAAATTTGTTTTCGTTTAAGAGTATCCATGGGAATCCTCCATATATATGTGATAGACTGGAATCTACCCGCTGATCGTCAGCTTGGTGCAATCAAGAATTATATGGTGTATACATTACTAGACCACAGCTAAGATGTCAAGTTCGATAAATATGGTCTGCCCCCGTAGGACAGGAGTGTTGGCCAAGGTTGAGGGCTTCGCTCCGGCGGACCGTGGGCAAAAGACTTCTCAATTCGTGGCGGAAATTGAGTTCAAAGCTGAAAGCTCAAGGCTTAAAGTGTGTATAAGAAATCCCCGTGCGTCTGTGGCTAAAAAACTAATTTGTGTCTATTCGTGCAATTCGTGGCTAATTTGCCCTGGAAAGCCTTCCGCTTTTC
>OMKS01004214.1_pt1 | contig 10954 bp, 12 predicted proteins | sample 1674721 | NCBI WGS metagenome assembly OMKS01 (sample SAMN06264996, study PRJEB25208) | sediment metagenome | isolation source: hot spring sediment | place: USA: California | collected 2014-09-02 | reverse complement strand
GTCCCGCGCATCCACAACTCCAGCGTGCTCTTCCGCGTGTTGCAGGGCGACACCGCTTATGAGGACCGCTTGAAGGACGTGACCGCCGAGGACTTCGAAGGCGCGCAAGAACGCATCGCGGCGATTTTGGCGCGGTTGGATGACGCGCGCATGACCTGCCCGGATGCCGAGCTGATCAAGCGTGAGTTCGCCAACGCCGGACGACTGCTGCAACACGCTTGTCGCCGCGCGCAGCAACTCTTGGGGGCGGCAACGGACAACGCCGCCATGCTCGCCGACCTGGAAGCCGCTATCGAGGAGCATACGGCGCTGTGGCTGGCCCGTAACCGGCCCGGCGGCCTCGCGGACAGCCTGAAGCGCTTCGATGCTCTGCGGCAAGCATATGCATAGATCACATCATCTCAACGGATTCAACGGAAAAATATCCGTTCCATTCCGTTGAATCTGTTGAGGTTTTGTAAGAGGGAAACGATATGAATTTGGATAACGCACAGGCGATTCTCCAGAGCGCGATTGGCGTCGTCACCCCGGCGGCGCAACTTGTGGTGCGGGTTCGTGGGGACGTCGTCTGCTCTGAGGCGTTCGGCTGGCTCGACCCGGAGACGCGCGCGCACCCGACCCAGCGCGACACGCTGTTCGACATGGCCTCGGTGAGCAAACTGTTCACCGTCACAGCCTTTATGACGCTCGTCGAAGAAGGCCGCGTCGCGCTCGATACGCCGGTCGGCGCGGTCCTGCCGGAGTTCAGCGGCTTGCGTCCGATCCAGCCTTACGAAGACCCGCTCAACCCTGGCGGAATGGTCGCTGTCTCTGAAAACGGCGGCTTTGTGGATGCTGGTCGTGTTACATTTCACGATTTACTCACCCACACCTCCGGCCTCCCGGCGTGGCGTCCGCTTTACCGCGAGCCAAGCGCCGAGGTCGCCCGCCAGATAGCGTTGGATACCTTCTTTTCATATCCCACCGGCACGCAAGTTGTCTACAGCGATGTCGGCCTGATTTTGTTGGGGATGGCTATTGAACGCCTCACCGGGCAATCTCTCGACGCCGTTGTGCGAAACCGCGTTACTGCCCCGCTAGAACTGCAAAATACCTGCTATCTACCGGTCAAAAGTAATGAGAAAAGAGTAAAGAGTAATGAGGCGACTGTTTCGGACCGCATCTTACCATTGACGGACAACTCATTACCCATTTCTGATTACTCATTACTCATCTCCAATCCCCAATCCCTTTCCATTGCCCCCACCGAATTCTGCGCCTGGCGCAACCGTCGCATCGCCGGCGCGGTCCACGACGAGAATGCCTACCGTCTCGGCGGCGTCGCCGGGCACGCGGGGGTGTTCTCCACGGCGGAGGACATCGCGGCGTTTGGACAGGTGTTCCTTGACCGTCCGACCGGACAACGGCGTGGATTCCCGTTGCTGTTATCCTCTACGGTGAATGCGATGACGCACTGTTACACCGGCGAGATCGGCACGCGGCGCGGTCTGGGCTTTGCGCTGTGGCTGGACGACCCGGAAGCCAGCAGTAACCCGTTCAGCCAAAGCGCCTTTGGGCATACCGGCTTCACCGGCACGTGCTTATGGATGGACCCTGAACGCGACCTCGTCGTGGCGCTGCTAACGAACGAGGTCTACAACGGGCGGCAGAACCGCGGGATTGCGGGCTTGCGCGTCGCGGTGCACCAGGCGATTGTGGTTGCCATAGATGCTGGTGCTACTTGATTCTCTGTTGCCATAAGGCACACATTGTGCTAAAATGAAAGACGTGAAATACTATACCTGGGATGGCAGGAAGGGTGCGAAACTCAAAGCTGAACGTGGCGTAGCGTTTGAGGATATTGTTTTTTACATTGCGCAAGGCCAGCTTTTGGACATTGTCGAGCATCCCAATCAGGAAAGGTATACGGGACAGCGCATGTTCATTATCGAGATCAACGCGTATGCCTATCTTGTGCCATTTGTGGAGACAGAACAAGAAATCTTCTTGAAGACGATCATCCCGAGTCGAAAAGCAACAAAAAGATACTTGAGAGGTCAGCAAGATGAATAAGATCAGACTAGACAAAGAAGAGGCCGAATTGCTGGATTCTTATGAGGCCGGTGAGTGGCGAAGCGTCGAAGGATGGGTAAAAGATGCGTCGCAGTATGAGGAGTATGCCAGCGCAACGTTCAAAAAGGATAGGCGGGTGAATATCAGAATCTCCACTAAAGACCTCGAAGGGTTGCAAAAACGGGCATTGCAAGAAGGTATTCCTTACCAGACACTCATTTCTAGTGTTCTGCATAAGTACATTTCCGGTCGCCTGGTAGAATTAGGCTAGGAGAATCAAGAAGTGTCTCTTATGCCCCCTTACCATACTGCTGCATACGCACGATAACGCGATGCGCCGTGATGTCCTCTAAGAACTGTTGCCGCAACGCGCGTTTGGGGATGCTCTCCGCGAGCGCCTGGAGTTCCGCGTACACACGCTGCGCCAATTGCGGTAAGCGTGGGTCGCCGGCCTGTTCCAGGACGCGCAGGCAGACGGCATGCAGGCGAAAGAGCTGATCTAGCCCCTGCAGTGCAGGTAAATCGTGCGTCTCAAGAATGTGCGTGACGTACTCCAGTGCGGTGCAGGTATCGCCCAACGCCAGGGCCACCTCGGCCAGGCCCGCTTGTGGTTCCGCGGCCAGCGCCGCCTGCCCTAGCGCCTGCCGGATCGCCAGCGCCTCCGCGTAGTGGACTTGCGCCTCCGCGTACCGGCCCACATCCACCAGCGCGTGCGCCAGATTGGTGAGGATGTTTGCATACACGTGGCGCTGTTGTTGCACCTCCGTTATTTCAAGCGCCGCTTGCCCATACGCCAGCGCGCTTTCCGGCTGATTGCGCTCGCCGGCCAGCGCCGTCAGCACCGCCAGGACCATCGCCTGCCCGCGCATATCCTGCAAGTCCTGGAAGATTGCCAACGCTTCGTTGAGATGCTGTTCCGCCGCGCCGTCATCGCCTTGCCGCCGCGCGATATTCGCCAGGTTGCCCAACGTCATCGCTATGCCTTGCCGGTCGGATAACTCGCGCTTGATCCGCAGCGCTGCCCGGCACAGCAAGCTCGCTTGTTCGTAATGCTTTCGCGAGGCCTGAACTTCGGCCAGATTATTGAGCGTTATGCCCTCACTGCGCCGGTCACCGATATCCCGCGCGATGTGCAGCCCTTCCTGGTAATAGGTATCCGCCGCCGCCAGATCTTCGCTCAGGAAGGATACGGCGCCCAGCGCTGTCAACGTCTTGCCCTCGCCATAGCGGTCGTCGATGGCGCGGCAATTTTCGAGCGTCTGCACGAAATACTCTCCGGCGCGCGTGAAGTCTCCACAGCGCCAGTATGAAACGCCCAACGCGCGCAGGATGCCGGTCTCCAACTTCACGAAACGCGCTGCTTGCGCCAGCGTCAACGCCTCTTGGAAGTGGCGCAGACTCTCCTCGCGCCGGCCCTGCGCCTGGTCGATCGACCCCACTATGTGCCGGGCCAACACCAGATTGTAACGGTCGCCCAACTGCTCGCTGAGAACGTAACTCTCGCTGCTGTAGCGGTGCGCCTCGCTGTAAGCGGACAGATGATACAGCACGCGGCTGAGCGCGTTGAGCACGAACGGCAGATGCTCCGTCGCTTCCAGCGCGCGCAAGGCTGCGAGCGATTCCTCCAAAAGGGCGCATCCCCGCTGGACTTCGCCTTCGAGCGATGCCGCGAAGTATCCCTGGCAAGCGCGCAACCGGTTGACCAGAATCCGTGCGGCGCGCGTCGCGCCGGGCGCGAGCTGTGCGACCGCCTGCCCAAAGGCGCGTTCCGCCTCAGCCGCCCAGAAGCGCGTATCGTAAAAGTAGAATATCCCCAACAATGCCGCGTCCAACAGCGCCACATCAGCCTGCGCGGTTGCCCACTCCCAGGTCGCCTGCACATTGGCATACTCCGCCTCGATAGCGAGCAGCGCCGGTCTAACCTCCGGCCCGGTCAGGCGCGCGTGTTGCGCCGCTATCCAGGCGAGGAAGTAGCGCGCGTGGGCGGCGCGGGCTTGTTGCGCTTGGCGGGGCGCGGCGTCCAGTTTTTCCAGCGCATAGCACTGCACCAAATCGTGCATCGTGTAGCGGGCCGGCCCGCCGCTGGACGCAGAGACGCGCTGCAAGAGCGATTGATCCAACAAAGCGGCGAGCAGCCCCGGCGATACAACGCCTTTTGCTCTTGCGGGTCGAGCAGCGCCCAGGAGTGTGCGAAGACCGCGCGCAGGCTGCGATGGCGCTCCGGCGCGTCTTGCCGTTCAGCCTCCAGAAAATCGAAACTGCGCTCGATTTCCACGGCAATTTCCCGGCAACTGAAAGCGCGGCGCCACGTCGCTGCCAGCTCGATAGCCAATGGGTTGCCATCGACCAGGCGGCATATATCGTCGATGGCGCGCCGGTCGTCCGCGTCGAACGTCACATCGGACTCCAGCCGTTGCGCGCTGGCGATGAAGAGCTGCGGGGCGCTCGGCGGGGAGGCCGGGTCCGGCGCGTAAGATAGCCCGTTCACCGGGAAAACCCACTCACCCGGCGTGTTGAGCCGCTCGCGGGAGGTAATCACACACACGCAGGATGGCGCGTGCCGCAGCAGGTCCATCACCGGGCCGGCGCCGTCCACCAGATGTATGACCTTGACCAACATCACTTTTCGAAACAACCGCTCTCGGTTCAGGGGGGGAATTTATGCGACAACGGCGAATGCTCTGGTTCTGTTAGATGTAGTGTTCGAGGGTAACAACGCGACCAGTTTTAGCGGGGGCGGGTTGGAGATGAGCGGGACAGGAACGGCGACCTTGCGGCACGGCGACCATCGCCGTCACCTACAGCAACGTGGAACAGCCAAGCGGCGTGCATCCGGGGGTGGGGAACATCAACGCCAATCCACAGTTCGTGGACGCAGCGAGCGGCAATCTGCGGCTGCGCCTCGGCTTGCACTGCATCGACAGCGGCAATAATACGGCCGTGCCCGCGGGCGTCACTACCGACCTGGAAGGCCGCCCGCGTTTCGTGGATATGCCGATGATACCCGATACCGGCAACGGGACGCTGCCCATCGTCGATATGGGCGCGTACGAAGCCTTCCTGTACGCGGATATGGCCCTGGGCAAAACGGCGACGCCGGCCAGCGTGGCGCCGGGCGAGGCGCTGACCTTCACGCTGACGCTCGCCAACCAGGGCAGCGCCGCCGCGACCCAGGTGGTCGTCACCGACACGCTGGCGGGGCTGACGAACGTCACCTTCACCTCCGACCTGTTCATCAGTGACACGGGCTATACTCCCGCGTATGTCTGGACGGTACAGGACTTGCAGTCGGGGCAGAGCGGCGTCATCACCATCAGCGGCGTGCTACAATCCCCTCTGACAGCGGGCGCGCGCCTGAATACGGCCACGATTGCGGCGGCGGATGACGCCGACCCGAATAACAACACGGCTACGGCGAGCTTCGTCGTACTCAACGTTGCCCCTGTTATCACCAGCGTTCCCGTGACCACAGCGATGCAAATGTTGCCCTACAGCTACGCCGTCGCGGCCAGCGACGCCAACGGAGACGCGCTGATCTTTACTGCGCTGACGCTGCCGGATTGGCTGGCGCTCACCGACCACGGCAACGGTACGGCCACCCTCGCCGGAACGCCGGGCGAACTGCATCTGGGCGAGCATCCCGTCGTGCTGCGCGTGGCCGACGGTAGTGGGGCGTATGTCGAACAGGCTTTCACCATCACGGTATAAGCCGGGGCATGGATATACTTGCCCCTGGTGCTACGCAACCAGCCCTAAGTTTTTCCGATAATCAATCTATTGAGTGGATAAAACAGTAGCGCGGGCGTCTCGCCCGCGCTACTGTCGTCATCAATAATACTATTGCTTTTGTATATCTTTTAGATATAATATGGATATACAGAGGTGTGATATGACGGTCAAAGTAATGCTTTCTTTTCCCGATGAATTTTTGACGCAAGTCGATACGTTGGCTGAAGCCGAGCAGCGCAGTCGCAGCGAGTTGGTACGTGAGGCGTTGCGGCACTATATGGCCACCCGTGCCGGTGTGTTACGGCCTGGCGACCATCCCCAGGTGCGCGCAGCGGTGGAATCATTCGCGGTGCTGGCGCAGATATCCCCCGGCGCCGGCGAGGATAGCGCCGATGTTGTGCAATATTGGCGGGATGCGCGCAAATGACGTCGTCGTTCGTCTTGGATACCTCGGTGGTGCTCAAATGGATTCGCCGGGAAGAAGTTTTGGCGGATCGTGCATTGAGCATTTTGCACATCTATCTTGAAGGTCGCAATCGGCTGATTGTACCGACGTTGCTGGCTTACGAGGTCGCCAATGTTTTGCGTTACAAACCTGAATTGTCCACGGCAGATGTTGAACTGGCGCTCCAGAGTTTGTTTGATTTGGGCCTGGAATGGGTGTCTGCATCCTCTGCTATAACCCAGCGTGCGGTGAACATCGCCCATACTTACGACACCACAGTCTATGACGCCGTTTTTGCGGCTGTGGCCGAAAGTAATGGCGCGATATTTGTGACTGCGGATGCACGTCTGGTGCAACATCTAGATGCGTTGCCTTTCGTGGTCTTCCTCGGCGATATAGGATAATGTCCCTATCCATTCGCCCATTCGAGTCACGCGATCAAGACGCCGTGCGTGGACTAATCCTTACCGGCCTGGGCGAGCATTTCGGGTGGATCGACGAGACGTGCAATCCAGACCTGGATGACATCGCCGCGCATTACACGGAACTCGGTCACATATTCGTCGTTGCAGAAATCGATGGTGAGCCGGTTGGCGCGGCAGCGTTGAAGACTGAAAACGCACGTACAGGCCGTATTGTGCGTATGTCGGTCAAACAAACACATCGGGGTCAAGGTATAGGCCGCGCTCTGGTCACACACCTGCTCGATGTGGCCCGCCAGTGCGGTTTTGTCCAAGTGTACGTTTCCACAGAACCTGATTGGTACGATGCAATCCGATTGTACACACGTTACGGCTTCAAGGCGCGCGGTCGTGACGATGAGGATATCTTTTTCGTACTACATTTCCCAGAATCTCCAAGTTCTTCGACTTGAGACATTTTCGCCAGGAGTCTCTATGTGGGATACTGTATCAAACGAGGCGAAAATGCAGCGCGGCGGCGCTATCATTCGCCGGAGGCCAGCAAGATGCTGGCGATCCCGGTTATTTTCGACGAGGAGAATTATGCGCAGCGAACAAGAGATGCTCGATTTGATTATCCACACCGCCAGGGACGATGCGCGCATCCGGGCCGTGATCATGAATGGCTCACGCGTGAATCCCAACGCGCCCCGCGACGTGTTCCAGGATTTCGACGTCGTTTACCTCGTCACCGACGTTGCGCCTTTCAAGCGCAACCTTGCGTGGATAGAACGCTTTGGGGAGTTGATGATCTTGCAGATGCCGGAAGATATGCAAGACCCGCTGCCGAGCGATGACGAGGGATTTGCCTATCTGATGCAGTTCACCGATGGCAACCGCATCGATTTGGGAATTTATCCCTTGGAAAAGCTTGGGGAACTTGGCCGGGATAGCCTGAGCGTGCTGCTTCTGGACAAGGATGGCATTATCGAACCCTTTCCCCCGCCGAGCGAGCGCGATTATCTGCCCGTACCGCCCACCGCCAAAGCCTTCGCCGATTGCTGCAACGAGTTCTGGTGGGTCAGCCCGTATGTGGCGAAAGGTCTGTGGCGCGAAGAAATCCTCTACGCCAAATCCATGCTGGATCAGGTGGTGCGGCCTCAACTGATGAAAATGTTGACCTGGCACATCGGCGTGCGGACCGGATTCACGCAAAACCCCGGCAAGCTGGGAAAATACTTCCGGCGTTATCTCGAACCGTCATTGTGGGTGTTGTTGTTGGAGACCTACGCCGATGCAGATTACCAGAACACCTGGGACAGCTTGTTTGCGATGTGCGATCTCTTCCGGCGCGTCGCCGTCCCCATTGCCGATCACTTCGGATTTGTGTATCCGTACGCCGATGATCGCAACGTCAGCGCGCATCTGCAACACGTGCGTCGTCTGCCCAGGGATGAGCAGGCGATGTACGATTGAGGTGGAATACACAGTGATGGGTGACAGAATTCAGCAGATAGCGTCCTACGTCAAACGGTCGATGGAGACGGTGACAGCGCCCGACTTGAGCATCGCTCATGACTTCAAAAACCCTACCTGGCATATACCGGCCATTGCACAACTCAGCCGTCACTTTGAACAGGACCCCGAAGTGCGCGCTGTGCTCCTTGCCGGTTCCCTTGCCGATGATGCCGTACAGGCGGATGTGTGGAGTGATGTTGATGTCAAAGTGATTCTGACCGATCAAGCTGTTGAACGATATTATGCGACAACGGATTGGCTGGAACCGTGGGGATATATTGTTGGCCTCGAAAGACATGATTCGCCATCCGTCAAAACGCTTCGTGTCTGTCTGGAAGGTTTTCAGCGCTTTGATTTTGTCTTTATCGCCGAATCGACGTTACGACGAACACCGCATTTGCTTCGACAGCCGTGTAAGGTGTTGTGGTCTCGACTGCCGGATCTCGAAACGTACATTGCCCTGCGCTCACCAGCGTCAGAATATCACAGCGTTGCTGATGCAGATCTCAATCCCATAGCCGATTCATTCTGGTTCAAGGCGACTGTCGCTATCACAAAGGTAGCGCGAAACGATGTGCTCATCGGTATGCACCTGGCGCTGGATTTAGCGCGCGACTGCCTGGTTCTGCAAATGATGCAGCGCGACCGTGAAAAAGGCACGACGATTCATCGCACTGGTGGTTGGGGTAACGAACTGGTCGACTGGCTGATATTGGATAGGCAGAAACCTTCCGCCCAAAAGACGCTCGAGCTCATTAAGTGGAGCTGTGAAACTTTCGATCGACTCGCTGCTGAACTCTCATCTATCTATGTCCCACGCAGCGCGTACTTGCTTCCTGTTTTTGAGCGTGCACTGAATACTTGACACACGTGAGTTATTTCAAGACGATGTTTGTGGTCCAATCCAAAGACAAGGAGAACCGAATGTCCGCGACGGAATATCTGAAACTCGTAGTTTTGGTGTTGTTTATTTGTTTGTTAACCGGATGCGTAACCACTACTCCCATCACCGTAGCACCTACCTCTGTTCCTGCTACACCCACAGAGGCGGTCGGTCTGGCGAACCCGGCTTCGGTTTTCTGTGAGGAGCAGGGCGGGCGGGTTGATATCCGCACCGAGAGCCGAGGCGAGGTGGGCTACTGCGTCTTCCCCGACGGTAGCGAATGTGAGGAGTGGGCGTTCTACCGGGGCGAGTGTGTGCCGGGCGCTTCTGTCTGTCACGATTTAGCGGGTGAGATGGAGCAACGGCTCGGTGTCCCTGTGCAGGTGACGTCCCCTGCGCCGTTCCAGGATCCTCTCAGTGGGCAGAGCAGTGAGGGCTGTCAGGCGGCCGCTTCCGGTACGGGCGTGGACTTCGAGAGCCTGGATACCGCCTTCACTGCCTTGCGGGAGATATTCGAGGCGCGCGGTTGGCAGGCCGACATCAACTATGACGCCGGCGGGCCTACCGGATTGCTCGGCGGCTACCGGCAGGGCGACGCCCTATGCCTGTGGCGGGTGGAATGGACGCCCGCCGAAGACGCCAACTGCCCTGACGACCAGCCCATCAGCGCGTGCGAGTTGGCGCCTGAACAACGGCTGTTTACGGTCGCAGTCAATTGCCTCCAGCCGTAGCGCGTCCTATGATCGTCATCGGCCTGATGTCCGGCACCTCCGCCGACGGGACGGACGCCGCCGTCGTTCGTCTCGAAGGTACACCACCCACGTTGACCTGGGACGTGCTCGGTCACACCCACGTCCCGCATCCACCGGCGCTCCGCGGGGAGATTTTCGCCTGCTTCCGCCCCGAAACTGGCAACGTGGATCGCCTGTGCCGCCTCAACTTCGTCCTGGGACGCGCGTTCGGCGAGGCGGCGTTGCGCGCGATTGCCGAAGCCGGATTGACGCCCGCGCAGATCGACCTGATTGGCAGTCACGGGCAGACGGTGTGGCATATCCCCCCCGGCGTAACTCAGGTGCGTCGCACTTCGGAAAGTGCAACGCACCTAATAACGGAGGGCGCGACGCTGCAACTGGGCGAGGCGGCGGTGATTGCGGAGATGACAGGCCTCCCCGTCGTGAGCAACTTCCGTACCCGCGACATCGCCGCCGGAGGGCACGGCGCGCCGCTCGTCGCCTACGTGGACGCCCTGCTCCTCACGCATCCTACCTTCACCCGCGCCGCGCAAAACATCGGCGGCATCGCGAATGTGACCTTTTTGCCTCCCTCAACGGATTTACCGGATCAAACGGATGATTTTTTCCTTAAATCCGTTCAATCCGTTGAGTCAGCTTTCGCCTTCGATACTGGGCCTGGGAATATGCTGATTGACTACGCCGCAAATCGCGCCACGGACGGCGCGCTCACCTTCGACCGCGACGGCGCACTGGCAGCGCGCGGGCGCGCCGATGAGGCGCTGCTGCGCGAGTTGTTGCGCGAGCCGTACCTGCACCAGCCACCGCCCAAGACGACCGGGCGCGAGTTGTTCGGCGCGCAGTTTGGCGCGCGTGTGTGGGAGCAGGGGATCGCGCGCGGGCTACTGCCGGAAGATGTCGTCGCCACACTTACGGCCTTCACCGCCGCGTCCATCGCGCAGGCGTACCGCGACTTTCTGCCCACGATGCCCGACGAAGTCATCGTCAGCGGCGGCGGCGCGCGCAATCCCACGTTGATGGCGCTGCTGCGCGATCAGCTTCCCGGCGTCCGCGTCATTCCCTCGGACGACGTCGGCCTGGGCGTGGAAGCCAAAGAAGCCGTCGCCTTCGCCGTGCTGGCCTACGAGACCTGGCACGGGCGGCCCGGCAACCTCCCCGCCGCCACAGGAGCGCG
>OMKS01004211.1_pt1 | contig 10957 bp, 11 predicted proteins | sample 1674721 | NCBI WGS metagenome assembly OMKS01 (sample SAMN06264996, study PRJEB25208) | sediment metagenome | isolation source: hot spring sediment | place: USA: California | collected 2014-09-02 | reverse complement strand
GGCATACGAGATCTAGTACGGTCTCGTGGGCTCGGAGATGTGTATAAGAGACAGGTCAAAGAGGCACTGCTAGCTAAAACACAAAAGGATGCCAAATGAGAAAAATAGGATTATTGTTTGGATTACTCGGTGTATTTGCATTTGCTGCAGGTGCACTAGAGGGAGAGGTGCAAAAACAAGCGCTAAATGTATCAGCAATTATTATGTTTTTGGTTTTTGTATCTGGAACATTAGGTATTACCTACTGGGCAGCGAAAAGAACCAAAACGGCAAAAGATTTCTATACTGCTGGTGGAGGTATCACAGGATTTCAAAATGGACTAGCAATTGCAGGAGATTATATGTCAGCTGCTTCATTTCTCGGTATCTCAGCTCTTGTGTATACAGCAGGATACGATGGGCTTATCTATTCTATAGGGTTTTTGGTAGGTTGGCCAGTTATCTTATTTTTGGTATCCGAGAGATTAAGAAACCTTGGTAAATACACCTTTTCAGATGTTGTTGCTTATAGATTGCAACAAAGACCTATTCGTACTATGGCAGCTTTTGGTGCTATAGCTACAGTTATATTGTACCTTATTGCACAAATGGTTGGTGCAGGTCAGCTTATCCAACTTCTTTTTGGGTTACCTTATAGTTGGGCTGTTATTTTAGTGGGTATATTGATGATTATGTATGTTACTTTTGGCGGTATGCTAGCAACCACATGGGTGCAGATAATCAAAGCAGTATTGCTCCTTTCTGGTGCTACATTTATGGCGTTAGCTGTATTGGTTCATTATGGATTTAGCTTTGAAGAACTTTTTGCTAGTGCAGCCCAAGCCCATCCAAAAGGTGAGTCTATTATGAGTCCAGGTGGATTGGTTAGTGACCCTATTTCTGCTATATCATTGGGTATTGCTTTGATGTTTGGTACTGCTGGTTTACCACATATATTAATGCGTTTCTTTACTGTTGCTGATGCAAAAGAGGCAAGAAAATCTGTTCTTTTTGCAACAGGCTTTATAGGCTATTTTTATGTCCTTACATTTATCATTGGTTTTGGTGCGATTGTAATGGTTCTAAATAACCCAGAGTATATCGATTATGCAAAACAGGCTATCGAAGGTGGCTCTCCAATCTTAGGTGGTAACAATATGGCGGCTGTGCACCTCTCTCATGCTGTTGGTGGAAACTTCTTCTTAGGGTTTATCTCAGCAGTTGCATTTGCAACAATTCTTGCAGTTGTTGCGGGACTTACACTTGCTGGAGCTAGTGCTATATCTCATGATTTGTATGCCAATGTTTTTATGAGAGGTAAAGTTGATGAATTAAAAGAGATGAAAGTTTCTAAAATCGCCACAATTGCACTTGGCATAATTGCAATATTCCTAGGGATTGCTTTTGAGAAACAAAATATCGCATTTATGGTTGGTTTAGCATTTGCTATTGCTGCTAGTGCCAATTTCCCAGTATTGTTTTTGGCAATGTTCTGGAAAAACCTTACAACGCGTGGTGCTGTAACAGGTGGTCTTATCGGACTAGCAACAACTGTTATACTATTGATACTTAGCCCAGTTATTTGGGTTGATATCTTAGGAAATGAAAGTGCTATCTTCCCTTACAAATATCCAGCACTATTTTCAGTAACTATAGCATTTATTTCTATATGGTTCTTCTCTAAGATTGATAAAAGTGAAAATGCAGCTAAAGAAAAAGAAGCATTCTATGCTCAAGATATCAGGAGCCAAACAGGTATTGGCGCCGAAGGTGCAAGTGCACACTAAAACCAAATATCCCTCTAAGGGGTGTTTATGGGAGAAGTAAGCGTGACAGAACTCTTAGATAATCTCAAGTTGCATCCGCCATTTTCTTTGCTAGATGATAAAGCATTTGAAATTCTTGAAAAACGGATACAAATTGCATATTATCCAAAAGGCGTCACCCTGATTGACAAAGGCGATATCCCAAAAAAAATGTTTGTTATCATCAAAGGGAGAGTTGAAGTCTATCATGAAGATGAGATGGCTGATGTCTATAACTCCTATGATGTGTTTGGTGGGATAGAGTTGCTAAAAAAACAACCCTCATCAGAGAGGTATGATGTAAGTGAAGAGTTGATTTGTCATGAGATTCCAAGTGAGACATTTTTGGAGCTTTGCCAATTGTATCCATCTTTTAGAGACTACTTCTTTGCATCTTTGGTAGAGCGTGTGGAGCTTTTGAAAGAAAAAAGAGAATATGCCTCCATAAGTGATTTGATGTTAGCAAGGCTTAATAGAGATATACTTCATCCAGCTTGTATCGTAGAGGCCAATCTTCCCATCAAAGAGGCACTTCTTAAGATGGAAAAGATTAATGCGAGCTCTATCATAGTAAAAAATAACGATGGATATGGGATCGTGACCGATACTAATTTGCGTCATTATATACTACAACAATCCAACGAGAATCATAAAAATATTGGAGGCATTCAAACAAAACCAATCATTTGGGCAAAAAATGGCGAATTGCTATTTAATGTCTTGCTTATGATGACGAAAAAATCTATCAAACACTTACCGGTTTTTGATGAGGATGGTTCAATTATTGGTGTGCTTGAGATGATAAATCTTGTAAGCTTTTTTGCCAATCAAACCCATTTAATAACTGCTCAAATGGAAAATGCAACAACGATTCAAGAGGTTGTTTTAGCCGCTTCAAGAGTAGATGTGATGATAGGTGCACTCCACGCAAAAGGTGTCAAGAGTCGATATATAGCAAAACTTGTTTCTGAAATAAACAAAAAAATGTACACAAAGCTTTTTAAGCTCATCATCCCACCATCTTGGCATGAGAGATGTGCTCTTGTATTGTTAGGCAGTGAAGGGCGTGGCGAACAGATACTTCGAACCGATCAAGACAATGCTCTTATTTTCGAGCCAAATTTTAAGCCTGAAGGTATCCAAGAGATAGCTTTAGAGTTTGTCGAGACACTTGACAAGATAGGTTTCCCAAGGTGCGAAGGAAATGTCATGGTCATAAATCCAAAATGGCACCAAGATGTCACTGGATACAAAGCTATGATTGATGAGTGGATAGAAAACCCAACCCAAGAAAATCTCATGGATGTTGCTATATTTTTCGATTCTTCAGCTGTAGCAGGAGATCAATTGCTGCATAGTAGTTTGAGAGATTATTTGTTGCAAAAAGTTCAAAATTCACCACTTATTTTACGCCATTTTGCTAAGCCAATAGAGAGTTTTGATTCAGCTCTAGGGATTTTTTCGCAGTTTGTCACAGAAGGTAGTGCTCATAAAAATGAGATAGATATCAAAAAAACTGCCCTTTTTCCTGTAGTGCATGGTGTCCGCTCTTTGTCGCTAGAAAAAGGGATTATGGTGACAAATACATACGAGAGGATAAAGGAGCTAAACAATAGTGGCTTTATGAGTCGTGAAGATGCACATGGTATGATCGAAGCTCTAGAGGTTGTTAGCACATTGAGATTACATTCTCAAATTGCACAGCAGCACAATGCTAAAATTCCCAACAATTATGTATCCATTGATACTCTAGGGAAGATGGAAAGGGATTTACTCAAAGAGGCGCTAAAGAGTATCGAGAGATTTAAAAAAGTGGTACATTACCATTTTAAATTATCGATGGTTGGGTAGAAATGTTTTTACAGTGGAAGAACAACTGGAACAAAAAAAAGCTCAACGATGAGAGATTTTTGTTTTTGTTTGATGAAAATCAATACGATGAAGTTGTTGTTTTTGATACAGAAACAACAGGTCTTAATCCAAAAAAAGACAACATAGTATCCATAGGTGCAGTAAAAATTCGAGGCAATACTATACTCACTGATGAAGCTTTACATATTTTGGTTGAACAACCACAAGCAATCAATGGCGATAGTATCAAAATCCATCAAATACGCAATTGTGATTTAGAGGGTGCAGTCTCCATAGAGGAGGCAATTGAGAGGTTTTTGTACTATATAGGCAATAGAACATTAGTTGGGTATTATCTAGAGTTTGATGTAGCAATGATAAATCGATACATAAAGCCACTATATGGTATCACCTTGCCAAATAAACAAATAGAGGTATCAGCTCTTTATTATGATAAAAAAATCGAGAGGATTCCTCAAGGAAATATAGATTTGAGATTTGATACAATACTTAGCGATCTTGGGTTGCCAAAACTCAAGGGTCATGATGCTTTAAATGATGCAATTATGACAGCTATGGCGTATCTTAAGTTGAAAAATATAAGTTCATTATGATAAAAGGAGAAAATATGTTAGAAGAAAAATATTACCCAAATAAAGACCATGTCCCTTTTGCAGCAATCAAAAGCATGGATGAGTACCATGCTCTTATGGATGAGGCAAAAAGTGATTATGAAGGATTTTGGGCAAAGTTTGCCAATCAAAAAATAGATTGGATAGAGCCTTTCAATCAGGTACTTGATGAGTCAAATGCTCCGTTTTATAAGTGGTTTTTAGGTGGCAAACTCAACGTCGCTTCACAGTGCATTGATAGACATTTGGCTACTAAAAAAAATAAAGCTGCGATTATATTTGAAGGGGACAATGGGGATCAGCGAATCATCACCTATCGTGAACTTTCATACGAAGTGAACAAAACTGCAAATATGTTCAAAAATCAGTTTGGTATCAAAAAAGGGGATAGAGTAGTACTCTATATGCCTATGATTCCTGAAGCTGCTATTAGTATGTTGGCTTGCGCTAAGATAGGTGCTATACATTCAGTAGTTTTTGGTGGATTTAGTGCTGAAGCTCTCAAAGATAGAATCATAGATGCAGAGGCAAAACTTGTAGTAACAGCAGATGGGGCATATAGAAAAGGTAATCCATATATGCTCAAGCCTGTTGTCGATGAAGCTTTAAAAAGTGGATGTGAATGTGTAAAAGCCGTGTGTGTTGTTGAGCGAAATGGTAAAGATATCCATTGGGAGAGTGGTAGAGACTACTCTTATAATGAGCTTGTCAAAAATGAATCACCAATTTGCCAACCAGAGGTAATGGATAGTGAGGATCCACTCTTTTTACTATACACAAGTGGAAGCACTGGAAAACCAAAAGGTGTACAACATAGTAGCGCAGGGTATATACTATGGGCTCAAATGACTATGGAGTGGGTGTTTGACATAAAAGACAACGATACTTTTTGGTGCACTGCTGATGTAGGTTGGATCACAGGACATACTTATATCGTTTATGGTCCACTTGCAGCTGGAGCTACGACTATCATGTTTGAAGGTGTACCTACATTCCCAGATGCTGGAAGATGTTGGAAGATGGTAGAAGAGTACCAAGTCAACCAATTTTATACAGCACCAACTGCTATTAGATTGCTTCACAAAACAGGTGCAGATGAACCTAAAAAATACAATCTCTCAAGCCTCAGAATCTTAGGAACTGTTGGTGAACCTATAGATCCAGCAGCATGGAAATGGTACTATGAAGAGATAGGTGGTGGTAAATGTTCTATAGTTGATACCTATTGGCAAACTGAAACAGGTGGGCATATGATATCTCCACTCCCATTTGCAACACCTATCAAGCCTGCTTGTGCTACATTTCCTCTTCCTGGAATCATGGCAGAGATTTTAGATGAATCAGGAGAACCAACTCCAGTTGGTGAAAAAGGGTTTATGTGTATCACTAGACCTTGGCCAAGTATGATTAGAAATATTTGGGGAGATCCTGATAGATTTGTAAAATCGTATTTTGGAGATTGTACAAAAGATGGTAAGCCAGTCTATTTTACAGGTGATGGCGCGATGATTGACGAAGAGGGGTATATGACTATCATTGGTAGGACAGATGATGTTATCAATGTATCTGGTCACCGTATGGGTACAGCTGAAGTTGAAGCTGCTATTAAAAAGCATTCACTTGTTGCAGCAGTAGCAGTTGTAGGCAAGCCACACCCAATTAAAGGGGAGGGGGTATTTGCCTACGTTGTCTTGAAAACTGAGGATAATCTTGGTGAGGAGATGCAAATCGTGCAAGATATCAACAAGATAATCAAACAAGAAATTGGTGCGATTGCTGTTTGTGATAACATCGTCTTTGTTCCTGATTTGCCAAAAACAAGATCAGGTAAAATTATGAGAAGAATCTTACGTTCGATTGCCAAAGGTGAAGCTATCACTCAAGATACTTCAACTCTTGAAGACCCAAGTATTGTAGGTAAGATAGAGTCTATCGTGAATTCTTGCCAACTCTAAAAGACTATGCTCCTTGAGTATTTTGCTCAAGGAGTGCTTTTATCTTTTGCAAATCTACTAATACATCTTTTTTTGCCGATGGATTTCTGAGTAAATAACTTGGATGAAAAGTCGGGATTACCGTATACTTTCCATACGAGACAATAGTTCCCCTGATTTGTAATAGTGGCGTCTCATCAGCTGTGAGATATCTATATGCTTCTTTGCCAAGTGTCACTATGATAGATGGAGATATAATCTCAAGCTGTTTTTGCAGATATGGATAGCAACTATTTATCTCCATGCTATTTGGTAAACGGTTGTTTGGTGGTCTACATTTTATAATATTTGTAAGATATATATCACTTCTCTCTAGCTTTAAAACATTGACAATCATCTTCTCTAGCATCTCTCCAGAGCGACCTGCAAATGGGTGTCCGGAGCTATCCTCAGCTGCACTTGGTGGCTCACTGATGAACATTAATTGGGCATTTGGATTTCCTTCGCCAAAAACAACTTTTTTTCTATATTTACTAAGCTCACAAAGATGACAATTTAACGCTTGTTGTCTCAATGCTTGAATCTCATTTGGTAGGGTGAGTTGTGATTTTGCATCAATAGTGCAAATAGCACTTTTTGTATAGTTGTAACCTAGATTTTTAAGAAGATATAATTGCTTGAGTAAAAGTGCGTTATAGAGATTTTTCATAGGATGGATTGTAGCGTCTTTTGCCTTTGGGAAAGCTCCCTAAGGCAAGAGCATTATTGCTCTATAGAGACTTCAACCGGAGTACTTTCCCAGATACCATGTTTTGTGCAGTATCCATGAGCTACTAGATTGAGTTTTTTGCCTGTTGGAATTATTGTAAATGTAGTAGTGTTGTGTGCTTTTTGGTTTCCAAGGGTTCCTGGAATATAGCTAGCTTTTGCAAGTAATGTGTCGCCATTAAACAGTGAAATAGATTCGATATAGTGGTCAAAATCATCTGGATGACTATACTCATTTCCCATTTTTACTGTGACTGCAAATGGCTCACCAGCTTTTGCACTAGCTGCACAGTGGATAAATGGTGAATGTCTATCAATGTAGTCTTTTTTTGCCTCTCTCTCTACGGTGTCAATATCTACATATTTGTTAATTTTTGGCATTGTTTGTCCTTTGTTATGAAATTTCAAAGTCAATTGTACCATAATTTTTTTAAAATAGGATAAAATTTGTCTTATTTTTGATATGACTGCGATAATAGTCGTAAATACTGAGTATCTCAATATCAAAAGAACTATTAGCAGGATAAAAAACGACAAGTAACATTGAGCGCTTTGCCAATCGAGTATTTCTGGGAGTTTTAGTCTATATGGGTCTTGGTTGTCCTATCTTTTTAGTACTTTGCTATACATTACGCTCAAAGTTTTTTTGGAGTCATCTTAAAATAATCGTCTTAAAAGGGGCTATTGATTAAATCCATTTGCTATAAATTCGAATTCATATCTATTTTGAGGATATAACGCTAGCCCCTCTTGGATAAATTGATATCTGGTGATTTGTCGATCCCATAATCTATACGATAAATCTCTAAACCAGCTTTTCTTCTCTTGAGTATCAAGTTCTAGTTTTCTGTAATGTGGGTCATGCGGAATTTGTGAAGCAACTTTGGCTAAAGCTGTGTTAAACAATGCCTCTTTTTGGGGGGTTGGTTTTTCATTTACTGGTTGTGGAGTTTGGATTTGTGGAGCGACATTGGTACTACATCCCGTAAAAGAAAGATAAACAAAAGCAAGAAGAGATAAAAAAATCAAACGCATCAGATAATTCCTTTGCTAACTTTTATAAAATTATACTATTTTTGTGATAAATTTACCTTTTTTTCTGTCTTTGATTATTTCATTATAGGGTAAAATAATCCCATTCATTGCGATAAAAACTCCGCCATTTTGAGGTGCTTGCAAAAATCCAACAGCAGAAGCAAAATTAGCAGTTGCTTCTATGGGGTTTATCCCAAAAGGCACCATTGCCCCTGTAAAAACTATCGTGTGTGGCAGGTTTTGTTGTGCGATCAAATCGGCACTTATATCAATCGTATCGGTGCCATGTATGATGATAATTTTGGTCTCTTTTGAAGTATTTGCTATTGTTGAGTACAGAAGTGTTCTGTCGTGGTCGTTAAAATCAAGGCTATCTTTGCCGATTATATTTATAATCTGAAACTTACACAACCAATTGTGTAGTATCTCATCTAGGGCTTTAGAGCTTTTGTCTACCACAAGCTTTCCTATTAAACTATCGTAGTATTTATTGAATGTACCACCAGTATTTATAATCAAAATATTACCCATATCATTTCTCCTGAGTAGCATTTTATCTTATTAGTGGTAAAATAATACAAAAAATAGAACTGGAGTTTATAATGGTTATGGAAGGGAAAAAAGGGGTAGTTTTAGGGATTGCCAATAAAAAATCGATAGCATATGGGATAGCCAAAGCGTGCAAAAAACAAGGAGCACAAATAGCTATCGCGTACATCAATGATAGATTTGCACAAAAACTAGCACCAATTGCTGATGATTTAGAGTGTAAGGATAGGTTCTATCCATGCGATGTTAGTAAGCCAGAAGAGATAGTGGCCCTTAGAGAATTGCTCAAAAAAGATTTTGGCGAGATAGACTTTATAGTCCACTCGATAGCTTTTGCACCAAAAGAGGGGTTAGCAGGTAGATTTATGGATATAACCAAAGAGGCATTTGATATAGCTATGGATATATCGGTCTATTCGCTTATCGAGCTTGCTAGAGAATTAAAACCTATTTTGTCAAAAAACGCTTCTGTTTTGACACTAAGTTACTATGGTGGGGTTAAATATATACCAAATTATAATCTCATGGGTGTAGCAAAAGCTGCTTTAGAGATGACTACTAAATATCTAGCAGAAGATTTGGGGGTCGATGGGATTAGGGTTAATGCTATTAGTGCCGGACCTATCAAAACTCTTGCTGCTACTGGGATTGATGATTTTAGTTTTGTCCTCAAATGGAATGCAGCCCATGCACCACTTAAGCAAAATGTCACTATAGAGCAGGTGGGCAATAGTGGTATGTATCTACTCTCAGATCTTAGCAGCGGGGTAACAGGAGAGATTCACTATGTAGATGGAGGATATAACATTATGGGCATGCCAGCAACTATTGAGGATGAAAATGGAAGATCAAAACTTGCATGGAATGGCGAGAGTTAATCGTTGAGAGAGAGTAGCCAATATCTAGCCAAAAAATCAAAACTTGCAAAAGTACTTACTATCTATGGGAGAAATGCTGTATATGAAGCACTACTAGATAGGGGTGTTGTATCTTTGAAACTTCATCTAGCCTCTTCAAATAAAAAGGCAAAAATCATTGATGATATGCTTTTGGTGTGTAGTCAAGAAAACATAGAAGTAGTCTACCATGACAAACTAGCACTCTCTCGTATCTCAAAAAATGCAAAACAAGACCAAGGTGTGGCTCTTGATATCAAAATGGACAATTTTTTTAGTCAAGAGGAGTTTATTTCGCTCAATGCAAGCTATAGACTTTTGGCAATCGATGGGGTCTCAAATCCACAAAATCTAGGGATGATTATCCGTTCAGCAGCAGCTGGAAAAATAAGTGGGATTATCATTTCAGCCAAAGGGACATCATCTATAAATCCTCTAGTTGTTAAAGCAAGCGCAGGAACGATATTTAAGATACCAATTATCCAGACTGCCAACTTAGTAGAAACGCTCAAGTATTTTCAAGCATCAAAAGGGGTGGTTTATACCCTAAGCCTTGATGCAAAAAAATCTTACAAGCAAATAGCCTACTCAGACAAAAGTATATTTGTTTTAGGCAATGAAACCCATGGGGTAAGCAAAGAGATTCAAAGTATTTGCAACAAGAGTATCGTGATACCTATGAATAGAGGAGTGGAGTCTCTTAATGTCGCCATGAGTGCTTCAATCTTGGCATTTTGCCTAGATTGACAAGAGAGTTTAGAGTGCTTTTGGCGTATCTATAACCCTTTTTGCCCCAACAAATGTTTTAGCATACGAGCCTCTATCAAGAGGGGAGATGATAATCCCTTTTTCTTTCGAAGCAGCGTGGATAAACTCATTGTTCCCTATATATATTCCGACATGAGTTACTGGAATATTCCTTTTTTTATCGGTCAAGAAAAAGACCAAATCACCCTCTTTGAGTTGATCCTTTTGGATAGTTTTCCCCACTTTTGATTGCTCAAAAGCTGTGCGTGGCATCTTGATATTGTGTTTATCATAAAGGTATTTGACATAACCAGAGCAGTCAAACCCTTCAGGTGTTGTTCCTCCCCAAACATATTTTCCCCCTTTAAAAACTTTTGCATCTTCAATCAAGGCTTGTTTATCGGTTTGGCTAGGGGTGTATGTTTTCCCCTCTTGTTTTGCTAGCAACTCCTCTTTGGCAATTCTCTTTTCTCTTTTGCGTGCTTGCTCAGCTCTTAGTGCAAGTACTTTTTGCTGTTGTAATTCTTGATAAAATGCTTGATAGGAGTACTCTTTTTCATTTTGATTACGAAAAGCGTTTTGTTTATGGGTTAAAGATTTTTTATAGTGGGTGGTGCCATCGCTGTTTTTTATCTCAAAAATGTTGCAAAAAGCGCTAGAAGATAGAGCAATTGTGACCAAAAAAATTATTTTCATAAATCAAATCCAAATTTTTATTTTTTAATATTATACCATAAAAAAAGGGGATATCGATATAATAC
>OMKS01004209.1_pt1 | contig 10961 bp, 12 predicted proteins | sample 1674721 | NCBI WGS metagenome assembly OMKS01 (sample SAMN06264996, study PRJEB25208) | sediment metagenome | isolation source: hot spring sediment | place: USA: California | collected 2014-09-02 | reverse complement strand
GGGCGATGTGGCCCATGACTGGAATGCCTGATTTTACAAGGTATCCGACAATCTCTTTGACTTCGACTCCGCCTTCAAGCTTCACCGCCTCCCCTCCAGCCTCCAAAAGAATCCGGGCGTTTGAAAGCGCCTTCTCCTTTGAATCGTAGGAGTGGATGGGCATGTCGGCGACAATCAAGGCCTTAGGACCAGCGGAGGCGACTGAGGTTACCGCCTCAATCATGTCTTTCATTGTCACGCGCGTCGTGTCGGAGTATCCAAGGCGGACGTTGCCGTAAGAGTCGCCGACCAGGATGACGCCTATCCCGCACTCGTCCAAAAGGCGGGCGTCAGAGTCGTTATAGCCTGTGAGGACGGTAATCTTCTCAACACCCCTCATAGACAGGATAACATCTACTGTGACCTTGTCTCTCACCATGGTTAAAACAAATAAATCCAAAATTTATAACCCTAAAGCACGTATCTAATACTCATCAAAAACTCATCAAAAGGGCCTGTGGGGTAGTCGCAGCAAGCTTTTTCCTCGGCTTAAGCCTCGGCAAAACCTTGACCAAAAATCATTCACGCTCAAATAGGAGTTTTATCTCATTAATTCATAATCAAACAAACCAAAACATGGGCCTGTGGGGTAGTCCGGATATCCTGGGGGACTTCGGAGAAACAGGATTACGTTTCAAAGGCATCCCTTGACCTGGGTTCGAATCCCAGCAGGTCCGTTGGCGTATCAGGCCTTGGAGCGTAATGTTTTTATACTTGAATGGCTTCTATTGTGTATTCAATATTTTTAGGGTGAATTTTGGATATGACCGACCTTACGAAGTGGAAGAAGAAGCTTTTGGAGATTGTGAGTAAAATTGATGACGACGAGTTTGAGGGGGTTTCGGACTTGGTTGAGGAGCTTGAAAAGCTTTTGGACGAAATCTTTGACGCTGAGGAAGAGGCGGAGAACGTTGACGATTAAGTATTCACGCTAAAAAGGAGGCTGTTGATCCGCCTCCAGCATATTTTTTTTATATTACAGTTTTTTTGAGTAGATTATTTTGTCGTCGCCCTCGTCAAAGTAGTCTTGGACTATCCCCGAAAGGTGGTACCCTTTTTTTTCATAGAGTCTTCTTGCGGGCAGATACTCGTTTTTTGATGATGTTTCGATTATCACGATTCTCGCGGCGTTTTTCCGGAATATTTTCTCGGCGAAGTCGATGAGTTGGGAGCCGACGTGCCTGCCCTTGTATTTCGGGCTGACGACTATGTAGTATAGGTCGTAGGTCTTGTTCCCCATCCCCTTGCCAATTGACATTAGTCCTGCGATATCGTCTTTGTCGAGGAACAGGTATGTCTGGTATTCTATGCCCTCCGGATTTTCAAGATAGTGTCTGATGGAGGTGTAGTAGTCTATCTTCTCCTGCCTGTTGAATTCCCTGGATTCTCGCAGTAGCTTTTTTACTTTTTCAAGATGCTTGGACTCTATCTTTTTTATCCTGCCTTTCAGGGGCGGAAGTTTTTCTTCAGGCATATTGTTCCTCCAAGAAGAATCATCTGAGGTATCCCCAAGTGTGGAGTCTGTCGGAGTCTTGCGCCCAGCGTTCCCCAATGTCCCTTCTGAAATACATGTTTGGTAGTATTATGTTTGAGACGCGCGCGTATGCTTTGGTCCGGGCCTGCTGCATTGTCTGCCCGCATCCTACAGCAGTTAGGACTACGCCGTTGGTTCCCGCCACAATCCATTCGGTCTCCGTCTTTTTCACGTCTTCGATGTGGATTCCCTCATAGTTCGGCTTCTTGAATATTATGACCGCCTCTTTTGAGTGCGTGTCGAACGCCTCCTGGTCTGTGAAGGGGTATGGGGGCATTATTATCCTGACTCCCACCTGGAATCCGCTTCGGACTTTGAGCTGCGGCTTTTCCCCGCGTGATATGTCGTAGAGGAATTGTCCGAACGGCGTTATCATGGATTCTTGCTGTATGAATATCGAGGGATAGCCGAACCTGGCCGTGAATTCGAGGGGGTAGACGCCGTTGTTGTTGACTATGCAGTTTATGTCCATGTAGCCGACATAGTTTTCTTCCGCAAGCTTCGCCCCCATCTTGGCGAGGGTTGCGTTGAAAAGCGTGTTGGGCTGGCTCCAGAACATGCTCGTCCCCATCTCGCCGGTTGCCGGGCCGATGTTTCCGGGGAATAGTTTCTTGTGCTCGAAGTTGACGTTGATTGGCGTTATGAATTCTTTTCCGTTGAAGAACGCGCCGACTGCGACTTCGACACCAGTGATTTTTTTTTGCAGCTGGAATTCCTTGATTTTCTCGGACCATACGTTCTTGTAGTGGCCGAGGACTTGTATGACGTCGCGCCCGTTGTCTTCCTCGCCGACGTAGAGTAGTTGTTTTCTGTTTTGGGCTTCTCCGCTTGGCTTTATCACATACTTGTTGGGGTGTTCGGTCACATAGTTTATGGCGTCGTCGAAGGACGTGAAGTTTTGCTGGGGTATGATTGAGACGCCTACTTTTTTCAGCTCGTTTTGGCCGAACGCGCGGTCGTCTTCGAGCTTGTCTGTGTAGGGCGAGCCTCCCACGACGTTTTTTCCTTCTTCACGCAGTTTTTTCGCGATGGTCCCCATCCCGAGGACGTCGTCGAACACTATAACGTCGGCCCAGGCGACTTCTGGCTCCCACGATTCTACTTTGGGTATGAATCCGTCGGCAATGTCTTTTTCCTCCGGGTTTTGGATGTAGTATTTTACGTTGTGGCCTTCTTTTTGTATCTGCCAGGCGCTGTCTGCGATTAAGGCGTCCGGGGAGATGAAGAGGAAGTTTTTCTGCTCCATTTTCTCGTCTTTTTTTATTCAATTGTTTTTCTTGTTCTTAAGTCGTTTTGCGTAGATTATCTTGTGGTCTCCATCGTGGAAGTAGTCGCTGACGACCGCCGTTTTCATGAAACCTTTTTTTTGGTAGAGTTTTCTCGCCGGCAGGTATTCTTTGGAGGAGGACGTGTATAGGTATAGCATCCTGCACTTGTTTTTCCTCAATTTTTTTTCAGTGTGTTCGAGCAGGTGTGTTGCGACGCCGTTTCGCTTGTATTTGTCTGCGACGAAAAGCATGTGTATTTCATATGTTTTTTCGCCGACGTCCGTGCCGTAGCATAGGAATCCGGCGAACTTCCCGTCCGCATTGCATATCAGCGTCTTGAATGTTTCGCCGTCGGGGTATTGAAAGTGGTCTTTGATTAGTTTGAGCGTGTCTTTGACTTCAAGCTGGTTGAAGAAGCTGCTTTCCCGAAGTATTTGGCGGATTTTCGGGATGTCGTCGGCGACTAGCTCCCTTGCCTCGTAGTTGCGTCCGGTAAAATCGTTTATCACTTGTTTTTTCGACATTTAATCGTGCACTCTCCCGTCGAGTGTGGCTTTAGAATCAGTGAAGCCTATCAAACCCCTTTTTTACGCGATTGTTTTTACGCTAGACCCTCCATCGTCCAGGATTTGGACGCTAGGAAAAAAAAGTGTATTACCGTAATTCGCAATTCCAGAATAAAAACCTTTGTTTTCAGGCTTGTTTTCTCGCCTGGTTCTTGAAGAGTTCCATGAATTCCTGGAGTTCTTCGTCTGTCTCCTTCAGGTCTTTGATGTCTTCTTTCAGAAGGCTTATGGACTCGTGCAGTTCCATGTGGAGTGTGTGCAGGCCGTTGATGTTCTGCTTCAAAAGCTTGTTTTCCGCCCTCATAGCCCTCATGTGAACGAGGATGAAGATGAAGATTATAAGCTCGAGTATTAGGGCTGCCGCTTCAAGTGATGCGGTCAATCCTTCGGGGATTGTCGTTTCCATCCTGTTTAAGATATTTCAGGTGAGGATAATAAAGGGGAGGGCTAGCTTGGAATCCGCCAGCACTCCATTGTGTTTTAGGGCGGCTTATTCTGCAGGCGGGATTAGGCCGGTGCACCGCCAGTTTATTTCAGCCGTCTGGCTTTCTTCGCTCACGACGCAGGCTGGCGCGCACCCCGGCTTTTCAACGTCCAGATCTATCCACCAGGTTCCGGTGTTTTCATTGTAGAATACAACGTCGCCAAGCGGCCCTTCAGCAATACAGTCGCTGTTTTCCGCGATTTCATATGCCTTTTGTATTGTTATTTTTTCGCCCGTGGAAAGCTTCTTGTTCGCGCATTGTCCGTCAACGCAGGCGCAGTCTTCGGGAGTGTATGCCGCCTGGTTGTCGTACATCATGGTGCAGACTTCCGGGCTCTCGTAGTTTTCCCTGTAAATCAGGTTTATGCACACGTGGGGGTGGCAGTCTGACGGGAGAGGTATGCAGTCCGCGTCCGTTTCACAGGCGAGTTCGTCCATGCCGGGGCATGACTCCTCCCAGATTCTCAGGCATTTTTGTTTTGTCTCGCACCAGCTGTAGCCTGCCGAAGGTATGCATCCGTGCTCGTCCCTGTCGCCTCCGAGAAGGGGTTCTGTTGTCGTGGTTGCCGGGGCTTGGATAATGGTGGTAGTGGTTTCCGCCTTTATCGTGGTCGTGGTTGCCGTGTCTTCTCCGCCTCCAATGCATCCTGCTAAAAGCATTGACGCAATGATTAGTAGTGCCAGTATTTTTTTCATTCTTAGTCTGCCTCAAGGTTTTTGATAGATATTTCCTGCTGGACGTATAAAAAGCAGGCGTGGTTTCTTCGTTTTCCGCCGAAACATCTAGTTCAAGAGTGTTATCGAAAGGTTTAGTATTGTGGCGAAACTCACCCAGGCGAGGTAAGGTAGTAGTAGGTATGCCGCTTTTTCCGATGTTTTTTTGAACTGTATTATTGTTAACGCAATTGCGAGCCAGAGGGGTATTATCACGACTATTCCTGCAAGAGGCGACTTCATGCCGAAGAACGCGAAACTCCAAAGGGTGTTCAGTATCAGTTGGACTGCGAATATTGCGACGCCTTTCTTTACCTCCTCGTCTTTGAATCCGTTCCGCAGTACAAGGTAAAGCGAGGTTCCCATCATTAGGTAGAGTAGTGTCCAGATGGGTCCGAAAACCCAGTTGGGCGGATTGAACGACGGCTTGTTCAACTCGACATACCATGCGGAGACTGACTGTGCTGTTGCGATTGAGCCGAGTAATCCGGCGCTTAGGCAGAGTATGATGCATCCCGCGAGTTTTAGAACGTCTTTCTTTTCCATCCAAGTAACTTATTTATATCTTATAGTTAAATGGTTATGTGTAGGGTTTTTTGACGTGGCTAATGCTTTTGACTTGTTTGGAGTAATGTTTTCCGGCGGAATGCTGTTTATGGTGTTGACTTTCATACTATGGATGGTGATGGCGTTTTTTATTGTTGTTGGAATTGCTTTTTGGATTTGGATTATGCTTGATTGCATTAGAAGGGATTTCCCAGACCAAAACCACAAGCTGATTTGGGTTTTGGTAGTATGGTTTGGCGGTTTCGTCGGCGCCGTAATATATTATTTCATGGTGAAGCGTCGTGGGTAGGAGGAGTGTTTTTCTGGTACTGGCTTTGCTTTTGTTTTCAACAACCGTTTTTGCCGAAGATGACGGCGGGTTTTTCTCCAGCCTGATTTCAGGTTTTAAAAAGATTTTGGGAATGCTTTTCGGAGGCGGAGGCGACGGGGGTGCGACTACTGCCGCCCCCTTCTGTCAGAAGCCTTATTTCGAGTTTAGTCCCGGCGAATGCTGTTTGGACTTGGACGAAAACAGGGTTTGCGACAGCCAGCAGACTACTACGACTGTGAGGCAGACTACCACTTTAGCGCCGGCGACAACTTCCGCCCCGACAACTACTACAGTCAAAATCACTACGACCACGCTGTCTAAAATCAAGTGCAGGGTGAACAGCGACTGCGGAGAGTATCATGAAGAGAAGGTGTGTTATAATGAAGACGTCTACATCCAGCGGGTGAGCTACACCTGCCGGAATCCGGGAACAGTAGAGTCTGAATGCATTGAAAAAAGGATTTTTGAAGGCCAAAGCGCATGGACGCCCCCCTCTCCGCACAAGACTTGCGGTTCAAGAGGTTGTAAAGACGGCGAATGCCTTTAGATTAAACGGGTTGGAGTATGAGTCTGGGGGTTGAGGCTTTGGCGGGTTTCATCGGGGATTATGCCAGCGTCCTGCCGGCCGAAATTATGGCTGGCAACGTTTTCGCGATATCAATCGCGCTGATGATATTCTACATCATCTTTTATTTCATAAACAAGCTGGCGGAACTGATAGTATTTTTCCTGAAAAAGATTTTCCTGCTCACGATAGTGACCGTCGCATTCGTACAGTTTCTTGCGGCATTCGGCGGCAAGGTTGGCGCCGAAGGCTTCACAAACGACACTATAATATTCGGGGCTGCCGGGATAATCGCAGGGGTCGCTGCCTTTGTCATAGCGTTTTACGCGGCATTCAGCTCCCTCAAGGACCTGCATCATGAGAGAACGAGTGGTGAAGCGTCCTTGCGGGAGAAGAAGGTTGAAAAGCCGGTTCTTTCGGAGAAGCCTGAGGAAAAGAGTTTCTTCGATGTTTTGAGCGTCTCAAAACTAAAGGACGAGAAGAATCTGGGTGCGGTCTTGACTTATCTCGTAATAGCCGAATTCGGGGTTTTTTCATCTAAAACCATTTCAGCGCCGAACGTTAGCGTCGGCATGGGATTTTTCATCGTATTCATGATTGCCGGACTCGCGTTCATACACCAAAGCTATAGGAATTACATCACGGGCTTAAGGCACCTTGCGGTAGCGTTGGTGGCGGGCGGAATACTTTCGATAATATTAGGGCATTTTTGGGCTGGATTCCCGCTTGAAACACTCTTGTCTTACGGCTATTTCGCGACAGACTCGCTTGTCGCACTTGTTACAGGAATCGCGGTCAGCCTGTTCATGGGAAGCAAAAACTAGAGTTTTGCATGTGGCCGCGTTTGCAGTCTTTTCCTGAGCGTCTCGCGCATGCCGGCCTCAAGCTCCCTTGCGTTCGCGTCCATCCGCTCCCGCATCCTTTGTTTCGCGAAATCCATGATGAAGTCACGCTGGCTTTGTGAGAGGCGTTCTATCCCAAGTTCCGCGACCTTGTCGAATGGCTCCCCAACCTCAAGCATTAACGCCGCCGCCATTGTGACGGACCTTCCGAAACCGTGCCTGCATTGTAGGAGGGTTTTCCTGGTTTTTCGCAAATGCATGTAGTCAAAAAATTGTTTGAGCTGAAATGCTGACGGTTTTTCCTCGTCCGCTATCGGAATTTCTTGGACGTCTATTCCAGCATCAGCTAGTTTGTTTTTCATCGAGTTTGATATCTTTTCAAAAGAGATTATAGAGTTTATCCCCAAGCCTGCGAGAGTTTCAACGTGCGCCGGACGATGAGGCATTCCTGAAGTCCAGACCATGGGCGTTACCTGCTGGAGTCTTGCAGGGTTTTGGGAGTCCTCGCACTCACGCCGCCATCTGCCGACGCTCTTCAAAATCTTTGAGTGGCGGAGGTTCGGATTGTATCGGTGTTTTGCGTGTACTTGGAGTATGAGGTCTCCCAACTCTTTCGACGCCCCCGATTCCCCACCTACCGCACGGACCTGGCCGTCTTCGCCACGCTCCAGTGCTACGAGGATGTCGGGCCGGTCCATGGTTATCATGCTGTTTTTACCGAACTTGTCTTGGAGTGTTATTTCTTCAAGCACTCCGCCTGCGCGAAGTGTCGTGAAAATCTTGCGTCTCCGCCCCGCGCCGCCAACACCTACTGCTACAACCCGGCCGTGAGGCTTTGCCTCCTGAAGGACTTCCTGCGTCAGGTATATGTTTTTGACTATCGCGCCTCCCGAGCCGACCTCGTCCAAGACAAGGATTAGCGGACGCTCCCCCAGGTCCTTGATTTTTGGTAGCAAATATTCTTTCAGAACCGCCTTCTTTACATCTTGGGTGTCGGCCAAAACCCCCATCCTTGTTTTGCCGTCATCAGTTGAGACTTCCCCGAGGGGTATTTCAACGTAGGCTGGCGTCTGGTCGAGCCTGCCGTCGGCATCAGCAAGCCGGCGTATATAGTCGTTTAGGGGTTTGGCTCCGCGCAGTGGGACGACCACGATGTCGGGCTTCAGTTTGATGACTAGTTCTTCCGCAGTCCTAATCCCCCGGTAGAATTCAATCAGGTTCGGGTCTTCCGGATTCATCGGAAAAGTATTAGATTTTCACGCCTATTAGTCCGGCCGCCAGCCCCGCAAGAAGCAGTGGGAGCGCGGGAATGCAGCAGCATCCTTTTTGCATTGGGTCCGGCATGTCGTATCCCGCCTCAACATTCCATGATGGCTCCGCGTTGTTGGGCAAAAGGTATGGCGGGTCGGCTTGTTTTCCGGTTGGCGTGAGCTTGAAATCGTGGACGTCCATGTAGCCGGTTCCCTGCGGTGTCGAATAGTATTTCTGCAGGTATTGCTCGGTTTTTATAGTGTATGACTGGCCTGAATAGTCCTGTGATTTCGGCGTCACCGTGATTGTGGCGTCAACGTCTTCGGGAAGCGGGTGCAGGTACAGGAGGCCTTCCCTCACTTCCGTAGTGTACGAGTAGTCTTTCCCCTTCCACGGGTTGTTGTAGTGTACGCTGACGGTGTAGAGTCTGACTGGCGTGTCGCCGACTTTTATGAACGCGTCGGGAATGTATTGCGCCATCGTGCGTTTGGGGCGCTGGTAGTTTGTGGCCTTGCCGATTTCCTCGCCCTTGTCGTACTCCATTCTCGTGACGTTGCCGACGAGGCCGTAGTCGACAAAGTATTCGCCGACGTCGTATCTTGAGTTTTTAGGATTGTTGTCGAAGTATGGTTCGACCGGGTCCCGTTTCTTGTTGCCCTCGTTCTTGTCGGCGAAGAATCCGTGGTTTATCATTATCTGGTCTATTGAGGCGGAATGCTGTGGATATTCTTTCTTGAATTCAAGGTAGTAGTCATAGAATGTCGGTCGTTTGACTTTCAGTATCTTCCACATGGAGCGTATTGGTATTTCGACTGTGTCGCCGTCGTCGGCGTTCTTGTCGTAAAAGTCCCATAGTATTCCGGCGACCGCCAGTTCCTCCGCATTCCCCCTCCACCCCCACGCCTTGAGGTTGTTTTCAAGGCTTCCGAAGCTGGCGTATATTTCGGGGGGTTGGAGTTCCGGGTCGTTTGAATAGTCGCTAATCACCATGGCCATGAACTCGGCGAATCCTTCAGTATAGGAGTCGGCGGTATTCGAGTTTATGTATCCGCCGTGGTTGGTGTCGTTGGCAATCCGTATGGTCTCCCCCTTCCACTGTGAAAACATGAGGTGGTGTGCGAACTCGTGGTATTCCCTGTTTTTGGGCCTGTTTGTCGAACCGTATGCCGAGTCTTTTAAGTCTATCCCGATTGTGGCGCTCGAGCGGGAGTACCATGTCCCGTCGTCTCCAAAGATTAGGACGTCGACCGGAAGCTTGTAGTCCACGTCGGCCTGCAGGATTACGATTGTAAAGTCGACGGCTTCGGCGGTGTGGCGGTAGATTGGCGCAGTATGGTAGTAGTTTGTTAGGTGTGAAGAGCCTTTGTATTCCACATCGTCTTTTGTGAAGGTTAACGTGTTCGCGGCGACGCCCTTTAGGTTGGCGTCAAAATCCATGTTTTTCACCAGGTCCGCGTCTTTTTTGACCTTGAACTTCATTTCAAGATCAAGTGGATTTCTATCTCCTCGCTCTATGACCCTGAAGTAGTTTTTCCCGTCGCGCTCATAATGGTATGTGAAAGTGACCTTCAGTTCCGGCGGGTCTTTTTCGTTGGGATATATTTTCGGGATGTTTATAGCATACTTCCCGTCCTCGTCGGTGAAGCCGGTATAGTCTTTCCCGTCAAATGTCGCAGTCACCTTCATGTAGGGCATCGGATGATTGTGTCCGTCAGTCACGACGCCGGACACGTTAAGCTGGGGCTCGCACAGTTTAAGCTCGTCAGCGTGCTTGAATAGCGTTTGGGCTATGTGGATGCTGTTGTCGTCTTCGTCGGGAGAGCTTACTATGAACAGGTATTCGCCGCACGTCCAGGCCACGGTTCCGTGGGATTCAAGGCATATATCGTTTTCATTGACATTCGTTTCAAGGATTTGTCCGATATAGACTGCGATCATTCGAACCCATTTGAGCACGAATCCGACGGTTCCGCCGGCGTCGCATATTTTCTCGCCCTCGGACATTATTATCGCGTCATAGCCTTGGAATGTCGTCCTTCTAAGCCCGTTCTCCTCAAGCACGTCCAGGCCGCTCCTGGCTTGTTCTTCCGTGACTACGGCGATGAATGCGCCGTCAACTTCCGCCTCCTGCCCGTACATGTTGACGCCAAAAGTTTTTCCACGGTATTCGGCGTCGCTTGACGTGAAAACCTGCGCCGGCCAGCCCATGTCTTTCGCAGTCCTGGTCAGCGCAAGCTTCGCCTTCTCCTTCGGGTCTGAGGGCGTCTCCTGCGCAAGCGTGAAAGCAGTTAGGATGAGGATGATTGTTAGGACTGCACTAGTTTTCGCGGGCTTCATCTTTAACGTATTCAATAGTTTTATTTATTCAAGGGTCTTGGTTAAATAGTTTAGTAGGTGTTCACGTCCCAGTCGGGATTGCTGTAAACCCACCTGCACAAGTCCGAGAAATCCTCTCCGAGAGTGTCGCACGCTGCGGGCGTTCCCGCGGATATCGCGTATCCGGCATAACAGTAGGATTTGCCGTAATCGTCATATATCTTACCGCATTCCGAAAGGCCGTCCAGGGACTGGCCGACCAGTTGATAGCACTTGTACCTCATATTTGAAGTCCCGATTTCACCGCACATAAGAGGGTCTTGCGCGTCCAACGCCTCCATCATAATCTTCCCCTCCCCGATTATTGAGAACAAGTCTCCGAATCCAGCGCCTGAACCTCCGCCGCCCCCGCCGCAGCAAAAGCAGCATCCGCAAAAGAATACTGATGTGAGGAGTGCGATAAGAGCTTTCATCTGTCTCTTATACACATCTGACGCTGCCGACG
>OMKS01004208.1_pt1 | contig 10962 bp, 9 predicted proteins | sample 1674721 | NCBI WGS metagenome assembly OMKS01 (sample SAMN06264996, study PRJEB25208) | sediment metagenome | isolation source: hot spring sediment | place: USA: California | collected 2014-09-02 | reverse complement strand
GCTTCTCGGCGATGTGAAAGCGGCGGGCACCGAAGTCCGCGAAGAATACCGCTGGACACAGGAGCGCTGGGACGAGTATCGTCGTCTCGCCGAGGAGATGGAGGAGGCCGAGCCGAGCGCGAAAGGCCTCATTTTCCTCGACTACGGGAAACAGACTCTCACATCCGATGGCAGAATCCTCAACGAATATCGCTTCGCGGGCAAAGTCCTCACGCAGGACACCAAATGGTGGGGGACGCGCGCATGGTATATCGATGAGGGCATCAACCGCATAGATGTTCTCTATGCGCGGAGCATCTCGCCCGACGGCACCGTCCACGAGTATAGCCCCGACGACATAACATTCTCCGAGCCTACGCGCGGCGAGGTGTTCTTCGGGCAGGGGACGGCCATGTCGCTGACCATCCCCGCAGTCGATATCGGCTCAATCGTGGAGTATGGATACATCGACGAAGAATACGCGCCGGAAGACCCCGAACTTTTTCAGCCGAGATTCTTCTTCCAGAGCGGCGAGCCTGCTAAACTCTCCAAGTGCGAATTCGAGGTTCCGGCGGGGAGAGAGCTATTCTACGAAACTTTCCTTCTCGATGCCAACGACCCATACATCGGGCAGACAATCAAGGAGCTACCCAAGTTCGTCGGCACGCCGGAGCCGGTCATCACGCGCACGGACAGTAGCACGATATATACTTGGGAGCTGAGAGATGTCGAGCCGTTGATTTGGGAGTCGAACTCGATGGGATATACGACGATAGCCCCCAGCGTCCATGCTGGGCTTTACCCCGACTATTCTTATTATCATGAGCGTTTCGGGAGACTTCACCGCGAGCATATCAAAATCACGCCGGAGATTGACAGCCTCGCCCGCGCAATTGTGGGCGACCTCGAGAGCGAGAAAGAGAAAATCGCGGAAATTTACCATTGGGTTCAACGGAACATCCGATACATCAGCGTCAAAGGCGCGCTGGCGAGCCGTTTCGGCGGGCACTATGCGCAGATTACGCTCGATAACAAATACGGTGACTGCTCCGACAAGGCCATACTTTTCAGCGCACTGCTCGAGGTCGTGGGCATAAGATCGTATCCCATTATCGTGATGACCAACGACGCGGGTTTCATGGATAGATCGCGCTTCCCGTTTTGGGGAGGCAATCACGCAATTAACGAGGTTTGGTGGGACGGCGAACGCCACGTCCTCGATGCGACGGGAAACCTTCACCGCTTCCCGACATATTCTATGGGCGACTGCGACCTTTATTACGCCAATTACGTCCGCGGCGAGATTGTCTATAATCCGCCGATTCCGGCGGAGAACAACTCGATGCAGAGCGTCACCCTCGTTGAACTCCGCGCGGACGGAAGCGCCATAATCTCTGACAGCATGTGGTTCACCGGCGACATGGAGGCCGGATACCGAGGATATTTCGAGTATATGCCCGAGCAGAGGCACGAGATGATTGTCGAGCAGTTCGTCTCCCAGCGCAAGGCTGGCGGGCGCTTGAGCGACTTTGCGCTGGCCAATATCCGAGACATATCCAAGCCATTCCTCATGGAATTCAGCTACGAAGTCGATGATTACACAATTGAGGCGGGGAATTATCTTCTTCTGGAAGTCCCGGCGCTTCGGTATTCTTTTCCCGAAATCGAGCTTAGCGACCCCAATTTCGGCAAGAAGTCGGACATGACATTCATGCGCACCCACGATGTGACGTTCACGCTGGCGGATAATTACACAGTCCGCTTCGTCCCCGAGAGGTTCGAGCTGTCGAACGAATATTTCGATTACGTTGCGAATTACGAGGTCGATGGCAATACCATCCGCTTCACCGACCGCTACCGCGTGAAAAAACTCCGCATTCCAATCTCGGATTACGCCGAATACAAGGCAGACGCCGAGAAAATTATGGCTTATGTCAAAGAGAGAATCTTCCTTTCGGAAGAGTAGGGGGAATTATGAAAACAAATAAACTGATTTTAATTGTTCTTATCGCCGCTGTAATCGCCGGCTCGATTTTCGCCAAACATCGTGACATTATATACATGCGCGACGGGAGCGAGCATATCGGCGAGCTGGTGCGAATCTCCGAGGAAGTGCTGGTGTTCGATTCGCCGGACGGCAGAATTGAACTCGACCCCGCAGATGTCCGAAGCATAGACCTTGGCACATGGCGCCCCGGCGACGACTGGCGAACGCGCTTCGATATCGACGACAAGATTTTGGAAGAAGCTCTCGAAACGGCAGACGAGGTTAGCCGTAAATTCACCGATGCGGGGCACATTGCCCTTTATGAAAAGGCCGAGCTTATTCTTCACGAGGACGGCACGGCGGAGTTCATCGAGCGATATATATATTATGTCGCCAACGAGAGCGGCAAGAGCGTGGCCAACTGGTCAACGACATATTTCGAGGACGTCCACGAGGTCGAGGTCGAATTCGCCCGCTCGGTGGGCATCTCCCGAATTAGCACAGTTGCCGACAACGCAATCGAGGATGGAAGCACCAATCCATACCTTGCGGATTATCAGCGCCAAAGAGCGAAAAAGTTTGCAATCACAGGCGTGTCGCTCGGAAGTGTTGTGGACTATCGCGTGTCGAAAAAGTTCAACCAAATAGACATGTTCAACGGCCTAAATCTCACTTGGCAGTTCTATGACACAGAGCCGATAATCGAGTCGATCTTCGAGCTTGCCGAGAAAGGCAACTCGCGCGTCGAAATCCGGGAGTTCAAAGCCCCAAAGGCCAAGAAATCGAAGCGCGATGGCTATTCCGTCCGCACATGGCGCATGACCGACATAGAGCCGTATTTACAGGAAAGCATGTTGCCCAACCCCGATTTGGTGCTCCCGAACATAGCCGTGACTATCCCTGCCGACCTCTCGAAACTCTCCGCAGAATACGCGAGGAAAGTAGAAGAGGCGTTCGATGCGCGAGACGAGGTCAGAAGTCGCCTCGCCGAGCGCTTCCCCGACGGCAATCCCTCGCTGGAACAAGTTTATAACTTCGTCGCGGAGAATTTCATGACCAACTGGGTTGGGATGAACAGCTATTATCCATATCCCAAGCCGCTTTCGCAACTTCTGATATCATCTCGGATGGCTCGACACGAGCTGGTGTTTGTGCTCTATTGCTTCTTGGTCGAGGCGGGAATTTCCGCTGACCTCGTGCTAATCGGCCCGAGCCTCGATTATCCTCTGCCGATTAAAATGCTCAACATCGAGCATTTCAGGGACATTCGCGTCCGCGTGCAAGACGGCGAGACGAACAGATACCTTTACCCCGATGAGTATCTTCGATATGACAAGCAATTGCAGGCTGGCGTCGTCGTTCTCCCCGTGGCGAAAACCGGCGCAAGGCCGGAGGAGCTTCCCCGCCTTCCGGGGAATTTCGCGTATCAAATCCCCAGATTCGATTGCGTTCTCCATCCCGATGGCGCACTCGATGTCACATACACCGTCCAGTCCGTTGGCCCGACGGGGCAGGAGCATTTCCGATACCGCAAAAACGACAAGCCCCGCGAGCTTGACAACCACTTCGAGAGCCTCGCCAAGCGAATCGACGACATGGCGACACTTGTAGATTACACGCTGACGGGCTTCAAGTCGCTCGAAGAGGAGGTCGAGGTCTCCTACAGGGTTCACATTCCGGGGTTCGCGGTAGGCGCGGGCGAGGAGATACTCGCGTTCAAACTCCCGACTGTGGATTTCGGCGCAGGTCAGGTTGCACCGGCGACGCGCAGACTGCCGTTTGCCCTGCGCGGGAACTCCTTCGGCGAGAAGATAATTAACATCGAACTTCCCGATGGATACGAAATAGAGCATCTCCCCGCGAGCGCGAACTTCTCGACGAAGTTCACGGAATTTCGCGGGGAGATTACTCTCGAGGGCAACAGCATCGTCTATCGCCAGACGACCTCGCAAACGCACTCGCCGCTGATTTCCACGAGGGAATATCCCAAGTTCAAGGAATTCATCGAGTCCCGCGCGAGGTTCTCCGATAACTGGATACTTATCCGCAAGATTTAACCGGCTCGACGGGCAAAGCCGTTTCCGGGAAACCTCTCCAGAAGTTCGAGCCTGTCAAGCAGAACCTCGTTCTTCTTGCCGAACTGCCTGACGAGTAGCTTCTTCTCGATGAGGTCGTCGATTATCCTCTCGACATGCGCCCTCGGCAGAGGCAGACTATTATGCACCTGCTCCAGCGGCGTGTTCACACCTATGTTGGACAAAAGGACGTCCTCGAGGGTGTTGTCAATTTTTACAGCGGTTTTGACTATTCCTGTCAAGTTCATGATTTCCCTTTATAGTTAGGTTTTATGCGATGAGCCTATCCCTTTCTCTCCGGAGATTTGCGCATAAAAAATAGCGCCTTCGGAAAGGCGCTACTGAAAGGGGATTAGCTATCTTCGGACTTTTCGTCCGAAAAGCTTTTACCAGCGGTAATGTGCGAACGCTCGGTTGGCCTTGGCCATCTTGTGCGTATCGACTTTCTTCTTCACCGCTCCGCCTTCGTTTTCCGAGGCGGCGATAAGCTCGTTTGCGAGTTTCCTTGCCATGCCGTGGTCTCCACGGGCACGGGAATATTGTATAAGCCATTTAAGAGCGAGTGTTATTTGTCTGTCCTCGGGCACATCCATCGGGACTTGGTATGTCGCGCCGCCGACGCGCCTCGGCTTGACAGTAAGTTGCGGGCGAACATTCTCGACCGCCTTTTCAAAGACATCGATTCCCGGTTGCTTTGTCCGTTCCTCGATAATATCGAAGGCCTGATAGACTACGGCCTGCGATGTGGACTTCTTGCCTTGAAGCATAATATAGTTAATGAACTTAGCGACGAGCTTGGAATTATACCTGTAATCCGGCTCGATTTCTCTTTTTGCGGGTCTTCTGCGTCTTGGCATATATCCTCCAATTTATATAGTCGTATTTCTTGCGCCGCAGAGCGGAGCTTCAAAGCGTTCAAAATATCTACGAAATTTGTTTTGTCAAGGTCTTTTCGAAATAAATTTGTTCGGTAAATACTTCGATACAGCGCTCCGATTCTGAAAACCCATAATCCAGTTTCAAGGGGGGAGAATATGTCAATTGACCACCATTAAAAAAGGGAGGATTTTCGCGTGTTTGTAGTTATATTACTCAATTGCTAAAACACTCTCAATTAAGGAGTTAAATAACGATGAGCTACACCCCGAAAAATCACTTTCGAAATGAATAACTGAAACGGAAAAAATCATGCAATATCGCAAAGAAAACGATTTATATCTCATCGCCCTCGAAATTGGGGACGAAGTGCTCGAATCCGTCATCGCGTTCGCGGAAGCCGAGGGCATCGAGGGCGGTGTTTTCTCCGGCATTGGCGCGATGAACGAGGCCGAAATCGGCTGGTTCGATTTGGAGAACAAAGAATACCGAAGGCGCGAGATTCTCGGTCAGAGGGAGCTACTGTCGTTGATGGGCAATTTCGCGAGAGACCGCGGTGGCGCGCCGATTGTCCATTGTCATGTCGTCCTCGGGCGCGGGGATTTCGCCTGTGAAGGCGGCCATCTTTTTCATGGGAGAATCTCCGTCACCGGCGAAATCATCTTCACACCGACATCACCGATTTCACGCGAATTCAACGAAGCGTCAGGCCTCAAGCTCTGGCAAATGAGTTAATAGTTGAGAGTCGAGCGCCTCTCCCGCCATCGGTTTCGTCGCTCTGCCTATTCCAATACGGGATACCGTAGCCAAAACGCCTGCGCCCCCATTTCGTCCATCGGGCGCGGCTCAAGCGTCAGGTTGACAGTGTCGCCGAAATCCGCCTCCACCTTCGCCCAATCGAACGACTCGCCATCGCCCGCCGTTATGAAAAACTCGCCCCTTCCGATGTGTAACGTCGCAGGCTCGCCGTTTTCGGCGGTTAGGCGCATTATCGGGCGCAAAGCCCCGAAGTTGAACACGCACAGATAGACGTTCACGCTGTCGCCATCGGCGAAAACATTAACCACTGCGGGGCTTTCGACATAGTGCGGAAACGAATTGATTATCGCGAACTTCTCGCGCTCGCGATAGATGATGTCCGTGCCGCGCGGCGGAACGCCCATCGCCACGGAGAAGATAACCGCCGCGCGCCTCGATGTGTTGGTGAACCAAGCGTCATCCAGCGTAGGCCTCGGCTCGCAGGCGCCCGTGTAATGCCATGCGCCGTCGGCATATAGCTCCGTCCATGCGTGATTGTTGTCCGATGTCGCCCAATAAGGAGTCCACGCCTGCCGCGCAGGGATGCCCACCGACCGCAGTGCGCTGACATGAACAATCATCATCTCCTCGCAACGCCCGAAGCCCGAGCTGAGCGTCTGGAAGACGCCCTGATCCTGCCTCTGCGTCTGCTGAAATTTCACGCGTTCGCCGCACCAATAGTTGACTGCAATCGCCGCGTCCGTCGCCGTCTTAAGCGTGTCAACCAAGGGCAACAGCTCATCGAGAAAGAATTCGCGGTAATATGTCAACGGCTCTTGCGTCACCTGATTTGGGAGCACATAGTGCAAGAATAAATCGTCGCCAATCTCCGCCACCCACGGGAAAAGCTCGCGCGTCCGATATGCGAAGCGAATTTCCGCCAGAAGGCTGTTCGTGTCGAATCCCGCGAGGTTCACCGCAGGCGAGTTCGCGATCATGAAAACCACCCCGGGCAATATCTCCGGCTCGGCTTCCGAAAGCGCAGACTCCAACGCAGGGCGGTTCTCGCCCGAACATTCGAGGGATCTCTCCACAAGCTCCAATAGCGACATATCATCGGCAACAGCGCGCCAGTCCCCCGCAAAACAAAGCCCACCGAGTAGCAAAAACAAAATTAAAGCGAATTTCATAGCTTCCTTTCGATGTCCTAAAAATACGGCGTTCGGCGCGCGAAGTCAATGGAAAAAACCAAGGCGCGGCCGGCGCGGGGGAAGGGGCGATGGCGCGCGATTTGCCCGAACTGCAAATCGGGTGACATCGCGGGGTGGGGCGGGTTTTTGCGACCGAAGGGAGTCCCACGGACGACCGAAGGGAGTCCCACGGACGACCGAAGGGAGTCCCACGGACGACCGAAGGTCATAGCAAAAACCGTGACGGCCGCAGGCACGCGGTAAAATCTCTATCTCTCGGGGATGACGCGCTCGATATGTTCGCTCAACACCCAGTTGTCGTCGCCGTTGCGGAGGAAAACGCGCGAATACTCACCCCGAGCCTCGCGAATCGCGACCTCATGACCGGGGCGCAAAGTGTAATTCAACTGTGAGGTCGGTGACGGCGCACTCCTAAGCTCGGCCTTAGGGGCAATAACGATGGCCTTATCGCTGTCCCAGATATGGGTTTTCTTGAAAGCATACGGAATCAAAATGACTATTGCAATCGACCAGAAGGCTATAGATAAACCCTTGAAAACACGCTTCTTGCGTCCCCGAAGAATAATCCCAAAGAACAGCGTGAGGGTTGCCAACATAGTGAAAATTGCGCTGGCGAGGATGAATTCCCCGAATGTGAACTTCCCCAGCAAATTATAAAAAAAACCCACCGGCGTGTCCTCATAGAGGCTTCGTATGGGGTTCCCATCCTTGTCAGCGATAACATCAACGCGGGTGCGGCGGACAAAATCAAGATTATGCTGAATATCCTTATCCCTCGGTGCGAGATATAGCGCTCTCTCATAAGCCAAAACAGCCTCGCCAATCAATCCCGCACGGAAGTAAGCGTTTCCCAAATTATAGAACAGCCTCGAATCGTTGCCGCCCATGGCAATAGCCGAATTATATGCCTCGATAGCCTCCGCGAAGTCGCCCTCCTCGTATGCTCTATTCCCTTGGAGATAAAGCTCCGTAGGACTTCCGGCGAAAGCCGAAAGCAAAGAGAATAACAGCAATATGGCGGCAACTCGTCTCATTTACTTGAAAACCCTGTCAACTTTTTTGATTAACTCTCTCGCCTCGTTGACCATTTCGCGTTCGGCCTCCTCTTTCACTCCCGGGGCGAAGCGAAGGAAGTTTGACTTCTCCAAAAACCCCTCGATTGCATCCAGCGTTGCATCATCGACGCGACGCTCGGCCAGCTTATCGCGAATTTCTGCATAAACCACGCCCTCTTTCGGAAGCCCCAGCCTGTCCGCGAGATAGTGCAATATGCCGTTCTGCACTGCCCCCACGAAGGCTTCCATATTTCCCGCAAGCTCGTTTGCTTTCTTGAGCTCCTTCATCGCGCGTTTCAATGCGCGGGTATATCTCGCATATCCCTCGTCGCTCTCCAGCCGAGACCTTCGGCGGGCGATGGATATTCCTATCAATATAATCAGAAGCTCGAAAGAGAGCAAGTAATACAAGAAAACAAGCTCGTTTTCGTTGGAAGAAGTGGACACGCTCTCGCAGTCCGGCGCGATATGGCGAATATCCTCGCCGACGCGGATAACCTCACCGCGGACGACGGGCTGAAATCCCGAAGTCTCGGCATCCGCGCCGCGACCGACGATAACCCTCAAAGGCTTCGATACCGATGTCTCGTATCGTTCCTTGCCCGGGTTGAAGAAACTCACCGAATAGTTCGGCATGACGAACTCGCCATCGCTTCTGGGAACGAGAATGAACTCGAAGCGTTTCGTGCCGGAGACTTTGCCGCCGTCTGTGGAGATATTCTCCGCTTCCTGCGTGTCGAAGAGGTCGAATCCCGGCGGAAACTCCACGCGGGGCATTCTTATCTGTCGAATGTTCCCCGTGCCGGAAATAGTGATAACATAGCTGATTGCCTCATTTGTCAGCGCGGAGTCTTTGGAAACTTCGGTCGTCACGGAGAACTCGCCGACAAGGCCGTCGAAACCCGAGGGCGCGCCGGCCGGCAACGGCTTTATCTTGAGATTCGTAGGCCTGCCGGTGACCTTGACCTTGTCGCCCTGAGAGAAAAAGCCCCAGAAATCCCTGCGCGTGAGCACCGTAGCTTCAAGCTCCATCGGCTCGATAGTCCTATCGCCGGAGGACAGCGGGAAGATTGCATATCGTGAGAGCACTACAGTATTATAGACTTTATCGTCGATAGTCCGGCGCTGATAGTCAAGTTGCGTTGCACGGAACATCTCATGCGCCCAGAAGCCGGTGAATGATGGCTCCCTCGACATCGAGGCTTGGCCGAGGTTATATTGCGTATATAATGTGAAAGTCGCGGTGATTTGCTCGCCGACGAATGCCTCTCTCTTATCGACATGTGTCGAGAGGAAGAGGTTCTCGCCAATCTCCTGCGAGGATGGCGTGGGCGGCGCCTGAGGGCGGGGTTGCTGATGAGTCCTATGTTGCGGGCGCGGCGAAACGCTTCCATCGACAACCTCGACGCGGAATTGATCGGTGTGCTTAGTCTCGTTGTTCGCGGAAACAGGCAAGGAAGGCACAGTGAGAGTCCCTTTGCGTTTGGGCGCGAGGAGCATGGTAGTCGTCACCGTTCGGCTCTGTGTCATTCTGCCGCCGACGAGCTGTATGTTCGTGCTCGTGCTCGACCCGGTGCTCACCACGGCCCAGTCGTCGTTATCGCCAAGTTGGGGAGTAGTGAGGTTATTGAGCTTATCTCCCATCACGGTGACGGTCAGCGTGAGATTGTCCTCGATGCCTATCTGCGGCCTATTGATACTGGCCTCCACAGACCAATCCGCCAATGCCGCCGTCGCCAGCAGTAGAATCATGAAAGCATATTTAAGTCGAAATCGTCTCATTACCAGTCTGGTAGCCCGCGCCCGCGTCCGGTCTGCTGGCGTTGCATTCTGTCCTCTTGCATATCTTGCTCGTCGTCTTTGAATGCATCGAGTATTCGCTCGGCTTCCTCGGGTGTCATCTCGCCTTGCTCCGGTTCCGGTTGTTGTTGTTCTTGCTCATCTTCGCCGTCTTCCGGCTCGGATTGCTCCTGTTCCTGCTCCTGTTCTTCGTTTTCTCCTTGGTCTTGATCGCAATCGCTCTGGTCTTGTTGCTGTTGTTCTTGTTCCTCTTTATCGGCGAACTCTTTGAGAATCGCCCGCGCCAGCTCGAGATTATACTTCGCGTCCTCGTTCGATGGGTCGAACTCGAGAGCTTTCTGATAGTGAACTATCGCCCTCGCGAGCGAGTCCGCCTGAAAGTATGCGTTCCCCAGATTATATTGGATTTCCGCTTTCTCCATCGGGTCATCCGATGCTTCGAAAGCATTCTCCAGCTCCTCCTGCGCCCTCTCGAAATCTTTTTGACGATACAGCGACAATCCGATATTCTGCTTGATTGTCGCCGATTCGGGGTCGAGAACCTCCGCCTTGCGGAATTTGTCCAGTGCTTCGATGTAGTCGCTTTTATCATATGCCTTAACGCCCTGCGAAACATCGCGGAACGAGCCGGCGGTTATAGTGATTGCACCGAGTAATATTATCGAAATTACGGTCCGCATGTGGAACACGCACCTCCCGAGCATGTCGAACACGAAGCGCATTGGTTGCCCTTAGGCTTCGCGGTGACTGATATTTTGCGCCTAAACTTGCATTTTCCGCAGACAGGGCAGGTCGTTTCGGGGTCGTCGCGCCGCGATGTGGCGACAATCGCCTCGAATTCCGCCCCGCAGGAATCGCAGATGTATTCATAAAGCGGCACTATTTGCTCCCTTTCATGGCAATTTTCTTTTCTCTGCGCTCGTTCAAAATTGCGGCATACTCTGCACCCACGATGAAGATGTTCGACGAGTAGAATACCCAAAGAAGTAGTGCTACCAATGTTCCGAGCGTTCCATACAGGACATTATATTGCGCGACATTGGACATATACCATCCGAGGCCTCTTCTCGAAATCTCCCAGAGAATCGCCGCCAAAAGAGCGCCCCCAATCGCAGAGCGAAAGAATACCTTCGTCTTCGGGCCGACCATGTAAATTATTGTGAACATCGCCCTGTCTCTTATACACATCTGACGCTGCCGACGAAGAGGATAGTGTAGATCTCGGTGGTCGCCGTATCATT
>OMKS01004206.1_pt1 | contig 10969 bp, 6 predicted proteins | sample 1674721 | NCBI WGS metagenome assembly OMKS01 (sample SAMN06264996, study PRJEB25208) | sediment metagenome | isolation source: hot spring sediment | place: USA: California | collected 2014-09-02 | reverse complement strand
ATGCGGACAGGCGGCACACGCCGTGCTCCCCACACAGGCGGAACAGGAATCTGGTTGATCTGGGTGTTCTTATGAAATACCGGGCGGATTTTCTTGGAAACCGTATCAGGGATATCACGCCCAATGCGTAGTTCCTGCCCTTCCTGCGCCACCAGTTGCGGCGGTGTGACATGCTCCACAAACAGGCCATTCATCACTTCCAAGCCCTCAAAGGCATCTTTGCAAAAATAGACACCGCCCTCATAAGGTTTCTGGTCATAGATCAGGCTGGCGCGTTCAGCAAACGAGCGGTTGATGGCAGCACCACCCACCAAAACAGGGATGGTCAAGCCCTTGCGCTTCAACTTTTCAACCACCATCGGCATTTGCTGACTGGTACTCACCAGCAGCGCGCTCAAACCGATTGCATCCGCATTTTCCTTGATGGCGGTATCGATAATCACATCCGCCGGCACCTGCTTGCCAAGGTCCATCACCTCGAAGCCATTATTTTCAAGAATGGTTTTCACCAGGTTCTTGCCGATGTCGTGCACATCGCCATATACTGTCGCCAGCACCATTTTTCCGCGGCTTACATTCTCGCTCTGGTCAAAGTACAACTCAAGGTGCGCGACGGCTTTTTTCATCGCTTCGGCTGACTGCAGCACAAAGGGCAGGATCAACTCACCCGAACCAAAGCGGTCGCCTACTTCCTTCATAGCAGGCAGCAGAATATCATTGAGAATCTCCACCGCGGCTTCCCCATTGGGTTTCTGCGAGACTTTTAACAAGCTGTCGATATCATCTTCCACGCCTTCTTTTTTGCGCTGTACAATGCGCTGGTACAGGCGCTCATCCGCAGGCAAGGCAAGAAAAGCCTGTTCTTTTTGGGTCTGTTCTGATTCTGAATCGGCGGTGTGTTCCTCATAGAAAGTAATTATCTTCGCCAGCGCATCATCGGAGCGATTGAGTATCAAATCTTCCGCCAACTGACGTTCTTCCTCAGGAATCTCCGGATAAGGTTGTATGCCTGCCGGATTGACGATTGCCATATCCAGCCCCGCCTGCACAGCATGATACAGCATGACGCTGTTGATCACCTTGCGGGCAGGTTCTTTCAAACCAAAGGAGATATTACTCACCCCCAAAACCGTCTGCACAGCCGGTAGTTCTTGCTTCAATTCACGAATGGCATCCAGGGTTTCAACGGCAGCATTCTTCAGTTCATCCTGACCGGTCGCCAGGGTGAAGGTCAACAGGTCAAAAACCAGGTCACCAGCAGGCAGACCGCACTGATTTACCGCCAGATCATGAATGCGCCGCGCAACTTCAATTTTTCGATGTGTGGTCTTTGCCATGCCTGCTTCATCAATCACCAGCGCAATCACAGCGCCATGATAGCGCTTTGCAAGGCCCAAAACCCGCCGTGCCTTTTCTTCGCCTGCCTCCAGGTTAATGGAATTGATAAGGCATTTGCCAGGCGCGGTTTTTAAGCCCTCCTCGATCACCTCCAGTTCGGTGCTGTCTAAAGCCAGTGGAAGCGCCAGGCGTGGCGCCACCTGTTTGACCATAGCACGCATCAACTCTTTTTCATTGGCTTCTTCGGTCAACGCCACGCAAATATCCAGCCCATGCGCGCCGCTCTCAGACTGCTGTTGCGCAATTTGGAACGCCTGCTCATAATTCTTGTCCAACATCAAACGCTTGAAAATGCGTGAGCCCTGGGTATTCAGGCGTTCACCGATCAAAAACGGCGCAGGTTGCTGGCGGATAGTGGTGGCCTCCATCAGTGAAGCCAGGGTGGCACCGGTTTCAACCTTCTCAATGGCCGGTTTCACTTCCCCCACCGCTTTGATCAAGGTATCAATGTGCTCAGGGGTGGTGCCGCAGCACCCACCAACAACATTGATCCCGTAATCACGCACATATTCTTCCATATAGGCTGCAAAACGATGCGGGGTCATCGGATATCGCACCTTGCCTGCTTCGTTGAGCGGCATACCGGCGTTAGGCATACACGAAATCGGCATCGTGGCGTGTTCACCCAACCAGCGCAGGGTATCGCGCATATGTTCCGGGCCGGTCGAACAGTTAATGCCGATCACATCGATTTCAAAACCGCTGAGGATCGCCCAGGCAGCCTCCACATTGGTGCCGGGCAGCATGCGACCGTTGGCGTCCAGGGTGAATTGTGCCTGAATCGGCAGCCACACCCCGCGTTCCTGCTGCGCTTCACGGATGCCGGTGATAGCTGCCTTCATTTCTAAGATGTCCTGCGATGTTTCTAACAACAACAGGTCTACTCCCCCATCAATCAGCCCGAAAGCCTGCTCTTTATACACCTCACGGATCTCATCAAACGTAATCTTGGACAGTTCCGGGTCATCCACCGAAGGCAATTTTCCCGTGGGGCCCATCGAGCCAGCCACAAATCGCGGTTTTTTAACCGTGGAATATTCGTCAGCCGCCTTGCGCGCTAACACCGCGGCAGCTTTGTTGAATTCATACACCCGTTCAGCCGCACCGAATTCACCCAGGGTGATGCGATTGGAACGAAAACTATCCGTTTCGATCACATCCGCCCCGACATCCAAAAAGGCACGGTGGTTCTTTTCCACCCAATCAGGGGCATATACCGGCAGCGCGTCGAACAGGCCCATCAATTGTTTGCTGCCAAAGTCCTTCTCTGTTAGCGGGAATTCTTCCAGGTTTGTTCCGGTCGCTCCATCGAAGAAAATGACTCGCTTTTCCACCGCTTCCAGATAGGCTGATTTCTTATCCATACCGATAACCTCATTTCATTAAACAGGGTCTTGTGAACCTGCGCTGAAACCGTCAATTTGATTCATTATTCTATACCAAATCACTCATTTTGTCATTTCTCAGTGTCTTCGTATGACAAAAAAGAGAGCAGGCATTCCACCTGCTCTCTTCTATTCTCGAAAACAGGCAATTATTTGCCAGCCACACCCATCATCAACAAACCCAAACCTTCCCGGGTCGCTTCGGCGCGATCCATGGTCGCTACCAGTTCACCATGGAACATGACGGCAATGCGATCTGACAGGCTCAAAATCTCATCCAGCTCTGCGGAAACCAGCAACACAGCCGTGCCGCGGTCGCGGATTGCCACGATCTGGCTGTGGATGTACTCAATCGAGCCGACATCCAACCCGCGGGTGGGCTGGTTGACAATCAACAATTTCACCGGGCGGCTTAGTTCACGCGCCACAATCACCTTCTGCTGGTTACCGCCTGAAAGGTTGCTGGCCGGTACGGTGACGGAGGGGGTACGGATGTCAAATTGTTCAACCAGTTGTTCCGCACTTTCTACCATAGGTTCCTCCTGCCTGACAATGCCTTTGGAAAAAGGCTCCTGGTAATAGGTGCACAGCACCAGGTTATCTACCAGCGAATACGGCATCACCAGTCCATGCTTCTGTCGGTCTTCCGGCACATGCGAAACGTAATTCTCGACCAATACACGCGGATTATTGAATGGCATCGTCTTGCCGTTGATGATCATTTCACCATGATGCACATCCCGCAAGCCGGTCAGGGCTTCTACAAACTCACTCTGGCCGTTGCCCTGCACCCCGGCAATGCCCAGAATCTCACCAGCACGGATTTCGAACGACACATTATCAACCACCAGTGCGTGTTGATCGCCCATCACTGACAGGTCTTTGACGGTAAACACAGGTTCTTGGGGATTGGCAGGCTCTTTGTCTACAGTCAGTATCACATCACGCCCCACCATCATTTCAGCCAGGATTTTTTCATCAGCTTCCTGGGGCGTGGTTTCTCCGACCACCTTCCCGCGCCGCATAACCGTAATGCGGTCAGAAAGTTGCAGCACTTCCTTCAACTTATGGGAAATAAAGAATATGGAAACCCCGCGCTCACGCAAAGATTCAATAACCTTGAATAGGTCCTGCACTTCTTGCGGTGTCAGTACTGCGGTAGGTTCATCAAGGAATAGGATCTTTGCATTGCGATAGAGAGCTTTGAGAATTTCGACACGCTGCTGCACCCCTACTGGCAGTTCTTCGATCACGGCATCCGGCTCAACCGCCAACCCGTAATCTTTGGACAATTGCCTCACCTGGCGGCGTGCTTCGCGCATATTCAGCAAACCATTTTTCACCACCTCAGAACCCAGTACAATGTTCTCGGTAACTGTGAAGACCGGCACCAATTTGAAATGCTGGTGCACCATGCCGATGCCGTGCGAAATGGCATCATGCGCGCTGCGTAGATCGATTCTCTTGCCATCCACCAAAATTTCGCCGTGATCGGGTTGATAGAGGCCATAGATGATATTGAGCAAGGTAGATTTTCCCGCACCATTTTCGCCCAGGATCGCATGAATTTCCCCCCTCTTCAGAGAGATATTGACATCATCATTTGCCAGCACCCCGGGAAATCGTTTGGTCACATGACGTACTTCTAAGACAGGCACATTGTCATCCATGCTCTACTCCTTCTCGAAAGGAACGCCTTCCGCAGCAGGCGGCCGCGCGCGTCCCACGATGCCGGCAACCACCACGATGGTCAACAGATAGGGCAGCATGCCTACAAATTGATGCGGAATGTTGATACCCATGAAATTCAGTTGGGTTTGCATGGCGATGGCGAAACCGAACAACAGCGCCGCGCCCCAGGCGCCAAACGGTTTCCAGTTTCCGAAGATCATCACCGCCAGGGCGATAAAACCACGCCCGTTGGTCATCATGCGTTCGAACGAACCGACCGATTCCAACGTCAGAAATCCGCCAGCGAGGCCGGCAATGGAACCGCCAATCATCGTATTGATATAACGGTTGGCGATCACATTGATGCCCAGCGTGTCCGCTGCATGCGGATGTTCACCGACTGCGCGGGTGCGCAATCCCCATCGGGTGTGGTAAATGAAAATCTGCATGACAAAAACCAGAATAAACGCCAGATACGTGATCAAGCCATTGTTGAACAAAACCGGACCAAGCAGAGGAATTTTGGCAAGCGGTCCCAAAGGAAAGGTGGTCAATTTCCCGGCGGTGGTTAACCCGACCATGTAAAAATAGCCGGTCAGACCCACCGCAAGGATATTCAAAACCGTCCCACCAATCACCTGATTCAGTTTGAGTGATATCGACATATAAGCCAGCAGCAACCCCAACAGCGCACCGGTGATCATGGACGCCAATACCGCCAGGATCAGGTTCCCGGTCCAGACATTGACCATATAGCCCGTAAATGCCCCCATCAACATTTGCCCTTCAATGCCGATATTGATGATACCTGAGCGTTCACATAACAAGCCGCACAAAGCACCCAAAATCAAGGGCGTTGAGTGGCGGATGGTCGAGGATAACACCGCCTGTGTGACTTGTGGCTGGGTGGAGTAAAATATGGCAATCACCACAACTGCCACGACAAAGCCAATGACCGTTTTTCCCTGGCGACTGCGGACGAAAGTTAAAACCTGTGTCATAGCAACCTCCTCCTACTTGGTCCAGCCACTGGTAAGGCTAATTTCGGTACCATCTTTACGCATGCGCAGGACATAGCGCACGATCATTTCAGCCGCCACAAAGAACAACATCAGCGATTGGATCACATCAATGATCTCCGCTGGAATTCCCGCCTGAAACTGCATGGTATTGGCGCCAGCCTTCATCGCTCCCACCAGAATGGCTGCCGGAATCGCCCCCAAAGGATGCATTTTCCCCAGCAGCGACACCGTGATGCCATCGAAACCGAGGCCGATGTTGAATCCGGGTTCATAGCGCATATCAACGCCGGTGGTTTCCACGGCACCACCCAGGCCTGCCATCATCCCGGCCAGGAACATAGTCAGGATCATGATCATCGCCACACGAATACCGGCATATTTCGCGGCATGCATATTGGTGCCCACCACACGGATCTCAAATCCTATCGTCGTTCTTTCCAGCATCCACCATAAGATAAATGCCGCACTAACAGCGATCAGGAAACCAATATGAAGAAAATCGAAAATATACAACCCCAACAAAAAGATCGGCAGAAGCATCAGCATAAATTGATTGCGGTAAGCCGTGTGGAAACTGCGCGCATCGTTACCAGTTTCTTTCCAATCCATCCACTTTTTAATGGAGTAGACCACAATGAAGACAACAATAGCGGCCAAAATTATGTAGATAATCCCCTGGTCAACCAGGCGGCGCTGCGTCAACATGGCGGTCTCAAAAATTCGCGGCGTGCGGGGCAGGAAAATTTCTGTCGAACGGTCCTGCAGTGGGCCACCCACCAGCCAGTCGGTGATGTTGATAGCTATATAGTTCAGCATAATGGTGGTGATCACTTCGTGGGCGCCGGTAAAAGCCTTCAACACGCCCGGAATCATGCCGAAAAGAGCACCCGCCAGGGCACCGCCAATCAATGCCAGCGGCGCATGAATGTACCATGGCAGTCCTTGCACCGCGAAACCAATGAAAGCAGCAGCCATCGCCCCCATGATCAACTGGCCTTGTGCACCGATGTTGAACATGCCCGCTTTGAAGCCGATGGTTAACGCCAGACCGCTGAAAATGAGCGGGGTAGCCTTTTCCAAAGTTCGGACAAACGCGGCGGCGTTGCCAAAAGAACCTTTTAGAAGCGCCGCATAGGCATTAATGGGATTGGCACCGCTGATCAACAAAATAATCACACCAAACAACAATGCCAGAACAATCGCCCCGATTGGTACCCCGATGGTCTGCCACAGAACCCGAAGAAAACCTCGTTTTTGTGAAGTTGTTTCTGTCTCCATCTTTTATATTCTCACTTACATCTGTAATGTTGGGCTAACATATTTACCAATTTTACCGCACATTACCGCCTCATTCCTAAACCCCGCCTATATTTAAGAAAAACACGGCAGGATACAATCTGCCGTGTTTTCAGGGGTGCAATTATTTTTTAGCGGAAATCAGAATACTGGATTTTGTCAGCCTGCAGATCGGCATCGATCTGAGCCAGACGATCTTTGATTTCCTGTGCCATCTGTGAATCAAAATCATGGAAGGGCGCCAGGCCTACTGCACCGACGAAGTTGCCGCTGGGGAAGGAGCCTTCAAACGCCAGTTTAATCAGGTCGAAGACGCCCGGGGTGATGAGCTTCATGGATGAAGACACCAGGCAGCTGTGCGCTTCCGGCACGGTCAGCCATTGGTCAGTGTCAACACCGATGCAGTACAGACCGTCATAGTTCGCGGTTTCGATTAAGCCGCCATTGCCGGTCTTGCCGCCAGCAGCAAAGATCACATCCGCGCCCTGCTCGATGGCCTGTTTGGCGGTAGCAGCACCCCACTCAGGATCGGTGAAGCCAGTGGCAAACCCACCGGGATGGTAGGTGGTGATGACACGGATCGAGGGGTCGATGTATTTAGCACCGTCTTCAAAACCTTCAGCGAAGGCCACCACAGGCGGAACCAGGTCGGTGCCATACACACCTGCCAGCAGTTTGGATTCGGTCAGCATGCCCGCCAACGCGCCAGCCTCGAAGCCGGCTTTCCATTCGGCAAAGATCAAGCCAGCTACATTGGGGGTTACCGCACCCTGGAATTGATCAACACCGATGAAATTCACATTGGGATATTTCTCGGCTGCCTCAATGGTGGCATCGCCCAGACCGAAACCAACGGTGACAATCACGTCATAGCCGTTGTCGGCAAAAAGGGCGATATTGGTGGCGTAGTCTTTGGCGTCTTTGGTTTCGATGAACTCCACATGGATGTCGAGTTCATCACCTGCCTGTTTTACACCTTCCCAGGCTGACTGGTTGAAGGATTTGTCATCCACTTCACCCACATCGGTCACAAGTCCTACACAGAAGACACCTTCCTCGGTGCAGTCAACTTTTTGGCCGCAGGCTGCGATGAACAGCGCAATCGCCAACGTCAATACAACAGCAAAAAACAGTTTCTTATACATCAGTCTCATTCCTCCATATCGTTAGTGAGAGTTTTGTATGAATTATTGACTTGTACGCAACACGTACAAGTCGAGTATAACGGTGAATGAAAAATCATGCAAGACCTTAGAAGGCTCTTAAGTACTCGTTATTGTTAAGAGTTTTCAAGCCCTTTCGGCCTTTTGTAAAACAACAGACCATCCTGTGAGGTCCCCCAGGATGGTCTGTTAAAATACTCGTTTGTTATGCCTCTTGCACTTCTCCGCGCCGCACATTCAACATCATGGCGAAAGCCAGCAACAAGAAGAATGGTGCGATCACCATCATCAAACGGTAGTCATTGCCCGCAAATTGGATCGTCCAGCCGAAAAACACCGGCCCGAAGGTCGCCGCCAATTGCGAGAAGAAATAATACAAACCGGTGTAGGTGCCGATATGTTCATCATCGGTCATATCTACCACCATTGGCAGCGAGTTGACGTTAATCATCGCCCAGCCAATGCCGGCCAACATCAGAATGATCGAAAGCACATAAAATCCAGAACCCATCAGCGAAGCGAATTGGGTTGTGAGGGTGCTGACCGGCAACACATACATCAAAATCACACTGCTAATCATCACCCAAATACCGATCATAATGATGTTCTTGCGCTTAAATTTGCTGGCAAGAATGCCAGCCGGCACCGCCATCAGCATGAAGATCAACCCAATATAGGAAATCTGGAAAGCGCTGTCACCGCCATCCAATCCCAGGTGGTTGACCCCATACAGGGTGAAAAAGGTGTCCAGCGCATTGTAAGCAATAAACCAGAACATAATCGCCAGCAGAATGAACATGGGGCTTTTGTCTTTCTGCGTGAACACATTGCCAATGTTCTTGAGCACCTTGTTATCCATTTTGGTGCCTTCTCCTTTGGCTGCCAGATGGAGTTTAGAGGAGATATATTCCTTCGGCTCACGCACAAAGATCAAGACCAGAATGGCAGCGACGACTACCAAGCCGCCTGCCAGGAAAAACGGGTAGCCGGGATTGATGCGATACAGCGGCCCGCCGATTAATGTCGCCAGCACTGTGCCCAACCCGCCCATCAGGTTGATCACGCCGTTGGCTTGTGAGCGGCTTTTTGAGGGAGTGATATCCGGCATCAATGCCACCACCGGGGTGCGCCAGAAAGCCATCGCCAGCAGCAAGGTGATGCAGGAGAAGATGAATAACGGCAGCGCCTGGGCGTAAGGGATAAAGCCAAACATAGCCGCCGCCACCGGCGCCCCTACCACGATGAACGGCAGGCGCCGTCCGATCGGCGAGCGCAGCCGGTCTGAGAAAACGCCCAGCGGCGGTCGAATAATGAGGGCAGCGATGTTATCCAGCACCATGATGAAGGAGATCCAACCTGCTTGCAGGCCAAAGCGTCCATCCAGAATCAGTGGGACAAAAGCATTATAAACAGACCAGATAACGCTGACACCAAAGAAACCAAAACCCAATAAGAAAGTCTTGCCATAATGAAATTTTTTCTCTTCCATGGTTACTCCTGTTGGTAGACTGATGATGAGAGAAACTTGACGCAACTTATTCTATTGTAGTGGAGATTGTGAATTCTGGTGAGAAATTCCTAATGATTTTACAAATTGATAACTCAATCTTCAGAGGGATCTGTCCCCTCTTGCTGCTGAAGCTGTTGCAAGAATGACCGGTCTTGTTTGGTGAGTGGAAAATCCTCCAGCAGGTCAGGCCGGCGTTCCCAGGTTCGCTGCAGCGCCTGTTCATGTCGCCACTGGTTAATGCGGGCATGGTCGCCGCTTTTCAACACCTCAGGCACCTGCCAGCCACGGAACTCTGCCGGTTTGGTGTAATGCGGCCCTTCCAGCAGGCCCGTGGCAAACGAGTCCTGTAAGGCGCCATTGGGATCTCCCAACACGCCTTCGATGGTGCGCGCCACAGCATCCATGACCATCAACGCCGGCAGCTCACCGCCGGTGAGTACAAAGTCGCCGATCGATATTTCATCGGTCACCAGATGTTGGCGTACACGTTCATCCACACCCTCATACCTGCCGCACAGGATGCCAATCCTGTCATGCGCAGCCAACTCTTGCGCCAATTTTTGCGTGAAAGGCCGTCCCTGTGGCGACATCAGAATCAATGGGCAGGCAGGTGGGGCGCCCATCACATTTTCTACCGCCGTAAAAATTGGTTCCGGTTTCATCACCATGCCGCCCCCACCGCCATAAGGCGTATCATCGCATACATGGTGGCGATCTCGGGTCCAGGCACGGATGTCGTGTAAATAAACACTGATGTACCCGTCCTGTATGGCGCGATTGAGGATACTGGCAGCCAGGTAGGGCTCAAACACATCCACAAACAAGGAAAAGACATCAAATCGCATGGGTAGATTGTACCAAAGTTATTACCTTAGAATCTCCTATATTTTCTGGAGGAAAGGGTTCCCTATGATATGATAATGGTCTGTTGAACCTGACAATCATTGAACGAACAGTCTCTTATCTCACACGCTTGCTGTGTGAGGGTTCGCAGATATGCTACGATTAACGTAGGCAATTACGATTTCAAGCAGAAATTTTTATGTATCTAAAAGGCAGTGATCTAAATCTCAACAAAAAAAGAACCCGGGGAAATGGAAATTTCTTCCGTATTTTCATTTTGCTGGTGTTCATCGCCCTTGTTATCTACATCAATCAAACCGTTGTGCAGGAAGTAGGCCCGTTATTCGTCTCCACCCCCACCCCATCCCGCGCCCCGGAATCATTTGTCACAGAAGCCCAGCAATTGTTGAATGAGGGGCGGTTGATCCAAACCATCCCCTTACTGCGCGAAGCCATCCGCTCTGACCCAACCAACCCCAGCATCTACATTCTGCTGGCCCGCATTCAGATTTTAACCGGTGATTTTGAATCTGCCGTAAAAAATGCTGAAGATGCCATCTTGCTGAGCGAAAAAAACTCCATGGCGTTTGCTGTGCGAGGGTGGGCTTTGGGTTTGGGTGGCAACTACCTCGAAGCAGAATCTTCTTTGCTGGAAGCCATTTCGCTGGATCCCAACAATGG
>OMKS01004205.1_pt1 | contig 10969 bp, 10 predicted proteins | sample 1674721 | NCBI WGS metagenome assembly OMKS01 (sample SAMN06264996, study PRJEB25208) | sediment metagenome | isolation source: hot spring sediment | place: USA: California | collected 2014-09-02 | reverse complement strand
AGAATACTCAAATGAAAGTAACTCACGAAAACAACGATGCGCTTAACGCAACGCTTACCGTTAAGGTTGAGCACGCTGATTACAACAACAAAGTAGAGCAAAGCCTTAAGGATGTTCGCAAAAAAGCGGTGATTAAGGGGTTTAGACCAGGCCATGCGCCAGCCTCGCTTATCAATAAAATGTACCGCAAATCGGCCCTCGTTGACGAAGTAAACAAGTTGGTTTCTGAGAGCATATCAAAATACATTGTTGAGCAAAAGCTCAATATTTTGGGCGAGCCTCTTCCCTCGGAAAAGCAGGGAGACATTGATTGGGATGCGCAAAAAGATTTTGATTTTCTTTTCGACCTGGCACTTGCTCCTGAATTTGAGGTAAAGCTTAGCAAGCGCGATAAGGTGCCTTACTACACCATTAAGGTTGACGAGAAAATGCGCGAAAGCTACATTGAGAGCATTAGCGGCCGATATGGCAGCTACCAACCTGCCGAAAAAGCTGATGGCGAAAGCCTGCTTAAGGCAACCCTTACCGAGCTAAATGCCGATGAATCGCCAAAAGAGGATGGACTTACCGTTGAAGATGGGCTAATATCGGTTATGCTTGTTGCCGACGAAGCCGAAAAGGCTAAGCTTAATGGCTCAAAAGTGGGCGATGTAATGGTAATTGATGTAACCAAGGCATTCCCTAACGAAACCGACAGAGCATCGCTATTGAGCACTGCAAAGGAAAACCTTGCCAGTATGGGACCTCTTTTCCAGGCTACTATTACCGAGGTTAAGCAGTATGTAAAAGCCGAGGTTAACCAAGAGCTTTACGATAAGCTTTACGGCGAGGGAGCCGTAACCACAGAGGAAGAATTCCAGAAAAGAGTTGATGCAGATATTCAGATGAACCTTAAGAGCGATACTGAGCGAAAATTCTACACCGATGTTCGCCATAAGCTTATCAATAAGTTTGGTATTGAGCTACCAAAAGAATTTTTAGTACGCTGGCTAGTTACCATTAACGAGGGCAAATATACCACCGAGCAGGTTGAGAAAGACTATCCGCACTTTGAGGATGACCTTAAATGGCAGCTAATTCGCGACAAAATTGCTGCTGAGCAAGAGTTTAAAGCCGAAGAGCAAGAACTTGTATCAATGGCTAAAGGATTTATCGCCAACCAAATGATGCAGTATGGTATGGAGCAACTTCCGGAGGAATTTATTGAGAAGTACGCAAACGACCTGCTAACCAAAAACGAAGAGCGCCGCAAGTTAGCCGAAAGGGTAATTGAGAACAAGGTAATTGAATGGTTAAAAAAAACCGTTAAGCTAGATGAGAAAGAGGTTGAATTTGAAAAGTTTAAAGAGCTAATTAACGCATAGCATACAGCGAGGGGGGGTAACCCCCTTTTTTTATCGCCTCAGTATAAAAATGGTAAAAGTTTGTATATTTAAACTCTTTTAGTTTAACACCGAAACAAAAACACATAGCTTATTATGATAAAGAATCACAAAGAGTTCGAGAGGTTTGCCCTCAAAGGCAAAGGCATTAGTAGCCTCACCATGCATAGGTACAAATCGCTGCACAGCAGCTATATTAATCCAACCATTATTGAGGAACGTCAGCTTAACATTGCCACAATGGACGTATTCTCGAGGCTAATGATGGACAGGATTATTTTCCTAGGCGTACCCATTAACGACGATGTAGCCAATATAATACAGGCCCAGCTACTTTTTCTCGAGTCGAGCGACCCAACAAAGGATATTCAAATATACCTTAACAGCCCAGGCGGAAGCGTTTATGCCGGCTTAGGCATTTACGATACCATGCAGTACATCAGCTCCGATGTGGCAACCATATGCACTGGCATTGCAGCATCGATGGGTGCTGTGCTACTGTGCGCCGGAAAAAAAGGTAAGCGCTCTGCGTTGCCTCACTCTCGCGTAATGATTCACCAACCCATGGGTGGTGCCGAGGGACAAGCATCGGACATTGAAATTACCACCAGGCAAATAATTTCGTTAAGGAAGGAGCTTTACGAGATTATTGCCAACCACAGCGGAAATCCGTTTGAAAAGATTAAGAAGGACTCCGATCGCGATTACTGGATGACATCCGAAGAGGCGAAAACATACGGCATGATAGACCAGGTGCTAACCAAAAACGAATAAAAAAACCGGGCTAAGCCCGGTTTTTTATTTATTTACCTCAGCACTCTGGTGCCCCTCTTCCCACTCATCGAGAAAATCGTTAATGTACTGTATATCCTTAACTCTTAGCTGCAAGGTTGATTCCCCTCTATACGTATTCTCCATAATACTGTAGCATATACTAAATGGCATACCACGCCTAATTCCTTTATAGTGGTTGGCCATTTGAAAAGCAATTCCCTGAAATACCTTTGGGTTATCCTCCTGAATAAGTGCTAGCTTAATGTGCTCCTTTTCGTTGCCAACCAAACGGCTATCGCCTGTATCGTAAACGTTTTCGGTCACAAATACTGGCGTCATATTGCCTGGCCCAAATGGTTGAAACTGCTTGAGTATACGGTAAAACTTGTCATTTATCTCCCCAAAGTTAAGATCTGAATCGATATCAATTTGAGGAATAAGCATATCGGGTTCAATATGATCGGCAACGTAGCGTTCAAACTTCTCCATAAAAACGGGTACATTCTCAACTTTCATGGTAAGGCCAGCGGCATACATATGACCGCCAAAATTCTCTAGCAAATCGGAGCAAGCCTCAACAGCCTGATATAAATCGAAACCAGGGACTGATCGTGCCGAACCCGTTGCCAACCCGTTTGACTCGGTGAGCACAACGGTTGGCTTGTAGTAGGTTTCAATTAGCCTTGAGGCTACTATACCAACCACACCCTTGTGCCACTCGGGGTTGAATAGCACAGTTGCTTTTCGCTGTTTTTGATGAGGATCGGAGGCAATTAGCGCCAGTGCTTCCTGAGTTATTGATCTGTCAACCGATTTGCGATCGTTGTTGCACGAGTTTATCACCGAGCCCATTTCATATGCAAGCATATCGCTTTCGGCACAGAGTAAATCAACTGCCGATTTACCTGACTCCATTCGACCAGCTGCATTAATCCTTGGGCCAATACGAAAAACAATATCATCAATAGTAATAATGTGCTTTTCAATGCCTGCAAGTTTAATAATGGCCCTTAAGCCCTTGCTAGGAGCAGTGTTAAGCTGCTTAAGCCCATAGTAGGCTAAAATTCTGTTCTCATCAATAACCGGAACAATATCGGAGGCTACGCTAACTGCAACTAAATCGAGATAAGGGTAAAGTTCAAAAAGCGTAATGTCCTTATGCTTGCAGTAACCCTGCATAAGCTTAAAGCCAACTCCGCATCCCGATAGTTCCTTAAAAGGGTATGGGCAATCAGTCCGTTTTGGGTCGAGCACAGCAACCGCCTTAGGAATTTCGTCGCCCGGAAGGTGATGGTCGCAGATTATGAAATCGATCCCCTTCTCTTTTGCGTATTCAATCTTCTCAACGGCCTTTATACCACAATCGAGGGCTATTACCAAAGAGTAACCCTGCTCTTTGGCAAAATCGATTCCCTTATACGAAATGCCATAGCCTTCGGCGTATCTATCGGGGATATAACTCCCAATGGAAGGGTACTGCTTACGTAAAAACGAGTAAACTAAGGCTACAGCTGTGGTTCCATCAACATCATAATCGCCATAAACTAGAATTTTTTCTCCATTCTGTATGGCTAGGTCTATGCGCTCCACCGCTTCCTGCATGTCTTTCATCAGAAAAGGGTCGTACAAGTGCTCAAGCTTTGGCCTAAAAAACTTTTCGGCCTGCTCAAAGGTTTCAATGCCCCGTTGCACCAAAAGGGTAGCAAGTACCCTATCGATACCGAGGGAGTTCATTAAACCTTCAACTGTGCTGGGGTTGACAGCATTTTTATATATCCATCGCTTTTTCATCATCTCCAAATGCAATTAGAACCCAATAGGTAAGTGCTAATTGCCATAGCTACATCAGCTCAATGCTGAATACTTCTGCAAATTTATTCTCCATCACTTTTTCAACCTCACTAAAATCAACCTCCCTCCCTAGCTCCTTTTGCATTGATGCAACACCCTTATCAACAAATCCGCAAGGGTTTATGTAGCTGAAATAGTTTAAATCGGTATTAACATTAAAGGCCAGTCCGTGCATAGTTACAAAACGGCTAGCCCTTACGCCTATTGCGCAAATCTTTCGCTCTTTCCCTTTTACGCCAACATCGAGCCACACACCAGTTGCCCCATCGAGTCGCGAAGCGTTAATGCCAAAAGGGGCTAGGGTTCTAATTGCCACCTCCTCGAGCAGATGAATGTACTCTTTGAGATTGATCTTAAGTGCTTCTAAATCGAGAATGGGGTATGCAACAATTTGCCCTGGCCCGTGGTAGGTTATATCGCCGCCCCTATTAGTATGGTAATAGGTTGCGCCAATTCGCTTAAGCACATCATCGCTAATGAGCAAATTGTTATTCTGCCCGCTTTTACCTAACGTGTATACATGGGGGTGCTCGCAAAAAAGCAAATAGCCCGAATGGGGTAGCTTAGCCAAAGCCCTATTGGATACAACCTCGTTAAAAAGTTGCTCCTGATAATCCCAAGCCTTTTTGTAGTCAACTAGGCCAAGGTTCTGGAATTTTACGGTTTGCATTTATATGTCGATATATTTTTTTCATCATCTGGTATTTAAGGCCCATCCTAAATACTGGCACCTTTTGCTGCCTCTTCGGCATGATACGACGACCTAACTAATGGCCCACTCTCAACAAATTTAATCCCTTTATGAATGGCAGCGCGTTTATATTGCTCAAACATTTCGGGGGTAACATATTCCTTTACGGGAAGGTTATCGACCCTGGGTTGTAAGTACTGGCCAATTGTAACCGCCTTGCATCCTACTCGGGCTAAATCATCCAAAGCCTGCTCAACCTCGCTAGCGTTTTCGCCCAAACCCACCATTAGCCCCGACTTTGCAAGATACCCTTTTTGAGCAATATAAGCAATAACGCTAAGGCTTTTGCTATACTTAGCCCGCGAACGTACCGATGGGGTTAAGCGCTCAACCGTTTCAAGGTTATGAGCAACAATATCGGGATTTGCAGCAAGCACAATATCGAGCAATTGCTGGTTGTTGTTGAAATCGGGGATTAAAACCTCAACCTTTGTATGCGGATTAACCCGCTTAACCTCGGCAATGGTATTGTGCCAAATTTGAGCCCCTTCGTCGGGCAAATCGTCGCGCGTAACCGAGGTTATAACGCAATGCTTAAGCTTCATTAACCGCACCGACTCAGCAACCCTTTTGGGTTCGTTGGGATCGGCAGGTGCTGGCTTGCCAGAAGCGGTTGCACAAAAGCGACACGAGCGTGTACAAATATCGCCTAAAATCATAAACGTAGCCGTACCATTACCCCAACACTCACCAATGTTAGGACACATTCCGCTTGAGCAAATGGTGTGCAATCCGTGCTCTTTAACCACCTTGTTTACCTTTGCATAGCCTTCGCCCGAAGGAAGCTTTATTTTTAACCACGAAGGTTTGCGCTCAAATTTTCTCTCTTCGTTATAGCTCATTTGCCAAATACAGTTCGTTATGTAAAATCATTCTACAAAGGTACTAAAATGAATTGGTATTGTTTTGCAATTTACTCACATTGTAAAATTGCGCTCTTGCATAAACGCCTCAACTCCTTACAGGTTCTGTTTTACGGGCACGCTAATATTATGAAGTATTGAGTTTTTCACCCTAAAAAATTAGCTATCTTTGCAGCCGAATTTTCAACACTAAAATCAGTATGTTTGAACTAAGCGAACAAGAACGGCTTCGGAGAGAATCGCTTGCCGAGCTACGCAAGTTGGGGATTGACCCCTACCCTGCGGCAGAATATCCAGTGAGTCACTCATCGCAAGATATAATAAGCAATTTTGATGCGCTTAGCAATGATAAAACCGAGGTTTGCATTGCTGGTCGTATTATGACCCGACGAATTATGGGCAACGCATCGTTTTTTGTTATTCAAGATGAGAAGGGGAAGGTTCAGGTTTACATCCGCAGAGATGATATTTGCCCCGATGACGATAAAACGCTTTACAATACGGTATTTAAAAAGCTGCTCGACATTGGCGATATAGTTGGCATTAAAGGCCATGCATTTAAAACCCAAATGGGCGAAATATCGGTACATACCCATGAGCTTACCATACTTTCAAAATCGATAAAGCCGCTCCCTATTGTTAAGGAAAAAGATGGACAGGTTTTCGATGCCTTTTCCGATCCCGAGCAACGCTATCGCCAACGTTACGTTGACCTGGTGGTTAACCCCCAAGTACGCGATACGTTTATTAAGCGCAATAGGATTATTAACACCATGCGCGATTTTTTCAACGCAAAGGGATACCTTGAAGTTGAAACGCCAATTTTGCAACCAATACCAGGTGGTGCAGCAGCACGCCCCTTTGTTACGCACCACAATGCACTGGATATACCGCTTTACCTCCGCATTGCCAATGAGCTTTACTTAAAAAGGCTTATTGTTGGCGGGTTCGATGGGGTTTACGAGTTTGCTAAAGATTTCCGCAACGAGGGAATGGACCGTACCCACAACCCCGAATTTACAGTAATGGAAATTTACGTGGCGTACAAGGACTACTTCTGGATGATGGACTTTACCGAGGAAATGATTGAACGAGTGGCCCTTGCCCTACACGGCAAAACGCAGGTTACGGTTGGCAACAAGGAAATTGATTTTAAGCGCCCCTTCCGCCGAGTTACCATGACCGATGCCATAAAAGAGTATGCTGGAGTTGATATTAGCGGAAAATCGGAAAAAGAGCTGCGCGAAATTTGTAAAAAACTTGACATTGAGGTTGACGACACTATGGGCAAGGGAAAGCTTATTGATGAAATATTTGGCAAGAAATGTGAGCACCACTTCATTCAGCCAACTTTTATAATGGATTACCCCATTGAGATGTCGCCCCTGTGTAAGCGTCACCGCAGCAACCCTGAGCTAACAGAACGTTTCGAGCTAATGGTAAACGGCAAGGAGCTTTGCAATGCCTACAGCGAGCTTAACGATCCAATTGATCAGCTTGAACGTTTTCAAGATCAGCTGAAGCTTAGCGAAAAGGGAGATGATGAGGCCATGTTTATCGATCACGACTTTGTTCGTGCCCTCGAATATGGTATGCCTACCTGCTCGGGCATGGGAATAGGGATTGATCGGCTAACCATGTTAATGACCAATCAACCATCAATTCAGGATGTGCTCCTCTTCCCACAAATGAAACCCGAACCTAAAACCCGCAAGGATTCTGTTGAGGTTTTTGCCAAGGCAGGCGTTCCGGCCGAATGGGTTCCAGTGCTCGAAAAAATGGGCCACTTAACCGTTGCTTCGCTCAGAAGCATGAAAGCCGGAAAGCTATTCAACGACCTTTGTGGTTTCAACAAGAAAAACAAACTTGGACTCAAAAATCCCACAATGGAAGAGGTAAGCAAATGGATTGAGGAATAATACAATAGTATCTTTACTAAAAGAGGCGCAAGGAAAATTCTTGCGCCTCTTTTTTTATTTAAATCTATAAAAAAATATCAATAGATAGAATTCAAAAATTATGAGGGTTTAATTAGACTCCGACAGTAACAAACATTCTTTTTCAATGTTTATTTATTGTTTTTCAATATTTTATTATTGTTTTTTAAACTATTTCCATTACATTTGCAATATAAAACTTAAACTATCAAACTATGAACAAAGTGGCCACGAGTCTAGCCGCATTTGCGTATGTATCGTTCTATGAACTTATTATTCTAACAATACTTTTACTACCAACTTTACTTGGCCCGCACGAGTTTCTAATTGTTAGAATTGGGCAGATTGTGCATTTCATTATGGCAGGGTTCATTTTATGGCAAGTACGAAATATCAGTAAGGGAATTAGAGACGGTGAATTTTTTCCCCAACGAACAGTCGTTACACTGAACCGCTTGTCAGCTTTTTTATTGTTATACGTCTTTTTTGACTACTGGTTCACGCTGTACTCAAATTTAAAATCGTCCGTTATATGTAGCAGTTTCTCGTTCGCTGAAATAATTATTTTGTACATAAAACCAATTAACTTCTCCTTGCTATTTCTTTCAGCAATAACATTCTTGCTGTCGTTTTTGGCAAGCGAAGGCAATGAGCTAAAAGAAGAAAATAACCTAACAATATAGTGCTATGGCAATAATAGTAAACCTCGACGTAATGCTTGCCAAGCGCAAGATGATGCTAACGGAACTGTCGCAACGAGTTGACATAACCATGGCAAACCTATCGATACTAAAAAAAGGGAAAGCTAAGGCGATACGGTTCTCAACACTTGAGGCCATTTGCAAAGAGCTGGATTGTCAACCAGGCGATATACTAGAGTATAAGGAAGATTAGACTTTGCGTACGATCGTGCGCCTCTTTTCCTAATAATCATATCTTTTTAAAAAAACTAGTATGCAAACTATCATCTCGGTAAAAACAACAAAAAGGGAAGCCCTGTACGATATAACTCCACAAGTTGAAAGCATTGTTGCAAATGCAAGAATTAATGAAGGACTTGTTAACGTGTACGTGCGCGGTGCAACCGCCGCCATAATGATTCAGGAGAACTGGGACGAATCGGTTCAAACCGATGTTGTGAACCTATTGGGCAAGCTAATACCAAAAGGTGTTTGGCTTCACGACCAACAGGATGGCAATGGCGACTCGCACCTGAAAGCGGGGATTGTTGGCCCACAGGAAACCATTCCAATAGCTGATGGTAAATTGGGGCTATCAACTTGGCAAAATATCTTCCTGTGCGAGTTCGACGGGCCAAGAGAAACCCGCGAAATTGCTATTACTATTGTAAAAACAGATTAGCCCTTAAAAAGAGAGGCTAAAAGTCACATTTCTTAATTTAATTGTATACCTTTGTATCATAACCACCGGACCTTCTTATCATAGCTTGAAATTTTGGTTCGGATAGCGCAAGGGGGCCTACGGCCCCCTTTTCTACTAAAAACAATTCCCCTATATTATTAAAACCTGCCCCAACAAACGTGTGCGTTTTTTCTGTTGGCCTACCCCAATACATTCTATAAAAATATTCTCTACCTTAGCTGTTCTTAACTATTTTAGTTTTCAGCTATGCTGCTGGCTATAAATTTGGTATAGTATAAAAAAAGAGGTCCGATTCCTCTTCCAAACCATTTTGCATAGCATGCTACTAATTCAGTATCAATATACTTTTCGATCAGCATAGGTCGGGGAAAATAACATATTTTGAAATGGAGGTAAAAAAAACAATTGGTGTAATAGGCAGCGGAAGTTGGGCAACTGCAATTGCCAAAATTCTTCACGAAAACCAAGAAAACCTTAACTGGTACATACGCGAACAGGAAATTATTGACAACATTAAGCTACACCGAAACAACCCCAACTACCTTAGCTCGGTTAATTTCGATAATAGCCGACTAACTATTAGTAACAACATTAACGAAACAATTGAAAAATCGGATATTGTAGTTTTTGTTGTGCCCTCGGCATTCCTGAAAAATTGGCTCGAACCGCTAACCCTCGACCTCAAAAACAAGTTTATTGTAACCGCCATTAAAGGAATTATTCCCAACGATAACATTACCGTTGCCGAATATTTTAATCAGCATTACAATGTACCCTTCGACAATATTGGGGTTATAAGCGGTCCTTGCCATGCCGAGGAGGTAGCTCTATCGCGATTATCGTATCTTACATTCTCATGCAAAAAGCAGAATGTGGCTAAGTATATAGCTTCATACTTCGAATCGTACTACATAAAAACTACCACAGGAACTGATATTTACGGAACAGAATATAGCGCTGTGCTAAAAAATATATTTGCCATGGCAACTGGCATAGCCCACGGTTTAGGCTATGGCGATAACTTTTTGGCCGTTTTGGTTAGCAATGCCCAGCGTGAGATTAAACGCTTTTTGGATAAAACGTACCCAAGCAAGCGCAAAACAAACACATCGGCTTACCTGGGCGACTTACTTGTAACTAGCTACTCACAGTTTAGCCGCAATAGGCTTTTCGGCACCATGATAGGCAAAGGCTATACAGTTAAAGCAACAATGCTTGAAATGAACATGGTGGCCGAGGGGTACTACGCTACGCAGTGCATACATGAGATAAACCAGAAATATGGTGTAAAAATGCCCATTACCCAAGCCGTATATAACATCCTTTACGAAGGAATAGCCCCCGCTGTTGAAATGAAAATACTAACTGAAAAATTACGATAACACTATAAAAGATTAGCATATGAGCACAGCTAAAGTAAACATTGAAAATATTTTTGAATTTGCCACTCAGGAACAAATTCAGGCCATGCAATCAGCTTTTGAACAAAACCTCAAAGTGCTGCATAGCAAAATTGGTAAAGGCAACAATTATCTAGGCTGGCTTAACCTCCCATCATCTATAAAAGAGGATGAGCTAAGTGAGATAGAGAAGTGTGCAAGTGAGCTTCGCCAAAAAAGCGAGGTTGTTGTTGTAGTTGGCATTGGTGGCTCGTATTTGGGAGCAAAAGCTGTTCTCGAAGCGTTAAACCATTCGTTCGCAGGGCTTATGCCACTAAGTGCACCTCAAATTGTTTTTGCAGGGCATAACATATGCGAAGACTACCACCATGAACTGCTCGAACTGCTCGATAATCGCTCCTACTCCATTGTGGTTATTTCAAAATCGGGCACAACAACCGAACCCGCAATAGCTTTTAGGCTACTTAAACAGCACCTCGAAGCAAAAGTTGGAAAAGAAGAAGCAACAAAGCGTATAGTAGCTATTACCGATGCTAGCAAAGGTGCTTTGAGGCAACTATCAACCCAGGAAGGCTACAAAACGTTTACCATACCCAACGATGTAGGTGGCCGATATTCCGTTCTAACC
>OMKS01004203.1_pt1 | contig 10971 bp, 8 predicted proteins | sample 1674721 | NCBI WGS metagenome assembly OMKS01 (sample SAMN06264996, study PRJEB25208) | sediment metagenome | isolation source: hot spring sediment | place: USA: California | collected 2014-09-02 | reverse complement strand
CAGGCGAGCACCGCCTGCGCGCGGGGGACGCCGGCGCGGCGCAGCACTTCTTTATCGTGAACGTCGCCGATGATGCAGGGCATACCCCGTTCGATGAGGATCGTCACCAACGGCGAGGCCGTCGTGTCGATACCGACGACCGGCTGGCCCAGGTCGAGCAGTTGGGCGGCGATGCGGTAGCCCACGCGCCCTAGTCCACAGACGACGATGGGCCGTTCGACCGTCGCCGCCAGCGCCTCCTGCCACGCCTGTCCGCGCTCGCCGCGCACGAAGAAAACCCGCAGGATGTTGAGGATATTCAACCCGAAGGCCAGCAGCAGTGGAATACCCACAAGCGGCACGATGACGAAGTAGATGTCGAGCGCGGGGCTGGTCGGCATGTCGGCATAGGTGATCTGGAACGCGATCATATTCAGCACGGCGTACACGGATTTTACGTAAGTGATTCGGATATCGCCGGGCATGAGGTTATGGTTGTAGGTCTCCTCGAAGAGCAAGGCCGTCAGGGCGACGCCCACGATCAAGACGGCGCTCACCTTCCAGGGGAACAGGCGCGCGAGCACCCGTAGGTCTTGGCAGAATTGCCGCCACCAGCGGGCGCTTATGCGACCTGAAAGCGCGGTTTTCCGGCGTTGCAGATGTGTTTTCATCTATTTCACAGTGTACTCGGACTTGCCAACCGCGCAACTGGCTACACTGCAAGACCTTTCTTCTGCGCGTAGTACGTATAGTCGCCCGCGTATTCAGTCAGGCTGCCCTTCTCAAGCTCGGCGATGCGGTCGGCGATACGGTTGAGGAAGTAGCGGTCGTGCGAGATGATAAGCGCCGTCCCCTCGAATTCCTCGAGCGCCTGTTCCAGAACCTCGCACGACGGCAGGTCGAGGTTGTTCGTCGGCTCGTCGAGCAGCAGGAAGTTGGCGTCCGAAAGCATCAACTTGGCGAGTTGCAAGCGACTGCGCTCTCCACCGGAAAGTGTGGACACTGTGTCGCGTGTCCGCTCGTAGGGGAACAGAAAGCGCCGCAGGAAGTTCACCGCCGCGTGCTCCGACATCGACTTCGCGTCCCAGATTTCCTCGATGAGCGTGCGTGTGGGGTCCAGCGTTTCGTGCTGCTGCGCGTAATAGCCCACCTGCACGCTGGGGCCAATCTTGATCACGCCGCCCGTCGGTTTATCCTGTCCCAGGATGCAGCGGAAGAGCACGCTCTTGCCGCTCCCGTTCGCGCCGATGAGACCCACGCGCTCCCCGCGCCAGATCAACAGATTGAGGCCGAGCAGCACGATCTTGTCTTCAGTCTCCGTGCCGCGCGGCGCGAAAATCTTGTCGAGATTGGCGATGTCCAGCACTTTGTTCGAGCCGCGCCAGCCGTTAAGTTCCAGCCCCATTTTCTCGCGCTCGAAGATGGGCTTTTCGATCTTGTCCATTTTATCCAGCATCTTTTGCCGCGAGCGGGCCTGGCGAATGTGGCGCTCGTTGATGACGATGCTGGCCCAGTACTCGAAGCGCGCAATCGCCGCCTCGATGCGGGTGATTTCCTTCTGCTGCGCGGCGTAGAGCTGCTGCTGGCGCAGCAGGCGCAATTGCTTCTCGGTGGAATAGGCCGAGTAGTTGCCCTGGTAGAGCGTCAATTTGCGATCTTCGATCTCGGCGATGTGATCCGCGACCTCGTCCAACAGATAGCGGTCGTGCGAGACGATGATGACTGTGCCGGGGAAGCCGTGGATGAAACGTTCCAGGTAGACTTTGCCCGCCAGATCGAGGTGATTGTCGGGTTCGTCGAGCAGCAGCAGATCGCACTGGATGGCGAGCAACTGCGCCAGCCCGAGCATCTTCTTTTGCCCGCCGGAGAGCACTGCCACGGCCTTGTCGAAATCGGTCTCGTCGAAGCCGACGGTTTGCAGCGCCTGCTTGACGCTGCTCTCGTAGCGGTAGCCGTCCAACTGTTCGTAGGCTTCCTGCGCGCGGGCGTGCGCCGCCAGCACGCGGGCGAACTCGCGCTCGTCTTCGTAGACGGCGGGATCGCCCATGCGTGTTTCCAGGCGGCGCATCTCGGCTTCGAGGCGGTGGATGTCGGCGTTGGCGCTCAGGGCGGCTTCCCACACTGTTGCCGGGCCGCCCTTTTCGACGGGGACGAAGCGCGGTTCCTGCGCCAGGTAGCCGATGCGCGTCTTGTGCCGGACGAGATAGCCGCTGTCGGGCTGCAATTCCCCCGCGATCAGCCGCAGCAACGTGGATTTCCCCGCGCCGTTCGGGCCGACCAGGCCGATCTTCTGCCCGGCCTGAATCTCCCACGAGAGATTATCCAACACCAACAACGGCCCGTGGTGATAGGTGACTTTATCGACATTGACGATGATCTGACTCATTGTTCTCCCTCCTGAGTAAAAATGCCGTAGAAGTCTCGCGTGTATGGCACAGGAAGGGTTAGAGGAAAACAAAAAGCCGCAAGCGCGAGCGCGCCCACGGCTCGAAAACGATAAAACGGATTAACTACAAAGCGTTGTTCGCAGGCGCACCTAAAGCCGGTGCGCTGCGCTAAAACAGACGACGCCACGTAGCATCAAAACTGTATGTCCAATCGAAAAGCGAATCATGATTTTGGCTGCCTTTACAGGCGAGATTATACCACGAGTCTGAGAATAAGCGAATCAGCAAATCGGCGAATGAGGTGTTGTTTGTCTCTTGCCTCCTGCATCTTGCATCTTGCTTCCTGCCCTGCCTTCAGGTACAATAGCCACAATGACACACTACCGGGAATTCTTTGCCCAAAACTGGCCTTTGCTACAGCAGGCGGCGCTGTACCGGCCCGATCCGAATCTCACGTTCGGCAATCCGGCGTTCGAGGCGGCGGGTTTTCGCGCGTTGATCGTGCGGCTGTCGCCCTTCCGCGACGTGGATCGCTCGACGCCGCATCTGTTCTTGTTCCAGGCGGTGCGTCGGGCGCTGCCGGATGCCTACATCGATATGGCCTTTTTCCCACCACAGTACGATCGCGAGCGTTTTTTGGTGGCAGGTGTGCCGTTGTTGGTGGGGACGCAGTCCTGGCGCGGCATCGAAGATTTCGACGTGGTGTTGATCTCCAATGCCTACACACTGGAATTGATCAATCTGCCGTATCTGCTGCGCAACTCCGGCGCGCCATTGCTCGCCGGTAAGCGGAATTCGCGCTATCCTCCGATTATTTTGGGCGGCTCCAACGCAATGGCGGCGCAGGTCATCGTCACGGAGAGCGGCGACTGTGTGGCGGACGCGCTCTTCTTCGGCGAGGGCGAGCGTGAGGTGGAGACACTCGTCCGCGTCCTTGCGGAGTACGCGGCATTGCCCAAGCACGAACGGCTGATGCAGGCGGCTGTGTCCGTGACAGGGTTGTGGATTGCCAACGGGCCGTCTGACCAACATGTGAAGAAAGCCGTGTGCGCCGATCCGAGTGTGGCTGATTTGCTGACCGATTACCCCTTGCTGGACAGCTCCGAAGCGGCGACTGCTAAATTGCAGATCAACTATGGCTGCCCCGCGTTCTGTACGTTTTGTTTCGGGGGCTACGAACGCAAGCCGCACCACGAGTTGCCAATGGAAGCCATCCTCGCTGCAGCGCGGCAGCTCAAGCAGCAGCAGGGGCCGGACGAAGTCGATCTCTACAGTTTCAATTTCAACACACACGCAGACATTTTGGCACTGCTCCTGGCGTTGAATCGCTTGTACGATCGTGTGAGCTTCAAAAGCCAGCGCGTGGATGTGTTAGCGACACTGCCCGGTTTGTTGGAAGCCGAAGTCGCCGCCGACAAGCGCAGCTTCACGCTCGGCGTCGAGGGCATCAGCCGGCGGACGCGCGCCTTCCTGCACAAGAGCCTCGCGGATGCTGAAATCGAGAGCGTGCTGGCGCGACTGCTGCGGCAGAAGATCCGCGAAATCAAGCTGTTCTACATCCTCACAGGCCACGAGATGGAGGCCGACCTCGACGAATTCCGTGATTTCGTGAGCCGATTGAAGGCGCTACGGCAGCGTACAAATCGCGGTGTGCGGATCATCTTCAGCTTCGGCCTGCTGGTGCGTATGCCTTTCACGCCGTTGCGCCACGACCGGCTGTTCCTCGACGAGGCCGAGTGGCGGCAGGTGATCGCCCCGGCGAAGTCGGCGTGCGAGACCAACGGCTTCGAGTTCCGGCTGGCAGTGGAGTGGAATGAGTACGCCGCTTCGCAGGTGCTTGCGTTGGGTGGGCACTGACTGCACAAGCCGGTGCTGGCGCTCGCGCAACAGGGGCATTTTTACGATGTAACCCTCACGCCTGGCTATTGGGATGCACTGCGGGGGTGGATGGTGGATAACGGGCAATGGAACGACGCCTTCCTCGGTGAAAAAGGGCCTGAGTATGCCTTCCCGATGGATTTCGTCGGCTCGGATGTGACATCACGTTTCCTTTATGACCAATACCGGCAGGCACTTGCGGGTGTGGACGTGGGCTATTGTTTGGGCAGCGCGTGTCTCGCGTGCGGCGCATGTACGGATGCGGCGCAACGAAGCGCGATCACCAAACACGCGATGCAGCATCCTGGCGGGAGGTACCTGCGCGAGTTGGAGGACGTGATGCGCACCAAATGGCGGCTCAAGCCGGTCTACGCCCGGTTTTGGCTACCGCCGGACGTCGCGGGCCGCGATCCCGCCTGGCTCAATGCCTGGACGATGCGGGCGCTGCTCGCTCAGTATCCCGGTCTGCTCGACAACTTGCTCTCCGTAGAAGAGAGTCTTTTCACCACAAAAGACAATCGCCGCCGCTACGCTAACTTTCACGGCGAAACCGTCTTCGCCCTCAAAGCGTGGGATACCGCGAAGCTAATAGAAGTGCTGGGGGGAGTGGGAGAGTGTGGAGGTGTGGGGGTTTGGGGGCGGTTTCTCGGGTTGGCGGATGCTTTTGTGCCGGGGACGTTTGCACAGATGGAGATGGCAGTTACGCTGCCGTCGGCGCATTTTCCGGACGCAGGCCCGCACTTGCGGCGCTTCCTGCACGCGGCGTATGCGCCGGTCAATGTCCGGAGGGTGGGGGAGGGTTACGCTTTCGATGTCCCCGAAAAGGCGTTGAAGAAAAAGCTGCTCTTCGAAGGCGAATTCAATCAGGGCGAAACGGCGTTCACCGCGCGGTTAGTCGTCGGCCCGAAGTTCGAATTGCTGGATTACCTGCGTTCATTCTCTGAACCGGAGCAGTGGCGAGAGGCGAGTGTGGAGGTTACTCGGTTGTGGTACTGAGTGCGCCGAGTTTTTCTCACGCAAACGTGAGAAATTCTTCGGCCCGTGCAATTTGTTCAGCTGCGTCTGTTGTGGATAATTGTGAGTTGATGTCGTAATCACCGACGTTGCGACTATCCATTCCCTGAATCAGGTAACGGTGAAACTTTTGGGGAGCACGTTTCATTTTGGCGAAGTTTTTTCCGAAAGCAGCGATGACAGCGGAATGTTTGGAAAATGCCAAGTCATCTTCCAGCAACAGCGCCTCCGCAGTATAGTTTCTTGTCACGATAAGTCAATATAATGAACCGATACCTTATTCCCGCACGTGAAACACGTACCGAAATCATCGTCGTCAACTCGCGCTTTATTGCGACAGCGGCGCCGGTCTTTAGCGTGGACGAAGCGAAGGCGTTTGTGGCGCGTATTCGGGCCGAGTTTGCCGACGCGTCGCACAACGTCCCGGCGTTTGTGGTGGGGCACGGCAGCTCGGTGATCGCGCATTGCAGCGACGACGGCGAACCGTCGGGGACGGCGGGCCGTCCGGCGCTGGCGGTGTTGCAGGGCAGCGGTTTAGGCGATGCAGCGGTCGTCGTCACGCGCTACTTCGGCGGGACGAAGCTCGGCACGGGCGGTCTGGTGCGTGCCTACAGCGAAGCGGTGCGTGAAGTGCTGCGTATCTTGCCGCTTGCAGAGCGCGTACCTACGCACACCGTTATGGCCGCCGTCCCGTACAACCTGTTCGAGCAGACGCGCCTGCTCGTCGCCGAACATCGCGGCGAAATCCTGGACGAGGACTTCGCCGGCGACGTGACGTTGACGGCGCGCTTCCCCGTGGAGCGTTTTCCTGTGTTCCAGGCGTCGCTGCAGGAGCTTTCCGCCGGGCGGGTGGCGGCGGAGATCATCGAGACGAATGAGGTGACGATTATGCCGGTGGAGACAAGTCTGCCAGTGTAGAGCTTGCCGGCCACGAATCAGGGAACGAATTTGGGCCTTGGATCAATTAGAACGGTACATTGTTACACTTTACGTGTAAATCGAAACCTTGATTTGTGGGGAAATCCCCATGCTCCAGGTGCAACGCACTTGGATGAAGACGGAACGGTGGATGATATTGCGGTCAACATGCCCAACATCGATGCTCGCGTCTTCAGCGATGCCTGGTACGTCTATTTTGCCGAATACACCGGCAGCAATATCGGCATTTACAAACTCCCCTTCAATGCCAGCGCCATTGTGCGTGATCTGGCCGCCCACGAGTTGGAAGTGACCCAGGGCATCCAAAACCTGGCGAATGACGTCCCCTTGATCGCCAAGAAACCCACCTACGTCCGTGGTTACGCCCGCGAGAACAGCGGTCCGGACGCCGTCTCCGTCGAAGCGTGGCTCTACGGCACGCGCGGCGCCAGTGTGCTTCCCGGCTCTCCCTTACCGGCGTATAATGGCGTTCACCCTCTGGCCACCGGCGATCTCTACGATCGGGGCGTTCTGGATGAAAGCTGGCTCTTCTAGCTCCCCGAGAGCTGGGTTACCGCCGGAACCATCGACCTGCGCCTGGTCATCGACCCGCGCGAGCAATACAGCGATCCCAATCGCACCAACAATGAGGTCAGCGAGAGCTTTACCTTCAACGCTAAAGCCCCCGTCTGTACCGTCTTCGTTCCTGTGCGCACCCATTCGCCCAATTACAACTCGCCCACCGATAACCCGAACTTCTGGCAGATGTACGGCGTAGCCAAAAAACTGTGGCCGGCTTACGATTTCTGGTCCTACGAGCAGAGCGAGGACATCGCCGAACTTCAGGTGTGTTGGAAGTGGGGGTTCATTCCCTATCCGTGCTTTGGCGCTTACGAACTCCCTAGCGATACCTGGAAAGTGCTTCTTTCGCTGAACACGCGCGACTTTTTCTCCAACGATCCTGACAGTTGTGACAACGCCAATGCCAGGACACACTACATCGGCATGGTGCATCCCGATACCGACACCTCTACGAGCGATGGCTGGGTCTTGGGGACGGCCTACAGGAACGACAACGTGGCCTGGATCAAATTCGAGCCGCACAGCTTCGTCCTCTCCGATGCGCCCGCATTGCCCGACGCCGGCGCGACACTGGCCCACGAGATGGGGCACAATCTGGGGCGCAAGCACGTGGACTGTGGCGACCCCGATGGTATTGACAACAACTATCCCTACCCCACCGACCAGATCGCCAACGTAGGTCAGGCCAGCTACTACGGCTTCGATGGCCGTACACAGAGTGTGATTGCCCCGAACGCTGCTGTAGATATGATGAGCTACTGCCGTCCTTACTGGACCAGCGATTACACCTGGCGCGCGCTCAACAGCCGCATCAGCAGTTCTTCGTTGATCGCCGCCGCGCCTGCCATCAGCACGCTGGCTGCTGGAGATGCCGTCTTCGTCAGCGGCGCGGTCACGCCCACTGCGAGCACCGGCGTCTTGAATTACGCCTGGGTTTACCCCACCGGCAGCCTCAGCGCGGGCATCCTGCGCAAGTGGGAAGGGGTGGCGGCGTTGCCCCTTGAGATTAGCGCGCCAATGCCGCAGAGCACCACTGCCCCGAGCTATACTTTGCAGCTCCGCGACGCCCAGAACGCGATCCTCGCGACGTATCCGGTGACGTTGAGCGAAACGTTTGACGATCCTGCCGACCCGCCGGTCAATAACTTTAGCCTTACCTTTGTCGATCCGGGCAACGTGGCCCGCGTGGAGTTGCTGGCCGACAGTACGGTGATCGACAGTCACGCGCCCGGCAACCAGGTTCCCGTCGTCACCCTGAGCGAACCGCACGGCGGTGAAACCTTCACGGACACACTCGACCTCATCTGGCAGGGCACCGACGCCGACGAGGACGATACGCTGCTCTACAACGTCCAGTACAGTCCCGACGATGGCGCCACCTGGCGCGTCGTCGTTAACGATTTCCCCGCACCCGACGGCGAGGACGTCGTCACCCTGACGTTGAACACGCGCGGCCTGCCCGGCAACGGTGTCAACCAGGGGCGCTTGCGCGTAGCCGCCAGTGACGGTTACAACACCGGTATGGCGACCTCCAACGGTTTCACCATCCCCGACCACGCGCCGGAAGCTTACATCATCCCGCCCGTAAGCACACCGGTGGGCGCGCCCGTGCTGTTGCGTGGCGGCGCGATGGATGCGGAAGATGGCGCCTTGAGCGGCGGCGCGCTCACCTGGGCGGTGGATGGGCTGTCGCAGGGGACGGGGCAAGAGGCGCTGGCCGGTGGTCTCGGGCCGGGAGGGCACACAGCAACGCTGACGGCGCAGGATTCGGGAGGTCACACGGATGCCGCTCAGGCGAACTTCTTCGTGCAGTTCTTGCGCATCCCGCAGGGCGGCATGCCACAGCTCGATGGTTTCTGCGATGACGCGGTATATCTCGATGCGCCACAGCTTCAACTCGCGCCGTACGGCGATGGCGGGCAGGCAACTGTGCGTTTGCAGCGCACTGCCGACTACCTGTGGGCTTGTTTCAGCGGATTGAAGCCAGGTGCAGTGTCGCCGGGCGCGTTTGCCGGACTGCGCTTCGACGTGGATTACAGCCGGGACGACCTGGCGCAACCGACAGACTATGCCTTCTTTGTGGGCGAGGACGGCGGCTACTTCACCTACGCGGGCAATGGCGCTGGCGGCTTTGCGGAGACGGGGCCGGGAGGTTTACAGGCGTTCGTCAGCGCGTACACTTACACCTGGAGCGCGGAGCTGCGGATCGAGGCGAGCGTGCTCGGCGGATGGGATCACGTCGTCGGCATGAACGCGGGTCACTATTGGGTGGCCTCTCAGGGCAACGATTACGTGTGGCCCTACGCCAGTGGTTGGAATCACCCCGACACGTGGGCTACCACGATGCTCGGGCAGGGTCCAACGGTCTTCCTCCCCCTGATTTTGAAGCAATAGTGCAAAACGTAGCGCGGGCGTCACGCCCGCGCTACGTTAGAATCATCTCCCTCCCCCCCTGTCTGACGACGATCACCCGCCCTGGTGCGTTCTCGATGGCGGTGTGTGCGCCCGGCTCGATGTTCTCGTAGGCGACCGAGGTCGTCTGCTTCTTGGGTGCTAGCGCCAATCCCAGCGTATCGATCAGCAGTGTGCTCTTGCCCGATCCGGAGACGCCGCACATCCCGACCAACGTACCCAGTCGGTGTACATCCGCCGACGTCCCAATCGCCGATCCAGCCGAAAAAGCCGAGGAATTTGCACGTATAGTCGCGCGTGCGTCCGTTTTTGCTCTCGTAATGCACCAACACCGGCTCCGGGTCGCCAAAGAGGAAGGCGTGTTGTGCTTCCGGTGACATGGCGTTCCAGGGCGTCGTCGCCGGGTCGAAACCGTACCTGGCGGCGGCTTGCACCTGGTAATAGCCGCCGTTGAACGGCTTGCAGATCGGGAGAGGGTGGGGGCTGGACGATCCAGGCTGAGGTAGCCCAGGCCGACGCGGTCGAGCGCATCCAACCGCCGCGTGATTTCGAAAAGCTTAACTCAATACCCACGTGACGATGGTCACCATCGTTAGTACAGACAGTATAATTAATATAAGACTTACAAGCCAGATTCCAAGCATACTCGCGATCAGTGCCGAAAGCGTGAATGGTCCAAGGGCGAGCGCTAGATAATCGACCGTGCGCAAGTCTTTGCGCTGGGCTTCTGTTCCGCGACGCCAGAGGACAGTGCCTATCACCATCAGTAGCAAGCTAACCGCGACGATAAGGATAGTGATCTGGGTTCCTGTACCAAAGGGTAGATTGGACACAAGCACACCGCAACTGCCGCTGCGTGACGGAAGTGATCCGCTGCGCAGGGTCTCGATGTGGACAAGGATGAATTGTCCCCAAGCGGCATCCTCGGGTGAAATCGTCCACTGGAGGGTGCGCTTCTCGCCAGGCTCGAGGTCGATGCGTGTGCGTTCCTCTCGCATCAAAATGACGAAACCGTGGCTGATATTCGCATCAACGGTACGTCGAGCTGCATAATCCGTCGGATTGCTGAAGGTCGCTGTGACCGTCCCCGTCTCTTGTTGGTTCAGCAGGATGGGACATCTCAGGCTTCCGAGTCTGGATGCTTTCGAATCGGTGGGACGATCAAATAGATTTGCCTCGAAGTCTGCCCAAGTAAGTAACGCTGCGAAGAACATCCCCAGAAGGACGCCTGCGAGGAAAATGTACAACCCCAATGTGCGGTGCCATCGCTTTGGATTTTTGAACATATTTCACCTCATTTGGAACAACCTGGATGTAAGCCTGCATGTGGGCGTGTTTGAGAAAACACCAAGGGTTTAGACAAATATTGTAGCATCGAATGTCGCGAAAACAAGTTTTGGTGGCTTTGCTTCATAAGGTTAAGTGTCATATAATGATTGTATAGTATAGTTGGAAAGCATGTCCTCAAAGCGTATATAGGAGGTGTCCTTATGAAACGCTGCTTATCTTTGGTGTTAGTCCTAGGGCTTTTGTTGCCGATGATGCTTGTGCCGGAACCGGTGCCGTTTGCCGCGCAAGCATATCCATCTAAATCAGACGACTCGACGGTTGCAGCATGTGCTAACTCCAACATCGAATCCCCCTACACCGTAACCGATCCGCCCCCTCAATTTGAGTTCGCTTCATTCCGGCCAGATGCGCAGCGTCTGCCTGTGCCTGTGACTGGCTATGTGCCGCCGCCGATGGACATGTCGCACTTGACGGGGCAGCGCATGCCGGCCAATGCTGTGCTTCAGGCGTT
>OMKS01004200.1_pt1 | contig 10979 bp, 13 predicted proteins | sample 1674721 | NCBI WGS metagenome assembly OMKS01 (sample SAMN06264996, study PRJEB25208) | sediment metagenome | isolation source: hot spring sediment | place: USA: California | collected 2014-09-02 | reverse complement strand
GTCGCGCAGCCGCTCAGCAGTGATATTAAAACAGCAAACAAAACAAAAAGGATGACTCGTTTCATGATTATACCTCCCTGGCCTTTCTAAATAAGGATGTTTTTTCATCGAAACAACTTTTTATTTATTCAGCTACTGTAAAAAATAAATGTTCGTTCTAATGAATCAAAGATATTTAATTTATCGCATTAATATTTTTCAGATAATCCTGCAGGGCGAGTTGCCAGGGCTGCGGGGCTTTGCCGGTAAGAGAAATGAATTTCTGCATGCTCAAAACACTGTAGGCGGGGCGCATGGCCGGCCTTGGCATTTGAGAGGTTTTGATGGGCTTTACTTCAACATTATCTACGCCCGCTTCTTTTAAAATCCGCACGGCAAATTCATACCAGCTGCAATGTCCGCGGTTGGTGACATGAAAAATGCCTTTATGATTCTGAGAAATGAGCAACTCCACCGCGGCGGCTAAATCCTTGGTGTAGGTGGGAGAACCAAGCTGATCATCAACTACCGAAAGAGTTGAGGAATGTGTCTGCCTCGCGCCGGCCCTGGCCATCGTATCGTGGATAAAATGTTTGGCTTTAGCTTTTTCCAGAATCGTGCGGACAAAATTTTTGCCGTTTACGCCGTAAAGCCAGGAAGTGCGGATAAGCAGATAATTGTCGGAAAGTGACTGCAAATATAGTTCTCCGGCTAATTTTGATTCCCCGTAAACGTTTATCGGGTTGCATACATCCTGTTCGCGGTAGGGACTCTGCGCTTTTCCATCAAAAACATAATCCGTGCTGAAGTGAATGATTTTGATATCTCTGTCACGGCAAGCCAGACAAATATTTTTCACCGCTTCCGCGTTAACGGCAAAACAGGCATCCCTTTGCGCTTCACACCCATCCACATCCGTGAAAGCGGCGGCATTGATAACAATTGCCGGATTGACTTCCGCGACGGCTTTTTTACAGTCGTCGGCGCAGACAATATCAATTTCCTCTTTATCCATACCGACAACTTCGTGGTCGGCAGATAATTGTTTATGAAGATCGCTGCCCAGCATGCCTTTATGCCCCAGTAATAATATCTTCACTTTCAGTATTTAACCTCCTGCAGAAAAAGGCCGTGCGCCGGCGCAGTGGCTCCCGCGATTTTTCTGTCGCGCGAAGCAATGATTTTTTTCATATCTTCGGGCTGGCGTTTCCCGCGCCCTACTTCCACCAGCGTGCCGATGATATTGCGCACCATATATTTTAAAAAACCCTTCGCTTCCACTATTATTTCGATATTTCCCTCTCCCTCGTTTTTAATTTTGATGTTCATAATTGTCCGCACGCGGTCCTGCACGTCCGTACCGGTGGCGCAAAAGCAGGAAAAATCATGCTTGCCGGTTAAGTATTTCGCTGCCTGGCGCATTTTGGGCAAATCCAAATCAAAACGGACAAACCAGGAATAATTTCTGCCCAGCGCGGGGCGCAGTTTCTGGTTGCAAATCTTATAAACATAAATTTTGCTTTTGACATCCCGTTGGGCGTGAAATTCATACGGTACTTCTTCCATTTCTTTGACAACAATATCTTCCGGTAAAACGCTGTTCATGCCGCGGAAAATATTATTTAACGGCAATTTCGTGGCGCAGCGGAAACTCGCCACCTGATTGAGCGCGTGCACGCCCGCGTCCGTGCGGCCTGAGCCGATAACGGAAACTTTCTGGCCGGTGATTTTTTTAATCGCCTCTTCCAGCACCTGCTGGATGGATACGCCGTTTTTCTGCCTCTGCCAACCGCGGTACGCGCTGCCGTCGTATTCCACAACCATCTTAAAATTGCGTATATTTTTTTCTGTCATATATCACCGCAGAAGAATTTATTAGTTTTGCGCCAAAAAATAAAGCATAAGTTTTTATTTTAATATAATTATGGCTGTTTCAGCCATCTCTGGCGTTATTTTCTCTTGCCAGTTTACGGCAAAAAAGCTAGGATTCCCCTTGTCACAAATAATTCTTTTTTAACATTTAACACTTAAGAAAAATCTGCATAATACTAAAATGGAAACGGAGAGGATTTATGGCGGACGATTTACAAAAAACAACACAGGATAAAATCAGCGATTTTGAGAAAAAAAGCCAATCCATCAAAATGATGGGCGGCGAAAAACAGGTAAATAAGCAGCATGAAGGCGGCAAATTGACCGCCCGTGAGCGGCTGGAATTATTATTCGATAAAGGTTCGTTCGAAGAAGTGCAGCTTTTCGTGCAGCATCGCTCCACTTTGTTTGGCCTGGATAGGAAAGAAATACCATCGGACGGCGTCGTGACGGGATTCGGCAGGGTAAACGGCAGGGTTGTCTATGCCGCGGCGCAGGATTTCACCAGCTCCGGCGGCAGCCTGGGCGAGATGCACGCCAAAAAAATATGGAAAGTCATGGATATGGCGCTGGCGGCGCGCAAGCCTTTTGTGGCGTTAAATGATTCCGGTGGCGCGCGTATTCAGGAAGGCGTTCCGGCGCTCGAAGGCTACGGCGGCATTTTTTACCGCAACACCATCGCTTCGGGCTATATTCCTCAGATTACCGCCATCATGGGCCCCACCGCCGGCGGCGCGGTTTATTCCCCGGCGCTCACCGACTGGGTTTTCATGGTCAAACAAAGCTCCTACATGTATATCACCGGCCCCGATGTCATCAAAGCCGTAATCGGTGAGGAAGTAACGCACGACGAACTGGGCGGCGCGGTGGCGCACGCCACAAAAAGCGGTGTGTGCCACTTCGTCACGGAAAAAGACGACGACTGTCTGGAGAAAATAAGAATACTGCTTTCCTATCTGCCGGATAGCTGCCATTCTCCCCTGCCCGCGGCTGAGTGCGCGGACCGCGCGGACAGAATCTGCACGGAACTCGACACCATCATGCCTGATAAAGTCAACCGCGCCTATGATATGAAAAAAATCATCAAATCCGTAGCCGACAACGGCGAGATGTTCGAACCGATGGAAACGTGGGCGCAGAACATGGTTGTCGCCTTTATCCGCGTGATGGGCAAAACCGTGGGCGTGATTGCCAACAATCCGCGTTTTATGGGCGGCGTGCTGGATGTGAACGCCTCAGACAAAGCTTCGCGCTTTATCCGTTTTTGCGACGCCTTCAATATTCCGCTTCTGACCTTTACCGATGTTCCCGGTTACATGCCGGGCACCGATCAGGAATGGGCGGGAATCATCCGCCACGGCGCGAAACTTTTGCACGCCTATTCGGAAGCCACCGTGCCCAAGCTGACCGTCATCACGCGCAAAGCCTACGGCGGCGCTTATCTGGGCATGTGCTCCAAGCAGTTGGGCGCGGATTATGTTATGGCCTGGCCGACGGCGGAAATCGCCGTCATGGGCGCGGAAGGAGCATGCAATATCATTTACCGCGCGGAAATTTCCGCCGCCAGTGACCCCGCGGCAAAAAGAGCGGAGCTTGTCGCCGCTTATGAAGACAAATTCAACAACCCGTATTTCGCGGCATCGCTGGGAATTATCGATGAAATCATCGCGCCGCACGACACGAGAATCAGAATTATCGCGCTATTGGAGGCGTTCAAAGACAAAAAAGAAACAAGGGTGAAAAAGAAGCACAACAACATACCGCTATAGAATGCGGGATTAATTCTCTTCATGAACAAAATTTTGAGGAGGTATGCATGAAAAAAGCTGCATTGGCCGTTGTCGTTGTTTTTATACTACTTATCGCCTATCTTTTTTTATGGCCGGTACCGATCAGACCGGTTGTCTGGGAAGCGCCCAAGCCCCCCGGCTACACGGGGCCGCATGAAGTCAACAACAAGCTTGCCGAACTAAATATTATTCCCCTGGAAGGCGAAGAAGGCCCGGAACATATCTTTGTCGGCAAAGACGGAAAGCTCTACATCACCGTTGCCAGCGGAAATATTCTGCGCGTGAATCCCGACGGCAGCAAACAGGAAGTTTTTGTCAATACCGGCGGCCGCGTTTTAGGGTTTGATTTTGACAAACGCGGGAACATGATTGCCGCTGATGCTTTTCAGGGGCTTCTTTCCATCAGCCCTGATAAAGAAATAACTGTTTTAACGGATAAAGTGCACCGCACGCCTATCCGCTATGCCGATGCCGTGGTTGTGGCCAGAAACGGCAAAATATATTTCAGCGACGCGTCAACGCGCTTTTCGCCCAAAGACTGGGGCGGGGTATTTGAAGCAAGCATCCTGGACATTATGGAGCAGTCTTCCACCGGACGCGTTCTGGCATATGATCCGGCAAAGAAAATCACCCGTGTGGTGGCGAAAGGTTTTAGCTTTGCCAACGGCGTGGCTTTGAGCGCCGATGAGCAATGGCTGTTTGTCGCCGAAACGGGAAAATACCGTATCTGGAAAATTTCAGTGAATTTGCGCGATTTGGATATTGCCAATCCCAGCCGTTTAGCCAGAGTGCTTTTTAATAACCTTCCCGGATATCCGGACAATCTGATGCGGGGCTTGGACGGCAAAATCTGGGTCGGGCTGGTAAAACCGCGTAACCCTGTTGTCGATAAAATGATGCCGGAGCCGATGCTGCGCATGCTGATTCTGCGACTGCCGCGCGTGCTCTGGCCTGTGCCCAAACCATACGGCCATGTCTTTGCCTTTACGGAAGACGGTAAAGTGGTAGCTGATTTACAGGACCCCACAGGCGCATATCCGGAAACAACAGGCGTTACGGAAACGAAAGACCGGCTTTACATTCAGAGCCTGCACGCCAAAGGATTGGGCTGGATGGAGAAATGAGTTTTTGACATTTTTCTGATTAATTACAAAGTTGGTATTTTAATTGTTCGACTTGAGGATGACAGATGGATTATAATGAAGATAAAATAGATGAATATACTTTGGCTCTTCTTTATCTCGTTACCCATGAAAGACATGAAGGATTGGGCGCGAGAGCCTGGAAGGGATTTGATTGGGAAACATTAAACAGACTTCACAAAAAAGGTTATATAACGAATCCGGTTGTTACGGCAAAATCGGTCACAATGACGGAAGAAGGTTTTCGCAAGTCTCAAGAGCTCTTTAAACGGCATTTTATAAAAGAAATAAAAACATTGCCTTTTCCGAAACTCACACCTTCTGCAAAGAAAAGATGGGAACAGATACCGGAAGAGATAAGAAAGAACATACTTGAGAATGTCTGGTGTTCAAAATGCCGGACAATGGTGGCACTACAACTTCGAGAGGGGCAAATATCGGGACGTTCTGTGGTGCTTAAGGGAACGTGCAAAATATGTGGTGGCGATGCTGCACGGGTTATAGAGCCGGATGCATAAAAATCGTCGAACAAATCGCTAGAGCCAGCGGCCCCGTGGGCAGCTCCGGGTTAGCTCTGCGTTCGGCATTCTTTTAAACAAAGATAGGGGGCTGTCATGAAAATATTTATCATTATTTTTGCTTTTTTCAGTTTCTCGTTATCTTCCAATGTAAGTGCTGATTTCTACACATATGTTGATGAAAATGGTGTCACTGTTATAACTAATGTCCCGGGGAATGTGCCTGAAAATCAAAGAGCTACTTTAAAAACTCATCGGGAACAACGAGATGTCCTGTCACATTCTCATCCGGTTACCCGGACTGGCGACACTGAAGAATATCTCGAAGAGGAAGAAAGAGAAATCACTCGTCTTCGTGAAAAGGGTGCTTCAGAGGAAGAAATAAAATATCTTAAATGTTTTTTTAAGAGCAAGCGCGAAGAAAACAAGGTATGGACTGAAAACGAAAAAAAAGAATTAGACTCCTTATTAAGATTAATATGGACTCAAATGGTTAGCGCCCTGAGACGTGGAGATGTTGATACAGCAGTCAGCTATTTTTCCGAACATACACGGGAACAATACAGAGAGATCTACTCAACGTTTCACCAAAATAAAATATTGCCCGATGTTTCACGAGAACTTGAACTCAGCATAATCGCAATGGTCAGGGTCAGTGGCAACAACTCCGCAACATACGAAATCTTATGCACTCGTGAAGGAAAAACATATTCTTTTCAATTGTCATTTATACGAGATTGTGATGATGAATGGAAAATAGAGAGTTACTGACAAAAAAATAAGCATCACTTTAAGAAGTTAAAAATATCTAAAGCCAATTGTGGACACATGAACTAATACGGCCTGGCTTTTCGTCACCGCCAAAACAAATAAATCACCACAATTAAAATAAATATTACCTGCGCGGCGTAAATGCCGAATTTGTGCCGATGGTAAAATTCGGTTGCTTTTTGAATCCGCTTCAGTCCGCCCAGCAGGCGGCGGAATTTCTCCAGCCCTTTATACAAATCATTACCCGAGGCAAAATCTTTCTGAAAAGCGAACATCGGATAGACGGCATAAATATCTTTAGTGAGCGGGCAAAAAAGCGTATCATTGGCCAGTCCCTGCCAGGGCTGATAAGCCAACTCCTGGGCATAGGGGCGGTTTAAAACGTAGGCGTGCGCCAGGCTCTGGTAGCGCACTTCCTGCACACAAGCGCTGTCCGTTTTTTTGCTGGAACGAATCAGCGCCCCGAAAAGGAAAACTTTCCAATCAGGATTTTTCGCGAGATACTCAATGCAGCCCTTCAGGCGCTCCACAGAGAAGCGTTCGAACCCGACATCGTCTTCAAATACGACAATATTTTGCGCTCCCGCCTCCAGCCCTTTGCGCAGGCAGGACATGTGAGATTCATACATCCCCTGCAAAACGTTGGCAGGATGTCTTTTGACAAGAATAAATTCGACTTTGCCTTTCAGGCCTACTTTGGCAAATTCTTCCCGCGCCGAACGGCGCCGGTCTTCGCTCTCTTGTAAAGATATGCAATAAATACGGTCAAAATAATCCCACGGGTTTGTTTCTTTGTTCAGGCTATTCACAATTTAGCACCTCTTATCCGGCGCAGGGTATAATACGGGCGGAAATCATTGTCAAGAAATGGCTGTTGCCGCATAAAAGCTGTTGCGCAAAAATTACGGCTCGTGTATTTAGGTTTTCATGATTCTGAGAAAAATTGCGGATTATCTTTCCCAAAAGAAATTGATAGTTAAAATAATGCAAAATCCCGAGGATTTGAGCGAGTTTAAACAGCGCCCGACCCCGCGGCTGGTTACCGGGCTTTTTCTCATGGCTTTCAGTTACCTTCTCGCCTGGCCGGCAGTTGCCGCCCTGAGCGCTATTGCCGTCTGGTACCGTCAACCTCTCATCGCCATTATCGGCGGCCCGGTGACTTACGGACTTTCCTATGTGGTTTTTATTATCGGCGCGTGGCTCGCGCGCGCCCCTTATTACATGGGAAAACTGACCAGATACGGCGTGCAACGCTTTGTCAGAAAATATTGTTCTAAAAACAAAATATCAAACGTGAAAGAGAGTTAAACTACGCAGCTTTCAACGGCCGTATTTTTTTAATCTCGGACTTGTGGGATTGCTCAACTTCCCAAAGATCGAATGCACACTGGGCATTTAACCAGAATTGAGAAGTGTTGCCGAATAATCTGCTCAAGCGCAGCGCCATAAGCGGTGTCAATGAGCGTGTCTCGCGCAATAATTCATTCACCGTCTGGCGGGAAACACCAATAGCTTTTGCCAAAGAGGCAACATTCAGATTGTAATCGGAAAGAAAATCTTCCCGTAACATCTCTCCGGGATGCGTGGGCTTTATTTCTCTTTTTCCGCGATACTTAATACTCATGTTTTTCCTCTTAATGATAATCGGTTATCTCAACGTCATATGCGTCACCGTGGACATAGCTGAAGCATATTCTCCATTGATCGTTTATAGATATGGCATACTGCCCTTCTCTATTGCCTCTCAACACATGAAGATTGTTGCTAGGCGGAACTTTTAAGTCTTCAAGACATGTTGCCAAATCAATGTATTCCAAGCGGCGTAATGCTCTTTTTATAATATCCGGCTGAAACTTCTTCGATGTACCCTTAACAAACAAATCTTTCGTATGCTTGTCGGCAAATGTTTTGATCACGACAGATTTGTAACGCATTTCGTGACATTTGTCAAGATTTTTTATTTTCTCAGGCGTGGATCAATCGCGTCCCTAATCCCTTCTCCCAGCAGATTATAACCCACCACCGTGATTAATATCGCCAGACCCGGAAAAAGCGAAAGCCACCAGGCGATATCGATATTGTCCTTTCCCGCGGTTAAAATGTTGCCCCAACTCGGCGTGGGAGGCTGCACGCCGATACCCAGAAAGCTCAAGGCCGACTCGGTAAGTATGGCCGCAGCAATACCCAGTGTTGCCGCGACTAAAATGGAGGCAAAAGCGTTGGGAAGAATATGCAGAAAAATAATTCTCGCGTCACTTGCACCTATCGCGCGGGCGGCCTGGACAAAGTCACGCTCCTTGAGCGAAATAAAATCCGCGCGCACCAGACGCGTCACGCCCATCCATCCGGTAACGCCAATAACAATCATGATATTCCAGATGGAAGGCTCCAGAAAGGCAATAACCGCGAGAATAAGAAAAAAAGTGGGGAAACAAAGCATGATATCCACAAAACGCATGATGGAAGCGTCAATCAAACCGCCGTAATATCCCGCGACCGCGCCGAGAATCGTTCCGATAACTATAGCGATGCCGGTGGCGACAAAACCGACTTTCAGAGAAATCTGCGCGCCCCAAATCATCCGGGAAAAAACATCTCTGCCCAATTGGTCGGTACCAAGTAAATGCTGCCAGGAAGGAGACGCCAGGACATTCTGGAGGTTAATCTGGCCGGGATCGTAAGGAGCAAGCCAGGGCGCCAGAACGGAAACAATCAAAAGCAGCAAGACGATGCCGCTTCCGGCAACCATCAGCTTATTTTTAAAAAATGTTTCCCAAAATCCCATAATGTCTTCCGCAATTTACGCTTTTTAGGATATCCGGATGCGCGGATCGGCCACCGAATAGGATATATCCGCGATTAAATTTCCCAAAAGAGTCAAAATAGCCCCAATAAGCAAAATACCCATTACTGTCGGATAATCCCTGGCCATAACGGACATAAAAAATAATTGCCCCATGCCGGGAATGGCAAAAATTGTTTCAAAAATTACGCTCCCGCCGATTAAGCCGGGAATGGAAAGACCCAGAATGGTAATGGCCGGCAAAAGCGCGTTGCGCAGGGCGTGCTTGTAAATAACCGTGTTCTCGGGCAGGCCCTTGGCGCGCGCGGTCATGATGTAATCCTGCCTGATTACTTCCAGCATATTCGCCCGCATATAACGCGAAAGACCGGCCAGGCCGCCGAAAGCGGAAACCAGCACGGGCAAAACGAGATGCTTCGCCAAATCCACAAACTGCGCCCACGTGCTCAAATATTCATAATTGAGAGAACGCAGGCCGGAAATCGGCAGCCAACCCAGATGAATGCCGAAAAATATCATCAGCAAAAGAGCCAGCCAGAAAGTGGGCACGGCAAAGCCGATAAAGACAAAAACCGCGGTAATTTTATCGAAAAGAGAATCCTGATGGACGGCGGACAAAACCCCTATGGGCACGGCTACGGCAATGATGATCAGCAGGGATAGAAAATTGATGGAAATGGTTATCGGCAGACGCTCCAGAATTTTATCCATCACCGGGCGGCGGTCGCTCGCGAATGATGTTCCTAAATCGCCCTGGCTTATTTTTTTCAGCCATGACCAGTATTGAATGTGAAGGGGTTTATCCAATTCGTATAAGGCTCTGAGCCTTTCTTGCATTTCCACGGAAGCTTTGGGATTCATCTGCATCTGCAAATCAGTGGGAGAGCCGGGAGCCAGGCGCATTACCGCGAAACTGATGATGGTAATCCCCACCAGAAGCGGAATCATGAAAAGCAATCTTTTGATGATATATTTCAACATTCAATATTCCTTAATAATTTTCCATATACAGAGAAAATCAAAATATCAAATGCAATCGATAAAATCCATTTTGATGATATTATCCAATGATTTGAAAAGCTCCTCCTGCGCGTGCGCCTCAAGCGTCACCACCGGCCTGCTTCCGTTTTTTTTCAGTTCTTCGAAAAACTTGCCAAAGGGGAAATTTCCCTCGCCCACGGGCAGGTGTTCATCACGCTCGCCGAAATTATCATGCAGATGCAATTGCCCCAGGTATTTTCCCAACTCTTCAAACCAAACATTCAACGGAGTCTGCGCGTAGGCGTTGTAATGACCGGTATCGAAACAGAAGCAGACTCTGTCTGAATCCAGAGCGTCGAAAAGACGCCGCAACAGATGCGGGCCTTTATCATACACGTTTTCCAGCGATAAAATCGTGTCATGCGCTTTAGCCGCGTCAATCAATTCTCTCCAGGATTTAAGTGAAGCTTCCAGCCATAAATCGTCGCAATCCACGTAATAACGGTCGTCGAACATGGGATGACAGACAATTCTGAGCGGCTGAAAATACCGCGCCAGTTCGATTGCCTGTTTCATCCTGTGCACGCTGACCTTGCGGATTTTGTCATCGAGCGCTCCGGGGCGCAAATCCATAAACGGCGCGTGAAAAGTTACTTTCAGGCCGTGATCAGCGAATATTTTTGCCGTTTCACGGCATTTTTCCATATCCATATTTTTCAGCGCGTACTGGCTGAAATATATTTCCGGATTTAAGCGTTTCCCGACAAGCATCTCCTGATATTGCGGCAAAAGATGATAAGGAATGTGCACCTGAACCTTGCTAAATACTTCCTGCATGATAAAATCCTTCTTATAAAAATATTCAAATTTTGCGATTCTTAACAAAGAATTAATTATTAATAAAGACCAAATAAAGCTCTTATTTAGAACTATTAACCGTTATTCTTCTCAAGAGCACACCGTCATTTAAAGCGATTAAATGGTATATATTTCCTTGCGGGTCAACTTTGGAAATATTAGTTACAGAATAATTACTTCTGTAATAAAATAGGCACTCTCAACCTTTTAGCGCAACACTTGTAGGTATACATCACAAGGTTTTTCCCAGTTCAAGATTTTTCTC
>OMKS01004197.1_pt1 | contig 10985 bp, 9 predicted proteins | sample 1674721 | NCBI WGS metagenome assembly OMKS01 (sample SAMN06264996, study PRJEB25208) | sediment metagenome | isolation source: hot spring sediment | place: USA: California | collected 2014-09-02 | reverse complement strand
CAATCGCATTGCGCTAACGGCCGAATCAAAATTTTTAAATATAAAAGATGCGTACTGGGTGTTTTGGGGCATGTGGCGTCGCACCTTCATGGTTACTTCGGTTATTACGCCAAGCGTACCCTCCGATCCTGCAAAAATTTGATGTATATCCCATCCTTGAGCACTTGCAGGGTAACACTTCGTTTCGATTACTCCAGCGGGCGTAACTACTTTTACAGCAAGTACCATGTGCTCCATTTTACCGTAACCTGTTGAGGCTTGCCCCGCTCCTTTTGCAGCAAACCAACCGCCAACGGTTGAGTGCTCAAACGACTGTGGGAAATGACCACAAGTGAAACCAATACTGTTGAGGTAATTCTCAAAGGCAGGGCCAAACATTCCGGCCTCAACAGTTACAGTTGCATTTACCGAATTAACTTCGACAATCTTATTTAGATGTTTTGTTAAGTCGAGGCTAATGCCACCCTTGGGAGTTTCCACTCCACGTGTAACCGACGAGTGCCCTCCAAACGGAGTAAGCGCAATACCATGCTCATTGCAAAGCGAGACAATTTGAACTACTTCATCAGCTGATTTTGGAAAAACAACTGCATCGGGAGGCGAAGGAATTTCCCCCATACGCAACTTTACCAGCTCAGCATAAAATTTTCCGTAGGCATGCGATGCTCTTGCATATTCATCGGTTTTAACATTTTCGCTTCCTACAATAGCGATAAGCTTATCAAGCAAATTTTGACTAATGCCTACGGGTTTACTCAGTGTTACTTGCTCTTCGCCGGTATGATGCTTTTCAGAAAAATCAGCATCTGTTAACCCAAATTTCTCCTTAATAATATCAAGGGTTCCTTTATCCACGTGCTGTTCGCGTTTGTCGCCCCATTTAAGAATATCGCGATATGTTGTGCTCATTACTATAAAGTGATTTAGTGTTTATCGAAAATTTTAGTCTATGGTAACTTGAAGATACTCTTTGCAAGGTTAATCTCATTATTCGTTGTTTGCTCATCCCATTTCAGATGCTGCTTGCAAACAGCAACAACTTTTGAAAAAACATCATCACCAGGGTAGCCAAGAGTGCCAATACCTGTCCGCCTAAACAGAACATCGGTTAACGATTGTGCCATTTCGTTTCGGATTGCAAAAACAACCTCGGCCAGCATCGATCCGTCGTGCGTAACAATTTCGGCCAACGATTTATCCTGTTGAGCCAAATGGAAAACCTGATGGCTCTCGGTTCCGTAGTTCTTACCAATATAATTAATGGTTTGCACCGAGAATTCGGGATACTGCTTCTGCAAATCGCTTAAAAACCGATCCATGCTTCCTATTTGGCATGAGGATAAGTATTCGGTTTTTGTTCTGGATTTTGATAGCTTTACGTTTAATTTTCTCTTCACCATTCGCATAGCCTTAAAAGCCAAACGACGGCTGGTTGTATACTTTCCGCCCTCAATGGTAATTAGGCCATTAAGTCCATCCTTTTTATTATCGAAAATTTCGTACTTACGTGATGAGTCGTAGGATCCCTCGGTTTGGTCGTCGACCAATGGGCGTAAACCTCCGTAGGCAAAAACAACATCCTCGTATTGTAGCTTTCTGCACCCATAGTTCTCGTTTACATCATCAATAAGACTTTGAATGCTCTCTCTGCTAACCCTGTAACTATCGGGATTACCTGTGTATTCCTTATCGGTTGTACCAATTAGCGAGTAGTTTCGCCAGGGCATAACCATTACGTGCCGCCCACTTTTGGTCATCATGGTTACTGCATGCGTGTTGCAAAGCTTTGGAGTGATTATGTGAATTCCTTCCGATCGTCTAATGTGATGATTTGCTGAACCACTCAAGGCACTATTAAGCACAATATCGGCCCAAGGACCAGTACAGTTTATTGTTAGCCTAGCGTTTATGCTATATGCTTTACCTGATATTAAATCCTCAACGTTTACACCCGTTACGCTACCCTTTGACAATACCAATGAGGTAACTTTTGCATAGTTAGCAGCCTTGGCTCCATGCTCAACTGCCGATTTTAGCACAGCAAGGGTTAACCTTTCCGGGTTTATGTTTTGACAATCGTAGTAAATGCTTGAACCAGTGAGCTCCTTTGTTTTTACGCACGACTCAAGCCTCTGAGTTTTTTTTGCGCCAACAGATTTGTGCAAAGGCAATTTTTTGGATCGATCCCAAGTCCAACTCTTATCATACGAAAGAATATCGTAGAGAATCATCCCCATCATTAGGATAAATCGATTACTTTTAAAGCTTTTGTAGGTTGGTACCATAAACGGAATAGGATAAACAAAGTTTGGGGCAATATTCTCCCATACTTTTCGCTCGGTAAGCGACTCACGTACTAGTCCAAACTCCATGTTTTTAAGGTAGCGCAACCCACCGTGAATAAGCTTAGATGTAGCCGCTGAGGTTGCCTGTCCGAAGTCGCCTTTCTCTACTAAAACAACGCTTAAGCCTCTTGATGCCGCTTCGTATGCTACGCTCACCCCAGTAATTCCACCTCCAATAATTGCTAAATCGAAGGTTGTTGATGATAATTTGCTTAAATCTCGTTCCATTGCAAGTGGTTTAAAGGTATAACTTTACCCACAAATATCATCTACTTAGAGCAATAAGCTGATTAACAAATGTTAAAAAAACTAGCATCGATACTACCACTTAACACTTTTACGTAATCGGCTAAGCGATTGCACCTTAATGCCTAAAAAGTCGGCAATGTATTTTAGCGGAACATCACGGATCATATCCGGATATCGCATCATTAATGCTTTATACCTAACCTCAGCCGATTGGGTAATAAACTGGTACAACCGCCGCTGTGCTTCAACAAACATATCCTCAATAATTCGCCTACCAACCCTCTCCCACTTTGGAAAACTATTGTACAAATACTCTAAATCATCCTTTGTAATAACAAATAGTTCACAGGGTGTTATAGCGCTTATTACTTCATACGATGGGGTTTGGGTTATAAAACTGGGAAGAGCAGTTGCAAACGAATTTAACGGCGTAATATCTCGGGTAATCTCTTCGCCATTATGATTATAGTAAACCCTAAGGTAACCTTTATTGGTAAATGCAATAACGTTAGCAATTTGCCCCTCGCTAATTAGCTCTTGGTTCTTTTTAAGCTGAACAACCTTCACATAAGGTAATACCGAACGAAATTCACCATCGGTAAAATGAGCGTACTGCGAGAGAAAATCTGAAAAATTATGATAAACAGAGGAATGCATAATTGCCGTTTTTACAAATATATGAATTTGGAGATTATGCTAATCATCATTACTTTGCAACACTTAACCGAAATAGAAAACAATAAGAAAGATGACAAGAACACCCCTTGCAGGCAAATTTTTTCGGATTTTTATAGGAGCAATTTTGCTACTAACCCTTTCGTCGTGCTTAAACAGCTACCAAATTGAGGGGACTTGGGTTATAATGAAGGAAGAAATGTGGTTAGACGGAAAGCTAGTAAACACCGTTGAGGGAAGCGGCGAAACAATTAAGTTTTACCACGATAGCACTGGAGTTGATAAACAGGGAAATTTTACTTGGTCCCGAGAGAACAAAACCCTAACTATTAGCGATTCGGGCGAAGATTACGCATACACCCTAAGGCAAAAGCATAAAAACAGCTTAACCCTAAAACATGTCGATTTCAGAAAACAGGGAAACAATAACGATATGATAGTAATCTACCTCAATAGACTTACGCAATAAACCGCCTGCCACAAATAGCTGTTTTACAACACAAATTTGTAATGCAATGCTTCGGCAAAACCCAATAAATAACTATTTATCAGTACAATGGTAATGATTGAGGTATGGTTTTTGCTTTAGACCGAATTAACCTTGTTCAGAATTAAATGTCTAAAAGTATATCTTTGCAAAAAATTTGTCATGTTTAGGATTATTGCACTCACTCTTCTCACCGTACTATACCAATACAGTAGCATTTATGGCCAGCATGATGTTACCATTCGGGTAATTCACACAAGCGATGTTCATGGTGCATTATTTCCGTTCGATTACATAAACAACAAAGCTGTAGATTATGGTCAAGCGCAGGTTCATAGCTACGTTGAGCAGGTTAGAAACACTTCTGGACATGAAGTAATTCTCCTCGATAATGGTGATTTTTTACAAGGACAACCAACTGTTTACTACTCAAATTATATCGACACAGCAAGCCAGCATATCGTTTCAAAAGTAATGAACTTTATGCGTTACGATGCAGCATCGGTTGGAAACCACGATATTGAAGCCGGACCAAGAGTTTACGATGAGCTTACTGAAGATTTCACATTTCCTTGGCTATCAGCAAACATTATTGATACACGAACCCAGCAACCCTACTTTCAGCCATATACCGTAGTTACAAAAAACAATGTTAGAGTTGCAGTACTTGGGTTAACAACGCCGGGTATTCCAAAATGGCTATCGCCAAGCCTTTGGCCAAACATGCGCTTTGACGATATGGTTGAAACCGCTAGGCTGTGGATTGATTCCATTCGGATTTATGAGAACCCTCATGTAATAATTGGCCTATTTCATGCCGGACACGATGCTACCTACGAAGGCGCAAATCCCGAATTACCTTTTAACGATAATGCATCGGTTTTGGTAGCTGAGAAAGTTCCTGGTTTCGATCTCATACTCATTGGACACGACCACGATAGAACCATAAAAAAAGTCACAAACATTAATGGCGATACAGTAACCATTATTGATCCAGGTTCGAGAGCCCACCTTGTGTCCGATGCAACAGTATCATTATCGTTCGATGGTGAGAATAATTTGCAAAGCAAGAGCGTAAGCGCAAAACTTGTTGCAATGAACGAAATGATTCCCGATCCGAACTACGTAAGCATATTCTCCGATTTTACGAGCGAAGTAGAGCGTTTTGTTGATAGGAAGATTGGTTCATTTACCCATTCCATTTCCACAAGAGATGCCTACTTTGGCCCATCGGCATTTGTAAACCTAATTCACGAAGTTCAGCTTGGCATCTCGAAATGCGATGTTTCCTTTGCTGCTCCACTATTTTTTGATACTGAAATTGATCAGGGCGATGTATATGTTCGCGACATGTTTAAGCTATATGGTTACGAGAACCTTTTATACATTATGGAACTATCGGGGCAAGAGATTAAAAACTACTTGGAATATTCCTACGGTTTATGGATGAAAACCATGGAATCGGCCAACGATAATATGATACTCTTTAGAACCGATGAAAATGGTATTCCAATTTTACACAACAAAGGAAGAGCATTGCTAAAATCGAGCTTTTACAATTTCGATAGCGCTGCTGGCATTAGCTACGATGTAGATTTGACAAAACCCGCAGGCGATAGGATAACCATTAAATCAATGGAAAATGGTGAGCCTTTTAAAAACGATAAAATGTACAGAGTGGCCATTAACTCATACAGAGGCAATGGTGGAGGTGGCCATTTAACCGAAGGGGCAGGGTTATCAAGCGATGAGTTACAGAAAAGAACTATTAGCGTTTCACCAAAAGATATGCGCTTTTACCTAATGAACTGGATTGAAAACAGCGGTAGAATTTCACCAGCTAAGCCTAGTAACTGGCGAGTTGTTCCCGAAGAATGGGCAAATAAAGCTGCTATACGAGACAGAGAACTACTTTTTGGCAAAGAATAATAGCAGATATTATGCAAGTAGACCTAGAATTACTAGATAACGGAAAATTGCTTCCACTTGTGGAAGAGTTCTACACGCTTCAAGGCGAAGGCTACCACACTGGTAAAGCGGCATACTTTATTCGCATTGGCGGATGCGACGTTGGCTGTAGCTGGTGCGATGCAAAATTCACCTGGAATCCAAAAAACTTCCCTCCGGTAAAAGTTGAACAGATTGTTCAAAACGCATTGCTTCAACCCGCAAAGGTAGTTGTTGTTACTGGAGGTGAACCAAGCCTTTATCCGCTTGATTACCTTTGCCAAAAGTTGAAAGAGAATAGTATTGAAACCTACATTGAAACCTCTGGGGCATACCCCTTAACAGGGCAATGGGATTGGATTTGCCTATCGCCAAAACCTCAACAGCCACCAGTCAACGGTATCCATATGAAAGCCGATGAGCTTAAAGTGATAATCACAAAACCTGAGGATATTGAATGGGCTGAGGAAAATGCAAAAAAGGTAAAATCGACCTGTAAGCTATACCTTCAACCCGAATGGAGTGTATACAACGGTATTATTCAGCATGTTGTTACCCATGCAATGAGCAACCCAAAATGGCAGGTTTCATTACAGGCTCATAAGTTTATGCATATTCCATAGTACTAATAGCACTTAATATCTTGTATATTTTAGTTTTATGCTAATACCAAATCGACTTGATAAGTACTCCATTTGCTTATTAAGTTTAGGTAAGCTACATTCGCCAAATATTAAAGATTAAACCATACAATAGCAATCGAAAATTGCAATAAACAATCATGAATCGCCCTAAAAACCTAGCCTTTAAGAATTACCTGTCGTTAGTAAAATTTAGCCATACTATTTTTGCATTACCCTTTGCGCTAATTGGGTACTTTTATGCCCTCTACAGTACCGATTTTACTTTTACTCCTAAACTGTTTGCATTAATTTTACTATGCATGGTTTTCGCCCGCAATGCAGCTATGAGTTTCAATAGGGTTACAGATAGATTTATTGATAAACGAAATCCACGAACAGCTAACAGGGAAATACCCTCTGGCAAAATTCACCCTCGAAATGCGTTTATCTTTTCCATGCTAAATGCAATACTATTTGTTGCAACCACATTTTTTATCAACAAGCTCGTGTTTTACCTTTCTCCATTGGCGCTTTTAGTAATTTTGGGCTACAGCTACACAAAAAGGTACACAATGTTTTGTCACTTTATATTAGGGTTGGGCTTATCTTTAGCACCTATTGGCGCTTATCTGTCCGTAACTGGCAGTTGGGCACTAATTCCAATTATTTTTAGCATTATTGTTTTGCTCTGGGTATCTGGGTTCGATATACTATACTCAATTCAGGACGAAGAGTTTGACAAAGAAGAATCGCTAAAATCGATACCAGCAATACTTGGATGGAGAAGAGCCCGAATTATATCAGGAATTTTACATGCTGGAGTAATTGCACTTACACTTAAGGTAGGCTACATAATAAATTCAGGTTTATACTACTGGATTGCAGCTGCAATTTTTATAGCACTTCTCGTGATGCAACATTTAGTTGTTAAGAAGAATAGTGAAAAACGTATTAACTTTGCCTTTGCTACACTAAATGGGCTTGCCAGTGTACTCTATGCGGCTTTTACCGTTTTAAGCTTTTACATTTAATAAACCTAAATAATTGTATTAACCATGAAAAAAGTAGGATTAATTATTGCATCAATTATCCTAGCAGCTGTCGCAATATCGTGTGGCGAAACGGGGAATAAAACAAAACAGGTTGAAGAGAAAAAGTTCGAGGCCATTGAGGTATCGATTGACTCGCTGCTAACAGATGCTTCGGCATTGGAAGGGAAAACGGTTCGCTTTACAGCGAAGGTTGATCATACCTGCATGCACGGAGGAAAACGCCTTACCGTATTTGGTAGCGTTGAAGGCAAAACGCTTAAAGTTGATGCTACCGAATCGTCACCTGCATTTGTTTCATCGCTTATGGGAAAACAGGTCGATATTACTGGAATTGTTCGAAAACTACCTGATTCGCACGTTGCCGATTGCGAGGCAGATGAAGGCAATGAGGTAACTACCTTTGCATATGTAGTTGAATGCCTAACCTACGAAGAGCTGAAATAGTAAAATGTTCATAACTTTTATGGGTCGTAGCTTTAGCGTTTCGACCCATATTTTTTAATGTCGAAATGAACTTCAGAAAATTAAACAGGATAATCCACCGCGACTTAAGCTACTTTTTTGCCGGAATGGTTATTATTTACAGTATATCGGGTATTGCCTTAAACCATATTCACGATTGGAACCCAAATTACATAATTCAATCGCAAGATTACACAATAACCCTGCCTGCCGATACTGCAAAGATTAGTATTGAATCACTTAACCAAGCCATAAAAAACAAAACTGACGAAGAGATTCTTTCATACTACTATCCTAATTCCAATAAGCTAAAGGCGTTTACCAAACATGGTACTATTACTTTTACACTTAATACTGGAGAAGTAAAACTTGAAACAGCCAAACGCCGACCATTTTTTGCGCAAATAAACTTTTTGCACTATAATACAGCACGTAGCTGGTGGACCCTTTTTAGCGACATTTTTGCAGCATCGCTTATTATAATAACCGTTACAGGATTATTTATTATTAAAGGGAAAAACGGAATAAAACGCCGAGGAGCTATTCTCGTTGCACTTGGATTAATACTACCATTGGTTGCACTAATTTTTTTGTTTAGCTAAATGCTACCAACCTGGGGTAAAGTTTAAACCAAATGTTCCCGCTTTAAAACCACCTAGCTGAAAAGGTATTGCGTAGTAGGGTTCCAAAATTAGCATACCAAAAAGATTCACCCTAAGGCTCAACCCGGTGCTCACAATGGGTATCCTCTCGTTAAGGTTATCGGTCTGCCACTTAAAGGCAATATCATCCTTATCGTACCAAGCCAAACCTGCATCGGCAAAAAGGGCTAGCTCGGTAAAAAAGAACTTAGACTTAATGGCTGTTAACCTTTCGGGCCCGGTAAACGGAAATCTAATCTCAAAATTTGCCAGTGCCATTTGGGATCCCATTAGCTGATCGGGGCCAATTGTTGGTGTACCTATTGCAATTTGATTGTTAAATGATGTGTTATCATAACCTCTTATTAACCAAGGATAACCAAGGTAGAGGGGATAAATCATATCCAAATTCTTTCCGTGCCTTCCGTAATAGTAACCCCTAAAGGCTATGCTGAATGGTTTAAGAAAAAAGTACTTCCTGTAATCGGCAAGGGTTCCCCAGTAGTCAACCAGTCCGAAAACCTTTTCAACCTGAAAACGTTGTCGAGTACCATCCATTGGCGATGCTAGGCCAAACGATGAATTATCAACAACATAAGCAGTATTTAAACGTTGTAAAGCATAACCATCGGGAGCATTCCCTTTTTCGCGAGTGTAGTTGTAGTAAATTCCATTAACATATACATGCGAATGCACATCGACCCTATAGTTATACCACGATAAGTATCCTCCGGCTTCAATCCTTCGCGTTTTGGAAATAGGGAACTGAGCCATTCCGCCAATTACCGATTCGAAAATTCTGTAATGATACAAAAATAGCGTATCCACAAAATACTCATTCTCACCATCGGTTACCCAGTCGCCATAACTTCCGTAAAAAGCATATGAGTATGGAATATGCGAAACAGTTGTTGCCCACATCACCCTCTTTTTTTGATTGATGTAGGTAAGCTGACCTCCAAAATCGTATATCTCACCGTTAAGCGCCAAGCCTATGTGAAACATATTTGCACCAACAATATCACTAAAAAGCATTTCAACACCACCAGCCATTCCTGTTCCCATGTATCCTGTTGAAACGCCAACGCCTAAGTTCGATATATAATCGAGCTTAAACTTAGGCCTATATCTAGCCACTTGAAATGAGTCAACTGGGGTTTGAGGTTGCCCCATGCGCTTTGAGATATTGCTATCGACAATTCCTGCAATTGACCTGTTAAGCGGAGGTAAGGTTGCTGCTGATAAATCGACCATGCTTGGGTAAACCTCTATGCCCAGCAGCTCATCGGGTGTAGCCACAAAAATTGAGTAATTACTCGCATAATAATATGAGTATGCAATTTTTCCGCTGTTTGAGGCAACGCTAAAAGCTGGTGCCAGCTCTGTCATTCCTGATATTCCGGTTAAAATATCTGTTTCCTGATATAGCCTCTCATTGGTAAGATTAAAACGGTAAAGGTTTCGGAAACCATCCCTATCGGATAGGAAGTAAACATTCTCGCCATCGGGTGCAAAAACAGGGCTTAGGTTTGATGCTCCTGGAAAAAAATGGTACGGCTTAATTTCTAGAGTTTCCATATTTAGCGTTGCCAAATAGTACCCAGGGGTACGTTTGCTTTCAGTATCAAATGATGAAGGAATATCGGTAGCAAAAACGATTTGCGAACCATCGGGCGACCAGCTTGGGTGAATGTTTGTAGCCTTATCGAAAGTTAAACGCTTAACCTCTCTTGTTTCGAGAAAATACTGAAACAAATCATTACGTCCATCAACCAAGCCGGAAACTACAATACTCTTACCGTCGGGTGACCATGCTGGGTAGTTGAAAGCAGGCACATTGGGAATCTCTATTTCGCTAACCATTTCTTTGCTCTCAACATCAACAATTAGCAGCATATTCTTCCCTTTGCTAAAACCAACAAAAGCAAACTTTTTGCTATCGGGCGACCATGCACCAGCCGATTCAATAAAATTAAGCGCATCAATTTCATTTTCATGAACAACCGAAGAGAGCTTTTGAACCGTCCTCCCCGTTGCCGTTTCGGCTAAAAATAAATCGATTGAGAATAAATCCTTTTCGGAGTAAAAGGCTACATAGTCACCATTCGGACTAATAGCCGGCGAAATATTAATATAACCAGCATTATGTTTATGAATTATTTCGGTACCAGAAGGGTTATCAACCGAATCCTTCATTATCAGTTTAAAATGCTCAACATATGTTTTTTCCCAAACCTCCGAAAACTCTTTCTCGTTTAAACCCAAATAACGCTTAAGGGCTTCATTGTATCCTCGCTTTGCAGTTTCTTCGAAAATTGGAGCTATTAAGCTATCGCCAAAAGTACGTCCTACAAATGCCCAAAACGCATGGCCATATCGATAAGGGAAATAGCGCTGATCGCGGCTCATTTGCTCAAGTGTGGGGAACTTATCGTTAAGAACAGCATCGCGCATCCACATGGCGGTATGAGGATCAACACTTCCAATTGACAGGTATTCGGCCA
>OMKS01004195.1_pt1 | contig 10988 bp, 9 predicted proteins | sample 1674721 | NCBI WGS metagenome assembly OMKS01 (sample SAMN06264996, study PRJEB25208) | sediment metagenome | isolation source: hot spring sediment | place: USA: California | collected 2014-09-02 | reverse complement strand
ATCTAGTACGGTCTCGTGGGCTCGGAGATGTGTATAAGAGACAGGAATATAATTATTCTAAATCCGTCGACTGCAATGGAGCTCTTTTTTTATAAAGAGAATGTTCGACCTGCAGGTCGAGCGATGCGACCATGAGGTCGATTTTGTAAGGGGTCAGGTCTGTTTTGGATTTTTGATCTGCAGGATTTTCATGCGCGACCTCAGTTTGCGCTCTGATATGCCCAGGCGGCGGGCCGCTTCGCTCTGATTGCCCTCGGATGCTTTGAGGCTCTTTTTAATGAGGGCGCTTTCCAGCTGTCGGAGTCTCCATTCCATATCGATTTCGCCGGTTTCGAGAGTTTCGATGAGTTCGTCTTCACACTTTTGTACGCTTGCCTCTCGCTCTTGGAGGTGTAGATTCTCCCGACTGATGAGCTCTCCGCGGGACATAATGGTGGCCCGTTCGATGATGTTCTCCAGCTCACGAACATTGCCGGGGAAGGGGTAGGACATGAGCTTATCCAAAGCTTCACGGCTCAAGCCCCTGATGCTTCTCTGGTTTTTCTTGCTGAAATGCTCGACGAAATGGTCGGTCAAGGCGAGAATATCTTCTTTGCGCTCGCGAAGAGGAGGTATGGGGATATGGATCACGTTGAGCCGCCAGAAAAGGTCGGCTCGAAAGCTGCCCTGAGCTACCATATCCTCAAGATCTCTGTTGGTGGCGGCGATTATCCTCACGTCCAGCTCGCGGGTGGTGTTTTCCCCAATACGCTGGAGCTGGCCGAATTGGATGATTCTCAGCAGTTTGACCTGTATCGAAGGGGGGATGTCTCCTACCTCGTCGATAAATAGGCTGCCACCGTCGGCCTCTTCGAACCGGCCGATTCTGTCGTTCACCGCTCCGGTGAAGGCACCTTTGACGTGACCGAAGAGCTCGCTCTCCATCAGTGATTCGGGCAGGGCGGCGATGTTTACGGTCACGAAAGGCCGCTTTTTCCGTGGACCGGACTGGTGGATGAGACGGGCTAGGAGCTCTTTGCCGGTACCGCTTTCTCCGGTGAGCAAAACGGTGGCGTCGCTCTGGGCCGAACGGGAGACCAGATTCAGTAGGTTTCGCATTTTCTGACTACGGTACACGATCGGCAGGTAGTCGAAACTCTGGTCGATAGCTTCGTGAACGGTCCTGTTCTCCCGGGTGATGCTGCGCTGTTCAAACACGCGTACTATCAGGTGTTCGATCTCGCTCTTTTTAGTCGGTTTGACCAGGTAGTCGTCGCCACCCTTTTTCAAGATCTCCACCGCGTCTTGGGAGCTCTCAAAGGCGGTCATTACCACTACGCTGATCAAGGGGTTCCTTTTTTTGACCTCCTCTAGAACCTCAAGACCGCTTCGGTCGGGCAGTCGGTAGTCGCTCAAGATCAGATCCACGGTATGTTCTTCGACCAGCTGCAGGCCTGCTTCGGCGGTTTCGGAGCTGAGGTACTCCACGTGAGGGAATTCGATGCTTTCGATGATCGTGCGTAGAAGTTCGAGTTGCGTCGGATCGTCGTCGATCGCCAGTACGGTCATTTCTCCCATATCACCATTATCGGCATACTCTCGCCTCATATTGAAGGAGAGAGTGTAAACGTGCGATACTTCACGGAGAAAAAGTATTATGCCAAGGAGGGAGTATGGGCTTCGACGGAAACGCCCTTGTGTACTGCGAGGGGTATTTCAATACCACCTGGGGGAAGACTGCCCACGGCTTGGTTCGATTCACCAGACGCTACAACATAGTCGGAGTCATCGACGGCAGGTACTCTGGCCGAGACGCCGGAGAGGTGCTCGACGGCAGGCCTTCGGGAATACCGATCTACCCCGACTTGGCGACGGCGGTGGCCGATGCTTCGACCCGGGGGCGGGCGGCCAGTCACTTGGTCTTCGGGATTGCACCAGACGGTGGGCTGCTCTCATCTTCGATGCGGGCGGATTTGCTGAAGGCGATAGAAACCGGTCTCAATGTAGATTGCGGTATGCACTACCTCCTCTCCGAGGACCCCGAGTTCGGCCGGGTGGCACGGGAGCGGGGGGTAAAAATAAGAGACGTACGAAAGACCCCGCCACGGCAGAAGCTCCACGGCTTCACCGGTCGAATCCGTCAGGTCCGCTCCTTTCGTTTAGCTGTTCTGGGAACCGACTCCTCGGTGGGAAAAAGGACCACCGCCTGGAAGCTGGTGGAAGCTCTGGAACGAGAGGGACTTTCGGCGGTGATGATCGGCACCGGTCAGACCTCCTGGATGCAGGGAGCCGAGTACGGGGTGATCATGGACGCTTTGATCAACGATTTTGTCGCCGGGGAGATAGAACACGCCATCCTCGAAGCTTGGGACAATGAAAAACCCGACGTCATGGTAATAGAGGGGCAGGGTAGTTTGATGAATCCGATTTTCCCGGGAGGATTTGAAATACTCTCCGCCGGGCAGCCGCACGCGGTGGTGATGCAGCACGCTCCCTTGCGCGAAGATTACGACGGACTGGAAAAGACCCCGATACATCCGCTGGATATCCAGATCCGGGCGGTGGAGTTGATCTCGGAGAAACCGGTGATCGCGGTGACCCTGAACCACGAGGGGATGCAGACCGATGAGGTCGAGGAGTACAGCGAAAGGATCGGTCAGGAGTGCGGTTTGCCCACGGTGGATCCGCTGCTGCAAGACCTGGGTCCGGTGATCAGAGAGATCGGTCACCTGATGTCCAAGCGTTGAGGGACTTATGAGAATAGAGAGATGCGAGGCCTGGCCGGTCGAGCTGGACCTGGCCGAACCCTTCTCCATCGCCTACAGCACCATCGACAGTACGGTCAACTATTTTCTCCGTCTGGAGACCGACCGGGGCTTGCTCGGCTACGGTTGTGCCGCTCCGGATGAGGAGGTCACCGGGGAGAACGCCGCAAGCATCCGGCAGGCTTTGAACGAGGTGGCAATCCCGATTCTCCGCTCCGCCGATCTCCGATACACCAGCCGCCTGCTTTCGGAAATTCACTTCCACCTAGCCGACCAGCCCACTGCGGCTGCGGCGGCGGATATCGCCATCTTCGACCTATTGGCCCGGAGCGCGGGGATACCCCTCTACCAATACTTGGGTGCCTACCGAGACTCGATCGTCACCAGCATCACCATCGGCATTATGCCCCTCGAGGATACCTTGCGTAAGGCCCGGAAGTGGAAGAGCCGAGGCTTCCGAGCGATAAAACTGAAGGGCGGCCTCGATCTGGAGGGGGATATCGAAAAAGTGCAACGGCTACGGGAGCTCCTGGGTCCGGAGACGGCTCTGCGATTCGACGCGAACCAAGGCTACTCTAGAAGCGAAGCTCTACGTTTGATAGGCGAAGTCGGCCAGGAGCTGGAGTTCTTGGAGCAGCCCTGCGGGCGGGAAGATGTACGGGCCTTCGGGGAGCTGCGGGTCGGCAGAAGAGTGGATGCCTCGGACTGTCCGCTGATGGCCGACGAGGCGGTCCTCGGACCGGAGGATACCTTTGCGCTCATCGCTGCGACGGAGGAGGGCGGCCTGGAACGGGTCGGAGCAAAGCGGAAGGGGCCGGAGCTCTGCAATATCAAACTGGCCAAAAGCGGCGGTATCCGGCGCGCGGCGGCGATGGACTCGGTCGCGGCTGCCGCGGGGGTGGGGACCATGGTCGGCTGCATGGACGAGGCGGGGCTCGGAGTAGCCGCCGGCCTAGCCTTCGCCCTGTCGAGCCCCAACGTGAGATACGCCGATCTGGACGGTCACCTTGAGTTTCTCAACGACCCCAGCGCCGCGGCGCTTCGACTGGAGGACGGGCTGCTCTACCCCCTGGAGGCGGAGGGCTTGGGGATAAATCCGTAGAGCTGAATTGCTCGGCAAGGCTCCCCTTTTTTTATCAAGATACCCGCTCTCTCTGCTCCAGGTGGCGCTGAAGGAGGTCTATCGCTCGCCGCGAGTCATCCTCGAGGCGAAAGTGAACCCCCGCTTCCGAAGGTCGGTAGGAGGGGTCAAAATGTTCGGTGAAACTCAGGTATTTATCCAAATACTCTTCCAGTGAAGTGAGCCTGCCGACAATCCCGCGGCCCGATTTTTCTAACATTTTTGCATTCAGAGTCTGTTCGTACTGTTTTTCGAAGGGGAGACTCAGCACCGGTTTCTTTAGATGCAGAGTCTCGCTGAGGAGCTGATGTCCGGCGTTGGTGATCACTCCCCGGCAGGAGGCCAGAGCGGCGACGAAGTCTTCTCCGGGTTGAGGAAATACTTGGTGCTTTAGCCCCCTCTTTTCGAGTTCCTCGACGACCTGGGGCCGCATCGATTCGTGGAGGTAGACCAGAAAAAAGTCGCCGGTCTCCGGTTGTGCTTCGCGTATCTCTCGACGGATGATCGGGCCGACATCTCCTTGATAGAAGGACGAGATGATCCTCTGATCGTACTCGCCCATCATTAGGGAGGAGATTATTTTCGCCAGCAGCGCATCCGGGCTGAAGGCGGCGCTGCGCAGGACTACCGACGGGTGGTTGAGCTGGATTATTGGGATCCCGGCCTTTCTGGCAGCCTTGGGAACAAAAGGTTCGAAGTCACTGATCAGACTGTCAATGTCCATGAGTCTGATCTGATCGTAGAGGTCGGAAGTGTAGGCACCGCTGCTCAGAATGTGCTCGAGATTGTCCAGGCTCGTTTTGAGCAGGTCGATTCTATTCTCTTCGATCACGAGCTTGTAATATGGAATGGAAAAAATGAAACTCTCCGGAAAATGCGCCTTCAGAAAGGGGTGGTACTTGTCGGGGCACCAGAAGACCAGCTCGTGTTCCCTCTCCAGTATTTGAGCCAGGGCGGTCATCCTGGTCAGGTGTCCACGCCCCTGTCCGTTGATCGAAATACCTATTCTCATTCTCTCCTCCTGTACCGGTTTAGCTGCAACATAGAGCAGCAGCATGTGTAGAACATCAAGAAATGATAAGAATTGGATAAAAAAGGTCCCCCGAAGGGGACCAGAAAGAAAAAAATGGAGGAGATAGTTCTTGAACGCGTCTACCTACTTGTACAGACTCGCCTTTCCGTCGCTTTTTAGTACTCCGGAGGCTTTCTCTGCTGCTTCTTCTCGCCGCGTGACCTCTTCTCTTTCAGCCGTCGCTCCTTGGAGCTCTTCGAGGGTTTGGTGGGCCGTCTTTTTTTGGGGCGCTGCATCGACGCGTAGATGAGCTCCACCGTCCGCTCGACGGCGGCCTCGCGGTTTTTGTTCTGGCTGCGGGTCTCCGATGCGTGGATTATCAACTCCCCCTGGGTGTTTATCCTGCCGGCGAGCCGCTGGGCGACGTGCCTCTTCTGCTGCTCCCCTAGGGGAAGACGGGAGATGCGTAGTCTCAGGGTCACTTTAGTGTCGGAGGTGTTGACGTGCTGTCCTCCCGGACCGCCGGAGCGGGAGAAGCTCAGCTCCGCCAGCTGCAGAATCCAGTCGCGGATCTCCCCTCGGTTCAACTCACGGCTCCTTCCTTCTCGACTTGATCCTCCGCAGCCGTTTCGGTGCTTCGAAAAATCGACCGTAAGCTGTAGAGCAGCCAGGAGAAGGCCAGCAGAAAGGTGAAAAACTCGGCCACCGGGAAGGCGAACCACAGTACGTCGAGGCCAAAAAATCGTCCGAAGAGGTACATTGCCGGTAGTAGGAGGACTATCGTTCTCAGCAAGGCTACCAGCAGGCTGGGGGTACCCCGACCGAGGGCCTGGAAAATGTTGACGCTCATAATGGTGGGGCCGACGAAGAGAAATCCGATGCTGATTCGACGCAGGGCTATGGTACCGATTCGTACCAGCTCTGGGTCGCGGTTGAACATGGTGATCAGCTGTCTGGGGATGGACTGAAACAGGAGAAAGCCCAGGAAGGTGAAAGAGAAGGCGGTGATAATGGCGATCCGAGCGGTCTGCTTCATCCGGGGAATATTCCCGCTGCCGTAGTTGTAGCCCATCAGGGGCATGACCCCCTGGCCGAGCCCGAAAACGGGCATGAAAATAAAGGATTGGAGACGGAAGAATACGCCGAAGACCGCGATGGCGGTGGTGTTGAAACTGCCGATGATCAGATTGCCCCCGGCGAGCATGACGCTGGCCAGCATCTGCATCATCATCACCGGCAGTCCCACCCGGTAGATCTCCCGGAACATCGTCAGCTGCGGACGGAACCCGCGCATGTGAATCTTTATTTCGTTTTTATCACTGAACAGGATACGCAACACAAAGGTCCCTGAAATGATCCGCGACAGAACCGTGGCCACGGCGGCGCCGCGGACCCCCATCTCCGGGAAGAAGCCGATACCAAATATAAACAGCGGGTCCAGAGCGATGTTCAAACCGGCCCCGATGAGCATGGTCAGCATAGGGATGAAGGTGTTTCCCTCCCCTCGGAGTATTCCATTGAAAAGCATGGGGATAAACATGGCGATCGAGCCGACCATAATGATCCGGATGTATTCGGACCCCATCTCTATCAGCTGCGGTTCGCTGGTGAAGAGACTCAACAACTGTCGTGCCCAGAGCATCCCAGCTACGGCAACGCTGGCCCCCAACATCAGGGCGATCAGTACGATGTGGTCAGCGATGAGTCCAGCCTTTTCCCGATCTCCGGCGCCCAGTGTTCGGGAGATCAGGGAGGTGGCGCCGACTCCCGTTCCCACCGCCAGGGCGATCAGCACCATTTGGATGGGGAAGGCCAGCGAGAGAGCAGACAGGGCTTCCTTGCTGACGTGGCCGATGTAGATGCTGTCCACCACGTTGTAGAGCGCCTGGACCGCCATCCCGATGATTCCCGGGATGGACAGACGAAACAGAAGCGGCAGTACCGGTTCGGTTCCCAGTCGAGCAGAACCCGCGGAGGCTTGCTTACTTTGCTTCATACGACGACTCCTGTTGTTGATTGAGAATACCGGTGAGAACGGCTTCGATCTTTTTTATCGACTCTAAAAAAACGTCTATTTCCTCAGGGCTCAGCTGTTCCTTCACCTGCTGGTCCACCCTTTTGAGAATGGAAAAAAAACTCCCCCGCATTCCCTCGGCTCTGTCGGTCAATTCGACGATGCTGCCTCGGCGGTCTCGGGGGTCGATGGTCTTGCGGACTAGCGACTTTTTTTCAAGAGTTGCCACCGCCCTGGCGACCGCTCCCTTGTCCAGCCGGTACATCCGGCAGAGTTCGTGCTGGTGCAAGGATTTGTGGTGGAAAAGGGCGATGAGTATGTGAAATTGTCCGCTGCCGAGCTCGATGCCCTGTTCTTTCAGCAGCGATGTCACCACTATACGGTGGAGGCGGTGGGCGATGCTCAGGTGGCGTCCTATTGGTTCGTGCTCCATGGCACAATGGTAAGAAAAAATTGTTGACTTGTCAACAAAAAGTGGGGTGCCCAGCGAGATTTGCTCCGCTTTTTCATTGCTTAAACTTTTTTTGCAAAAATTAAAAACTTTTGATAAACTGAGCTCACTACCGATTCAGGAGGAAAAAATGTTAGACGAATCCCTATTGTCCACGCGCACTTCGAGAATGGGTTCCAGTGCGATACGAGAAATATTGAAGGTCCTCGCCCGTCCGGGGATTGTATCTCTGGCCGGGGGGATGCCGGCGCCGGAGGCCTTTCCCATGGACCATGTGGAGGGGCTTTTTGGAAAAGTCATCTCCAAATACGGTAGCGACGCGCTGCAGTACGGCACCACCGAGGGCTTCACCCCCTTGAAAGCCGCTCTGGCGAAGTACCTGAACGGTCGCGGTATTCAGACCAAGGCCGAGCAGATCAACATCACTACCGGCAGCCAAGGGGTCTTGGACGCGCTGGGGAAAATCTTTGTCTCCCCCGGCGACGCCATCGCCGTGGAGGCGCCCACCTATTTGGGCGCCCTGCAGGCCTTCAACCCCTACGAACCAGAGTACGTGGAGATGGAGACCGACGAGCAGGGTTTGATCCCCGAGTCCATGGAGGAGGTGGTCCGGAAGCACCATCCCAAGCTGGTCTACCTGGTACCGACCTTTCAGAATCCCACCGGACGGACCATACCGTTGGAACGCCGCCGGCAGATCGCCGAGATCGCCGCCCGACACAACGTACTGGTCGTCGAAGACGACCCCTACGGACAGCTGCGCTACCGCGGCGATCATGTCGCGCCGATCCAGTCTTTCGCGCCGGAGCAGGTGATCTACTGCGGTTCCTTCTCCAAGGTATTCGCGCCGGGGCTGCGGGTAGGCTACTATGTGGCTCCCGACTTTGTCCGGGAGTGGCTGATCAGGGCGAAGCAGGGGGTAGATCTGCACACCAGTTCTCTTTCTCAGGCCTTGGCCGCGGAGTTTCTCGCCGAGGGACTGATGGAGCAGCACCTGCCGAAGATTATCAAGCTCTACAAGCCGAAGCAGGAGGCGATGCTGCAGGCGCTGCGGGATTTCTTTCCCGACAGTTTCCGGTGGACCGAACCGGAAGGGGGGATGTTCATCTGGGCGGAAGGTCCGAAAGGCTTGGATACGGTCGAGCTCTACCACCGGGCGGTGGAGAAGAAGGTCGCTTTTGTGCCGGGACGCTACTTCTACACCCGGGAGGGCGCCGGTGCCGAGACGATGCGCCTGAACTTCACCATGGCTGACGAAGAGACCCTCCGGGCCGCGGTCCAGCGACTATCCGAGGCGATCAAAGAGACTTAGTAGAGGAACAATAGCCCGTCAAATCTATCCTATGGACTGTGAAAAAAGCCGAGTCTTAGGTTATAATACACGGTATGTGGTGGAAGATGGTGTTTTCACTCTTGGGTGTCATGGTACTCGCCTCCTGCGTTACAGGGCTCGGCGAGGTGGAGGTGGGGGAGGTGGAGCTCCTCCTACGCGACAAAGAGGGCTGGGCAGTAGAGCGCCTGCTGCCGGGCGAAAGGTACGAGATGGAGATCAGAGTTTTCGATACATCGGGCGGGGAGATCTCCAACCCGGATCACCGGGACTTCATTCTGCATAATCGCGGATCCGTCGAGATCGTCCGCCAGACTATGTTCGGTCTGGAAATAGAGACCTCCAAGGAGACCTTTCACCCTGCCGGAGAGCCGGCTTACTCTTTTGATCTGGCCCTGGCGGGAAATCCCTATCCGGCTCAGACCTACGATTTTGATCTGGACTGGGACCGTTATACCAGGATCGATTACAGCGGCGCCGACGGCGAGGAGGGCGAGGGGGGAAGTCCCGGCAGCTCCGCCTCGGGAGAGACGGCGGACCAGGTAGACGGCGAGTCCGGCGACCGAGGGGAGGAGGGCGAGGACGGACGGGACGGCCTCGATGTGAGCCTGCTGGTTCTCACCTACGATCATGGGGGCGAGGATCGCTTACTCTTTTTCGATGTGCAGCGCCGCGTGCTCTATCTCACCGCGAAGAAGCTCATCACCGTTGACAGCAGCGGTGGTGACGGAGGGGATGGGGGCGACGGCGGTTCCGGCGGCCGTGGGGCGGAATTCTACGACGAAGAGACCGAGGAGACGGTTCGGGGCAAGGGCGGACGTCCCGGTTCCGGCGGCGACGGTGGGGACGGAGGCGACGGTGGGGATATCACGATCATTTCTCCGGACCACCGCCTTTTCAACTATATAGCACCCGTAGCTGAGGGTGGCCGCGGCGGAAGGGGCGGCTCGGCGGGCAAAGGTGTGGGCAGCGGCGGAGGATTTTTTCTGAGCTTTTCCCTTGACGGAAGGTCCGGAGAGGACGGAAGGAATGGGAAGGTTCTTTTCCGAACCATCGACCGCGGTGAGCTGGAGCATTATCTGGACATGATAAACGCCGAAGGCTTTGATCCGGGACGAATCGCGGGGTATTAGGCGAGGTTTCGTCTGACCGCGTAGTCAAGCAGTTCCTGGTACTTTTTGTCCAGGCGATGTATTTCCAATATCTGGGCTTGTCGGGGAGGTGTCTTCCCCACGCTGTTCGTCTCCGTCTGTTCCAATGTATCCCCCGCAACCGGAACCGCCGACGGCTCGGGCAGGAGTTGCTGCAACCTCGCTGGGTCGGCCTCGTATTTTTCAACCAAAAAATCAATCGATTTTTCGCTCAGCGGCATCCCGTGGTAGTTGACCAGCACGTGGGCCAGACGGTGAATCGGAGTCCGTACGTTTTTCTGGACCTCCCGCACCAGGGAGACCGCCATCCCGGCCTTGGCGGTGGCGGACATGTCGAGCTCCACCGATGCGAGGTAGGGGGCGTTGGAGCTTTCGACGGCGTATTGAATTTCGAAGCGGCTTATCTGCAGGTCCTGTTCCAAGCGCATGGCGATATCTATGGCCAGCTTTTTGTAATCGTTCATATGGGGAGTCCGGTTTTCCCCAAAAGTGCCCAGCAGCTTGTGAACCTCTTTGGCGAAACGGAGTTTCTCGCTTTTAGACAGCTCTATATGTTTCTCTACAATACGAATGCCCCGGCTTTTCTCTCCGGGGGTCAGTAGGTGGAGGGGAAACTTCTTGGCCGCGTTGGACTTGATTTCCTGATACTTCGCCTCGCTCCGTCGCAGGGCGGTGTAGCGCTTCTGCATCTGGAGGTTTGCCGCCCGCAGGGAGCGGTGCAGCGCCAGGGCTGTGCTGAGCTGCAACAGCTTATCGTGCAGCTCTTTGCTGCTGTACTTTTTCCGGCGTTGAAAGGGGATGTTGCCGGTCTGTTTTTTGAGTTCCCTGTACAGTTCCTCGATGGCCTGTAGGATATTGCGGTACATCCGGTCCACGGTGCTCAATACCGGGGTGGCCGCCGGCACAATGTCCACCGGGTTGGAGTCGACGAAGAGCTCGGCCATGGCACGCAGCTTGTTGTTCCGCAGGTAGGCCGCTTTGCGGAAGGCCAGGCGGTGGCGGTCGAGCTGCTCCGAGGCTTCGGTGAAGTTCTTCGAGCCTATATAGCGCAGGGAAAAAACCGGGATATCGCGACCGGCCAGCATCTCGTAGGCCAGGGTGAAGATCTCCTCGGCATCGGCCAGGCTCATCATGAATCTTGTCATGTTCGGGTTGGTAATCGTTAG
>OMKS01004193.1_pt1 | contig 10990 bp, 10 predicted proteins | sample 1674721 | NCBI WGS metagenome assembly OMKS01 (sample SAMN06264996, study PRJEB25208) | sediment metagenome | isolation source: hot spring sediment | place: USA: California | collected 2014-09-02 | reverse complement strand
CTTCACAATGAAGCGGAAATAGAAGTTTTGTCCAAAAGCGGTGCCGTTGGGCGCTCTGGCGATGAAGTCAACGGTGTAGGTGCCGGGTTCTTCGGGCGCAAAGAATTGCGCGCGCATAATAACTTCGCTTTGTGCAATCGCCGGATACAGGTCAAGGGGTGCATCAACGTTCACCTGTGAAGGTACGCGCAAATCCATGGTGTAGCCGGGTCCCCAGTTACAGGAGCCGGAATTCTTCACCAGCCAGCGTTTGTCGATCAAAGCGCCGGGAGCAACCTCGACGTCATCTTCCGTATAAATGCCGATATCACGCAGGTATTGCAGGTTGTTGGAGCAGCTGGCAGAGGCCGGCAGAGGAGTGGGCGTGGCGCGTGGGGTGGGCGTGCGGGTTGGCACCGGTGTGGGCAGCACAAATGCCGGCACCTCTTCGGTAGGCGCATAACTGCGCACCGGGGCGATGCTGCACGCACTGAACGCCAGAAATACCATGCCCAGCAGGGCGATCAAAAGTAATCGTTTCCTCATAGTTATCATTCTATCAAAGCTTTGCCGCAGGTGTTAATCAAAAGTTATCGCAATCCTTTCGATGCAAGAAATACACCATACCGCACTTGACAGGGGAGTGAACAAAAGTATAGTTAAGTCGATTTTGCCATCGAAGGAAGAAGAACATGGAAAGCCTGTCTCCAGCTATTGAGATAACGGCGCTTCACAAAAGTTACGGCAGCGTCAAAGCTCTGCAAGGGGTTGATGTCACCATTCAACGCGGTGAGATCTTTGGCTTTTTGGGTCCCAACGGCGCCGGAAAAACCACCACCATCCGCTGTATGCTTGACCTGATCCGTCCTGACAGCGGGCAGATGCGCGTTCTGGGCATTGACCCGCAGCAGGATCCGGTCGCGGTGCGCGAGAAGGTCAGCTACCTGCCGGGTGAATTGAACCTCGACGCCGCCCTGAAAGTCAGCGACCAGCTGCGCTATCTGGCGGAACTGCGCGGCAACACCGTTGATTGGCGCTATGTAGAGCGATTGGCGCAGCGCTTTGACCTCAACCTCCGCCTGCGCATCAAGAACCTTTCCAAAGGCAACAAGCAGAAGGTAGGCATTGTGCAGGCGCTCATGCAGCGATCGAACCTGCTCATTTTGGATGAACTTACCTCCGGCCTCGACCCGCTGATGCAGCAAGAGGTGCTCAAAGCCCTCAAGGAAGCCCGCGAGGACGGGGCAACTGTGTTCTTCTCCTCACACATCATCGGCGAAGTGGAAGCCATCGCTGACCGCGTTGCTATCATCCGCAAGGGCGTCATCGTGGAAACCGTCACCCCCGAGGCGCTGGCTGCCATGCAGATCAGGCGCGTGCGCGCTACTTTTCAAGACGAGGTGACTGCGAATGCCTTCACCCGGCTGGCGGGCGTCAAGGTGCTGCCGCAGGACCGCGAACGCACATTGCGCTTTGAGATCAGCGGCGAGATGGACGCCTTCATCAAAACCCTCAGTCGTTTCACGGTGGTCGACCTCGAAATGGAACGGCCCACCCTCGAAGAAGCGTTCATGGCGTATTATCAGGAAAGGGTGTGACCTATGTGGGCGGAATATAAGAATACATTTCGCAAACTGCGCGGCGCTGTCATTGGCTGGGGCATCGGCTTATTCGTCTACACCTTGATGATGATGGCGCTGTTCGAAACCGTTGCCAACGTGGGGCTGGCCTATATGACCTTCATTGATGCCTTCCCTGAAGAAATGTGGGGCTTCTTCCCCTATCTTGACCAGTTCCAGACACCGATTGGCTTCCTGGACACCTATTTCTTCAGCTATATCAATATCATCATGGGTATTCTGATGGTGGGCATGGGTGCGAAATTGATTGTCAAGGACGAAGAAGAAGGCGTACTCGACCTGACCATGGCGTATCCCATCAGCCGCACCGAATTGTTCTGGGCGCGCGTGCTGGCGGCAGTGACCGCCGTGTCTGCCATCCTTCTGGCGGCGATCGCCGGTTGGCTGGTGGTGCCCAAGGTGGAATCCTGGACGCTTTCCACCGGGAAGTTGCTGCTCGCACATCTGCCATTGCTGGCGCTGCTGCTGTTGTTCGGTGCGCTGGCGCTGCTGCTCAGCCTGGTGCTGCCGTCGGTCAAGGCTGCCAGCGGGGCGGCGGGCGGACTTATGGTTGCCAACTACCTGTTAAATGCGCTTGCCAACCTGGACGACAGACTGCAGTCGATCAACCAGCTCACCCCCTGGCATTATTATCAGGGCGGCGGCGCGGTCGCTGAACTCAACTGGGGCTATCTGGCGGGGATGCTGGGCGCGGCTTTGCTGCTGACCCTGCTGGCGTGGTGGCGTTTCTCCGCACGTGACATCCGCGTAGGCGGAGAAGCAGGCTGGGAACTGCCGCGCTGGCTGGCGCTCAAAAAGCAGGCCAACACCAATAACGGAAGATAAGCCGGGGTGTATTGAACCTCTACACATAGAAAATGCAAACCCCCATCCAAACCGGGTGGGGGATTGTTGTTCATTATTTGTCTTTCAGAAGCTACCAAGGCCGACGGTGATTAAGCAACCTGAATTAACCCTGAATGAGCGGACAGAATTTCGCAACCTTATAAGTTTTTGAAATAGGTTGCCAACGCCAGCAGTATAAAAGCTACTGCCACGAACCAGAAAGCATATTCCGAAATAACGGGTATCGAGATGATGGCTCCCAGAATTCCCAGTACGCCGAGAATCACAGCAATCCACCAGGTGGTATTTTTGGGGGCATTAAGTTTCATATATCGTCTCCTTGATTTAATGAATGTAAGCATCTTCTGCGTATCTGTTCGAGAAAAACTCTGAAGAGACCCGCTGAAGACCAACCATGGCCTTCGTTTTTAATGGCATTCATTCCATTACTATCTATTATAAGGTTAATATTCATTAATTTTTATTAACACCGATAAAGTGTAGAGTCAATGTGTGCCAGCCTGAACCTTTGTCAGGAATAGATCCTGCAATCAGCAGGGCGTTATTTTCAATGGCTAAGTCCATCCATATGGCGGAATAGTCCTTCCAGGTCGTTGACCAGCGCCGGATCATTCTTTGCCAGCAGATCAATCAACCCGGCGCCATGGGCATAGAAACTGACGCAGGTGAACGGCTCATGCCCACCGCCCTGGTTGAGGGACAGGTTCAGGGCTGACTGCATGCGGTTCTCCAACCAGCGCGCGAAACCTTCTTTCCATTCCTGCCACAGCATGTATTCATAGCCCAAGGACGCCAACATGGCCCGCAGCACTGCCCGCGCCTCGATCACGGCAATGGTGTTGGTCATAACCTTTCCTTCATTAACAGTTTGGCTGCAAATATTATAGTATTGAAATATACCGTTGTGTAAGGCTGGAGAAAAACACAACGGTATATCATTTTCTTTGTACCGGATGGCAGACAAACAAACAATTACATGGCGTCATCCCCAAACTCAGTGCAAAATGCTTTTCGTAGTTGTACATCCCATTGTCCGATGGGGGCGAGCCTGCCAAAGAAGAAACGCAACACCGGCGGTTCAGAAATCCAGGTCAGCCCTCTTACCAATTCACGGTGCTCAAACAACCATTTCAGGCGGTCAACAGCATATTCAATGTGTGACATGGTATACACACGCCGCGGCAAAGCCAGGCGCATCAACTCGACCCCCGCAGGCACATCATTTCCGTCTATGTCACGATCGGTTGAGATGGTGCCGCGTTCCATACCACGCACACCAGATACCAGAAAAAATGCAGCCGCCAGCGCTCCGGCAGGATATTCAGTCTGGGGAATGTGTGGTAGAAAACGGCTCACGTCAACATGGCAGGCCAGTCCTCCGGCGGGTGTGACCACTGGTAGATTTTCTTCCACCATGCGCCTGACAAAGAATGCCACCATCTCAGCGCCTGAGCCGGCGATATCATCAGACAGCATCTCGCGCAAACCAACTGCCATAGCTTCAATTTCTTTGGTTGACATGCCACCGTAGGTGGAAAACCCTTCAAAAAGCGGCACCAGCGGCAGCAGGCGATCAAACAGTGCCTGGTCATTCATAGCAATCATGCCGCCGCGCACAGCGGGGCCTTTGCGGGCGGACATATAATAAAGGTCAACCATTGTCATCATTTCTCTGGCAATATCTGCCACACTGCGCTCCGGCTGTTCGCGCTGCTGAATAAAGAAAGCATTTTCCATCAGCAATGAACCATCGAATACCAGCATAATGTTGTGCTGGTTGCAGATTTCACGCACAGCTTGTAGGTTACGCATGGAAAAAGGTTGTCCGCCGATCAGGTTGGTTGTGGCTTCCATGCGGATGAATGCTACGTTTTCTGCCCCAAGTTCATCTATCGTTTTGGTAAGTTTATCCAGATCGATATCCCCTTTGAATGGGTTGTCGCTTTGAGTTTTCAGCGCTTCGTCTTGATACAGTTCCAATACCACCCCGCCTGCCATCTCAAAATGGGCTTTGGTGGTGGTGAAGTGGTAATTCATAATGCAGGCTTGACCAGGCTTGACAAAGGTTTTGGCGATGAGGTGTTCAGCGGCGCGTCCCTGATGCACGGGGATGGTGAGAGCGAACCCCAACATCTCCTTTACCGCGTCAGCCAGTTTGAAAAAGCTTTCGCTGCCCGCATAAGCATCATCTGACACCATCATGGCCGCTAGCTGGTTGTCGCTCATGGCGTTTGTGCCGCTGTCCGTGAGCATATCTAGAAAGATGTCGCGGCTGCGCAGCAGGAAGGTATTAAAGCCTGCCTCCTGCATGGCTCGATGGCGCCGATCTATTGGGTGCAGCCAGGTTTGTTGCACAATGCGCACCTTGTGCATTTCCATGGGGATGGTTTTTCCAGACGATAATGTGATTTGCATGTTTACTTCTCCTATAAAGTTGGTTGGGTTATGAAAACAAAAAACGAGCCATCCGTATGGATTGGCTCGCTCTCTACAGGTGAGGATGGAATCAAATCAGGTATTCATCAACCACACACTACCCAACGACCTTCCAAACAGAAGTCTGGCTGGCTTGGGATAATAATAAGCATAGGAATTGTTGAACGATAAAGTCATCAGGGTCTGTTTCTGATTTTGTGACATTATAACGGCATGCCGTAAAAAAACAAAGGAATGCACAAGATTGATAGATATTTCTCATCCGAAGCCATAGTGTATAATTTTTAGTGGCATGATAAACCAATCCCTTTTCCGCCGTTATTCGTGAATACCGACATACTCCTGACCTTTGCCATCCTGGCTGCCGCTACGCTGTTCTTCATCACCGAATGGCTGCGGGCAGACGTGGTGGCATTAATGGTGCTTGTGGCGGTGGTGGTCAGCGGCCTGGTCACACCACAAGACGCCATTGCTGGCTTTGGCAATTCGGCGGTAGTGACCATCTGGGCGGTCTACATCCTTTCAGCAGGATTGGCGCGCACCGGTGTGGCAACCATGTTGGGCAGGCAGGTGGTGCGGCTTTCAGGCAAATCGGAAAAAGGACTGATGAGTGTTTTGATCGTCAGCACCGCACTGGTGACTTCGGTGATGAATATCAATGGCGCGGCAGCCATGTTCCTGCCGGTGACCATCAATATCGCCCGCCGTACCAAACGTGCGGCTTCGCGCTTGTTGATGCCCATGGCGTATGGCGCGCTGTTGGGAGGCATGCTGGTGTTGTTTGGCACTTCTTCCAACCTGGTGGTGAGCGGCTACCTGTATGAGGCGGGATTGCCGCCGCTGGAATTCTTCAGTTTCACCCCCATCGGTCTGGTCATCCTGGCAGCCGTGCTGATGTATATGAATGTGATCGGACACCGCTTGCTGCCGCAGCGACAGACCCCGCAATCAAGCGCGGCAAGGAACGGCAATGGCGAAGACCTGCACAGCCTGTATGGCATCGAAGAACGGCTGGCGCTGCTGACCATCCCCGCGGGCAACCCTCTTGTCGGTATGACGATTAATGAAAGCCGCATCGGTCACACCCTGGGGTTGACCGTTTTGCGCATAAAACGTGCCAATGGTCACCGTTATTCTCCCACAACAGATATGAAATTGGAAGCCGGCGACCGTCTGCTGGCGCTGGGGCGTTTAGACCAGTTAAACCAATTGACCCAGGCGCGGCTCTTTGATATCGAGGAAGATGTACCGGCTCTTGATCAAATTTTGAGTAATCACATCTATCTGGCTGAGTTCCGGCTGTCTGATCAGTCCCCATTGCTGAACCAGACCCTGGCAAGTATTGATTTTCGCCGAATGTATCAGGTCAACGTGATCGCCATCCGCCGCGGCAAGCGTTTTTTTCGCACCAGGTTGAATCACATTCCGCTGCAGCAGGGTGATTATCTGTTATTGGAAGGGCAGTCCAACCACTTGGAAGCGTTCAGCCAGGAGCCTGATTTTCGTATGTTGACCCAGGACAAAACTTCTGAATACCATCTGTCCGAACGCCTGCTGTTCATCACCATCCCTGAAGGCTCAGCACTGGCTGGTAAATCTTTACAAGAAGTACGTTTGGGAGAAGTCTATGGCATTTCGGTGCTGACCATTCAACGCGGTTTAGAAGAATGGACTCTGTCTAAAGCTGATACTGAGTTAGCTGCGGGTGATAGGATGATTGTATCAGGTCATCCCACAGATATTGACGCGTTGGATGGTTTGCGCAATCTTTCTATCGAAGTAGATGTCGACGTTAAGGCAGCTGAACTTGAATATGATGATTATGTCATGGTTGAGGTAATTCTTTCACCGCATGGCAGCCTGGGTGGCAAGACCTTGCAGGACATCCATTTCCGCGAGAAATTTGGTATCTCGGTCCTGGCCATCTGGCATGGAGATAGGCCTTACCGCACAGCACTTTCCGACCTGCCTCTGCAAAACGGAGATGGGTTGCTATGTTATGGGCGGAGGGAACGCTTTGCATTGCTCGCCAAAGAACCCGATTTCGTTGTAATGCGCATGGATGTGCAGGAGCAACCGCGTTTGGACAAAGCACCGATAGCGGCGGTGATCATGGTCGCCGTGATCGGGCTCGTGATCTCACGCCTGCTCCCGATATCAATTGCTGCCATCGCCGGAGCCGCTATGATGGTAATCACCGGCTGCCTGGATATGGATGAAGCCTACCGCGCCATTAACTGGAAAGCAATCTTTATTTTGGGTTCCATGCTGTCATTGGGGATGGCGATGCAGCAAAGCGGTGCAGCGCAATTCTTGGCCAATGGCGTCATCAGCACCATCGGTGATTTTGGCGTTCATGCCATTCTGGGCGGGATCATGCTGCTGACCCTGGTGTTGAACGCTTTGATTCCCGGGGTGGTCAATGCCGTCATTATGACCCCTATCGCCATGGTTACCGCAACCAACCTGGGGGTATCACCGCTGCCATTCGTGATGGGCATTGCCTACATGGTGGCTTCCAGTTTTATGACGCCGGTCTCGCATGCCGCCAATATGCTGGTGATGAGCCCGGGCGGTTATCGCTATACCGATTATGTGAAGAACGGCATCCCCATCGCGCTGATCGTTTTTGTGGTCAGTTTTCTGATGATGCCATTTGTCTTCCCGTTCTGATAGGCAATTTGCACCATTCAGACTTTCGTACAGGATAAAAAATCCTCCCAAAGTAGGGTATTTTTTCCTTCTCTGGCAGGGTGTCAGGGAGGGGCAAATGTTTTATTGTATAGTTGTCGCTCAAACGAAGGAAAACGAACACTATTTTCACAAAAGGAGAAAGATCATGTATAAAAAAATAACCTTGCTGTCCATGGTGGCTGTGCTCTTGCTCGTGCAAGCCTGCTCCAGCATGGTTCCGGCGCAAGACGCGCAATCACGCGCAAAGGTCGCTGAAGGCTTTTATGACCGGTATCTGGGCTACATCAGCTATCCCGCCAAAGAATCCTTCCACAACAGGTTGTCAGAAGGCGCCTATCGCGACAGCGGTTATCTCTTGCAAGCTTTCTTCGCAGAACTGGTCACGTTGGTGGAAGGAAACTTGTTCTTTGACCCGGTTCCGATGGCGCAGGACATTCTCTCAAATTTCAGCGTAGATGTCAGTGCTGAGGCAGACAGAGCGGTTGTACGCCTGCAATTCGGCGACCTTAGTGTCAAAGATCTATTGATCAGCCTGGTGGAAGAAGACGGCACCTGGAAGATCAACGGTATTTGCCTGATGGGTTAACACCCAATGGCGTATATCAAACACCTTCTGCTGCATGAGAGCAACCAGGGGAGGTGTTTTTTATTACCGCCAACATTCTTGTCGGTATGGAGGTGTCAGGCAGAGTTTCAAGCGATCGGCAGGGTGAAATAAAAAGCCGTGCCGTGTCCTTCGCCCTGTGATTCTGCCCGGATGAGGCCGCCATGGGCTTCCACCAGATGTTTGGCGATGGTCAGGCCGCTTACCAGAATTGAAGCCATGTCAGTTCCTTCTGTAATTATGCCCTCAAATCAAGCAGCCCGGCGGAATCAACATCCAGCAGCAGGCGCGCGTGCGGGGTCTGGCGCAGGATGGAAGCCGGACAATCCTCGCTGATTGGGCCTTCCAGCGCGGTCTTCACCGCCTGGGCTTTGCGTGCTTCTGGCACGATGCCGATCACGCAGGCAGGTGCCAGCAATGCTGGGATGGTCAGGGTGATGGCTTCCCGGGGAACTTCATCAGGGCTGGTAAAGTGCCCCTCGCCCACCTGCTGGCGGCGGCTCTGCTCCGCCAATCTCACCACCTTGACCGTCAGCGGATCGTCAAAATCGGCATAGGGCGGGTCGTTGAAGGCGATATGTCCGTTTTCGCCGATGCCCAGGCAGCAGATGTGCGGCGGATACTGGCGCAGCAGGGCGGTGTAACGGTCACATTCCTGCTGGCTGTCGGCGGCATCCCCGATGACTTCATAGAAAGCCAGCGGTTGCAAGTAGCTGATGATGTGTTGGTGCAGATAACGCCGAAAACTGGCGGGGTGATCGGCTGTCATGCCCACATACTCGTCCATGTGGAAAATGCGCACCCGCTGCCAATCCACCCCGGCGGCGCGGCGTCGCAGGGCGTCATAGAACCCCAGCATGGAGTTGCCGGTGGCAAAAATGAGGTGGACGGCGGGTTGTGACGCCAGCAGGGCGTTAATCTCGCGGATGAGATACGCCGCGGCGGCTTCGCCCAGCGCCTGGCGGGTGGGGTGCACCTCCACGGTCAACTGGTCATAGCGCAGGATGCGTGTTTCATTCATAGGTTGGTTCCTTGTTCGTTGCGGTAACAGACCTTCCCTTGCAGGGCGGTCAGATGGATATGGATGGATCGGGCTGCTTCATCAATGCTAAACAACACCAGGCTGCCAGACTGGCAGCCCAGCAAACGGCGCGGGTTTTCGACTGTCATACGCAGGACAGATGCCAGCGGGATATCATCTTCAAACAACATCAGGGCGGCATCTTGTGTCAGTGTTCTGGCAGCCCCCGCCAGATAGGGGGTACCGGCCAGCGACAGCCTGCCGTCGGCGGATAATTCAACCTCACCGCCAACCGCTTCGCTATACCGGCCGGGCGGCATGCCTGTCAAACGGGTGGCGTCACTGACCATAATGAGCCGCTCCTCGCCCTTAGCACGCAGGATGATACGCCGCAGGGCAGGCGGCAGATGATGTCCGTCAAAGATGACCCCCGCCATGAGCCCATCCTCGGCAAGTTGATAAAGGAAGGGGTTGTGGTGGCGCGGCAGCAGTGCCGGCAGTCCGTTGCCCAGATGGGTGGAAAGACGCGCACCAGCGGCGACTGCCTGTTGCAATGTGTTTTCGTCTGCCAGGCTGTGCCCGATGGCAGGAATGACGCCACGCTCAGCCAGTGAACGAATGAAAGCGAGCGCGCCATGAAGTTCCGGCGCCAGCGTCACCAGGCAGATGCGCCCGCCTGCTGCCGCTTGAAAACGATCAAACAGGGAAAGATCAGGTGATAGCAGAAAATGGGCATCATGCGCACCGCGCGCGCCTTCCTGCGGTGAGAGAAACGGCCCTTCCAAATGAATCCCTGCAATGCAAGCCGCGCACAGCTCGTCCTGTTCACAAGCCGCCCGCACGATCGACAACTGGCGCAGGATGGCATCGGTTGACGCTGTGATCACCGTCGGCAGCCAGGCGGTGACGCCTTCAGCCAGCAGTCGTTCACACAGGCAGCGCAAGCCCGCGATGGTCAGATCCGGCGCGTTGACATCCACCCCGAAAGCACCATTGATCTGCAGGTCACAGAATCCCTGCATCAGGTAGCAATCCGGCACAGTGCTGCCGTCGGCTGGCGCCAGCTGCACACGGTCACCCTCATCAATCACGCGCCAGTGCAGGCCGGTCAGGGAATCAAACGCAAACAGGTCAGTCATATAGAAATTATAGCCGAGGGCAGACAACCCGAAATCTGCCCGCATCATATGAAACCTTCCTGCGTTATAATTTTCATTAACCAAACCACCAACCAATAAGGAGCAGATGATGACATCCGCTGATAAGCCTGAGGAAATGGCGCTGCGCGAACGATTGGGTATTCCGCCCGACGCCCGGCATGTGTTGATCTTTGCTGAATCCAGCCACTGGGACCCCAACTGGCTGTGGACATCCAGCGATTACTTTGAAAAACTGGTCAAGCCCAACCTTGACCAGGCAATCGCGGCATTGCAGCAAGAGCCGCGGCGGGTGTATTCGGTCGAATGCATGTTCTTCCTGCGCATGTACTGGGAAGCCTGCCCCCACCAGCACGACAACTTGCGCACGCTGATCAATAACCGCCAGCTGCGCATCACCAACAGCGGCGTCACCACGGCTGATACCATCCTGCCCTCAGCGGAAGCCATCCTGCGCGACCTGCTGCAGGGACAGGAGTGGCTGCGCGCGCAGGGACTGGAGCAGGAACCGACCCTGGCGTATTTCACTGACAGTTTCGGCATGTCACCGGCGCTGCCCTCGCTGCTGCGCGCTGCCGGGTTTGACCGCACCGCCTTCACCCGCATTGATGGC